>JACCDQ010215380.1_pt1 | contig 21371 bp, 22 predicted proteins | sample 7446031 | NCBI WGS metagenome assembly JACCDQ01 (sample SAMN15323442, study PRJNA562643) | freshwater metagenome | isolation source: river surface water | place: USA:Blue River Watershed | collected 2017-08-17
ACTGTTTTTAACGATCCTTTATCTATCACATTTCCTGACCCAGATCATTCCTATGGTGAGGAGCGTTACGTTATTATTGGGGTATCCAGTGCTAGTCGAATCCTAATAGTCCCTCACACAGATCGAGCAGATCGAGTTCGGATTATCAGCGCACGAGAGGCAACCCAAAATGAGCGGAGGTTTTATGAAGATGGAGAGTAACCACGAGCTAGAAGACGACTTAAGACCTGAGTATGACTTTAGCAAGATGAAGGGCGGTGTTAGAGGAAAATATGTCGAGCGCTACAGAGCAGGAACGAATGTAGTATTACTCGATCCAGACGTTGCCCAGGCATTTCCAACAAGTGACTCGGTTAATGAAGCACTTCGACTACTCATGCAAATCGCCCAAAGGCAGAAGTCTAACAATGCGCTGGAGCCGACTTCTCAAATGTGATCTTCAAAAGTCAAAACTTAATTGCGGCGGCTCAACAAATCATTGAATGCGAGGTAATCGCTAATACACCATCTTTAGAAACAAAAATCTAAAAACTTTAAGGAGATAAATATGACCTTTAGTGAAGTCGTAGAAGCAATTAAAACCCTATCATTGGACGAAAAAGAAGAGATACAATCTCTTTTGGAACAGTTTTTAAGAGAAGAGCAACGTGACGAAATTTATCAAAACTATTTATTGGCCAAACAGAACGAGAAAGAAGGAAAACTAAAATTTTCCTCAGATATTGATCAACTAATACAATCTTTAGAAGAATAATGATAGAAATTAGTTTTGATGATTCTTTTAAGCGAGCCTTCAAAAAACGCTTTCAAGGCAACCATGAGTTAGAAAGAAAATTTCGGACAAAGCTAGAAAAATCCAAAGAAAATCCATTTGATCCATCTCTCAAAACCCATAAATTATCAGGTAAACTTAAAGAATTGTGGAGTTTTAGTATTGAATATAACCAGAGAGTGATATTCTATTTTACAGACGAAGAAAAAGCCGTTTTTGTTGATATTGGTAATCACGATCAAGTCTATTAATTGAAAATGATCGTCCCTTGTAGAGTGCGATCACCGATCGCGTAGGATGGGGTCGCATAGCGTAACCCGTCAAAATATTAATGATTAAAGGCGATCATTTTTGTACTGTGAAATTTTTCTGAATGGGTGATCGCTTAGTGGTGATGAAGTTTGCTCGCCGCCGCCTCTCTCTTTTCCAAACTCGTGTTTTTGCCGTGTCCCCCAACTTTCAGGGAGAAAAGAGTAGTAAAATTCGTCAAACAGCGTACTCTCTAGACCATCCAACATGAATCCTCCCCTATTTACGGTTGAAAATCTTTCCGTGGCCTACCCCGGTAGCGAAAATTGGTCAGTGAAAGAGGTATCTTTTACCCTCAATCGGGGGGAAAAAATGGGCTTAGTGGGAGAGTCCGGCTGTGGGAAATCCACCCTAGGACGCACGGTGATGCGTTTGTTACCGCCCCAAACCCGTCATCAGGGAACGGTGCATTTTGAAGGGCGATCGGTATTTGATTTAGATCCCTTGGCTCTGCGACAATTTCGCGGTGAAGTGGTGGCGTTGGTGTTCCAAGACCCGATGACCCGTCTCGATCCCCTAATGACCATTGGCGATCATTGTTTAGAAACCCTATTGGCCCATCAACCCCAATTATCGAAAGCCGCCGCCAAAGAACAGGCCTTAGCCACTTTAGAACGGGTAAAAATTCCGGCTGTACGGTGGAGCCAATATCCCCATGAATTTAGTGGGGGGATGCGACAACGGGTGGCTATGGCCCTGGCGTTATTGTTAAAACCCAAAATGATTGTAGCCGATGAACCAACAACGGCCTTGGATGTGACAGTCGCCGCCGAAATTTTGAAGGAGTTAACCCGTCTTTGTGCCGAAGATGACATGGCCTTACTGTTGATTTCCCATGATTTGGCCATGGTGGGGGAATACTGCGATCGCCTCGCGGTGATGAATCAGGGGGAATTTGTCGAAATGGGCGTAACCAACGAAATTTTATATCATCCCCAACATCCCTATACCCAATCCCTGTTAGAGTCGGCGTTACATATCCATGATTTAGACCATAAAGTAGATAGTTTAGCGGATCAACAGGAACCAATTTTAAAAGTAACGGAACTGAAACAATACTTCACCCTAGAAGGCAATTTAATTCAGCAATTTTTTACGAAAGAAAAAACCTATATTAAAGCCGTAGATAATTTGAATTTTGTGATTTACCCAGGTGAAACCCTTGGCTTAGTGGGGGAATCCGGTTGTGGCAAAAGTACCCTTTCCCGCACGATTTTACAGTTATTAAAACCCACCTCCGGGTCAATTCTGTTCCAAGGGGAAGACCTAACGCAATTATCGGAAACGGTTCTGCGGGGTAAACGGCGGCAACTGCAAATGATTTTCCAAGATCCCAATGCCTGCCTGAATCCGATGATGACCGTTGGCCAAAGCATTATGGAACCGTTATTAATTCATCAACTCGCTTCACCGGCGGAGGCTGAAACCCAAGTAAAAGCAATGTTAGAGCGGGTCAAATTAATCCCCGTCGAGGACTATTACCAGCGTTATCCCAAAGAATTATCGGGGGGACAACAACAACGAGTGGCGATCGCCAGGGCATTAATTACCAAACCGCAATTAGTGATCTGTGATGAACCGGTGAGTATGTTAGATGCCAGTGTGCAAAGTCAGGTTTTAGATCTAATGTTGGAACTCAAAGCCGATTTTAATTTGACGTATTTATTTATTACCCATGATCTGTGGGTCGCTCGATTTTTCTGCGATCGCATTGCGGTAATGAATCAGGGAAAAATTGTGGAAATTGGCCCAACGGAATCTATTTTTACGAATCCCCAGGATGACTACACCAAACGGTTATTAGGGGCGGCTCCTCTCTTGGCTAAAGTGGCTTAACCCCTTAGTGAATTTCCGATGCTCTTGACCCTTACCCTAACCTAAAGCGGGTAAACACCGAATAAACTCCAAGGGCAATCCATCCCCATCGGCAATAAAACACACTTCATAAACGCGATCGCCGATCATCTGTTGGCAGGGTTCCAACAAAACCTGTAGAGGCTGATAAAGGTCGGGGTTAGTTTGATGTTTTTCGGCAAAAATCCGTTGGTAATCGGCCAACCAGGCCGGTAAACTCGACGCTTGTTCCGTGACATCAAAGGACAAATGGTAATATCCCACATAATGCTCATCCCCAAAGGCATCGGGAGCCGGTTGGGGTTCGGGAACCTGAATTAATTCTAGCCGTCCTAAAATTCCGGTTAACCAACACGCTAAGGTGTAACCCGTCGTAAACCGTTCCTGCACCGTAAAACCGAATACCTCATAAAAGGCGATCGCCCGATGAATATTCGCTGTCCGAATGGAAACATGATGCAACATATCGTCTGTTGATTAACCCCTAACCGCCTTCAACGTCCCTATTGTAGCCCAACTCCTCCCAGACCTTCCCCTCGTTTTTTGTGATTTTCGATACCATTTTCCCCGAAAAAGAATGGCTTCTGGATTATCTCTCCAAAATTCAAGAAACCTTTCCCATGACATTAATGGGTCGGACTTTTTGACGGACAATCTATTTCTGGATAACTCCATAGCATTTCAATTATTCTGCCGTTAGGCTTGATCCCCAACCAGTAGAAGCGGCGAATCTCTCCTTTTATGTCCCTGGGTCACATTGGCAAGAAGTCGTTCCCCTCCGAATTGTATCGTTTTGTAAAAAGATTATTAAAACAAACTAAAGACGAAAAATCCCTGGGGATCAAGGAAAAGGGCGTGGGATCGGCTTTCTGGGCATTTAGCCCCCTGGAGGTCTAGCGCATAATAGGAACATCAAGTTTTAACAAAAAAACCGATTTAGGTCTGGTTTTGCTACTCACAACACTTTTGAGAGTTTCCTATGAAAACCGCGAACTTTATGACCTCTTCTTGCCGTTATTGCCGCTACTACCAGGCGGAAGGTCGTCGTGGGGGAGTCTGTCATCAATTAAGTGTCCCTGTACAAGGGGAGTGGAAAGCTTGTGCCTTGGCGGCCCGTCCCTTTAGTAGTCCCTGGGAAAATTTAGAGGAGTTGGTTCGCTTAGAACATACGTTGAGTCTGCCGGCTTCTGAAAAAACTTCTGCGGGGAGTGTGGCGGCCCAGCGATCGCCTTCCTAAGACCTTTTCCTGATTAGCTCTCCTGATGGGCTTTCCTAAGTCATTGTGTCCTAAGGGAGCCAGGGGTACTGCTGAAAATTCGGCGGACGTTTTTCCAAAAAAGCCTGTTTGCCTTCGCTACCTTCTTCGGTCATATAGTAGAGGAGGGTCGCGTTACCTGCCAGTTCCTGGAGTCCGGCTTGGCCGTCACAATCGGCATTAAAAGCGGCTTTCAAACAACGAATTGCTAGGGGACTCTTGGCTAAAATTTCCTGGGCCCATTGGATGCCCTCACTTTCTAGTTGTTCAATGGGGACGACCGTATTTACTAAACCCATGGCTAGGGCCTGGTTCGCGTCATACTGCCGACAGAGATACCAAATTTCCCGTGCTTTTTTTTGTCCGACAATCCGCGCTAAATAACTGGAGCCAAATCCGCCATCAAAACTGCCGACTTTCGGCCCCGTTTGCCCAAAAATGGCGTTATCTGCCGCAATGGTTAAATCACAAACCAGATGTAGGACATGGCCACCCCCGATCGCGTATCCCGCCACTAGGGCAATAACCACTTTCGGCATCGAGCGAATCAGACGTTGTAAATCCAGCACATTTAAGCGAGGCACACCGCGATCATCCAGGTAACCGGCTTCGCCTCGTACCGATTGATCACCACCGGAACAGAAGGCATATTTTCCATCACTGTGGGGGCCAGCCCCGGTTAATAAAACGACTCCGATCCGGGGATCTTCCCGCACATCCCAAAAGGCTTCATAGAGTTCCATCACCGTTTTGGGCCGGAAGGCATTGCGTTTATGGGGCCGATTAATGGTAATTTTGGCGATCCCCTGCCATTTGTGATAGAAAATATCCTCGTAATGTTTGACGCTTTGCCAATCGGGTTGCATAGATTTTGATACCCCTATCCCTCACTGCAGGAATCCTAAGAAGTCACTGGAGAAAAATATACTGCTAACTATAACAGGGTCGTTGACGGGATTTTAACGCCGTAAAATATTCCCATAGAAGAGGGATTCCGTTTTCACAGTTACAACCTGGGGCGGCGTGGCATCGGGTGGATAGAGAAAATCCAAGGTAACATTGCGTTGTTCTCCCGGCATCATATTCAGCATCACCAACGGATCGCCCTGTTGACCCTGACGTTGGGTGAGGTGAAAGAAACGATGTTGTTGTTGTCCTCGGTCATCGGCGTAGCTGACCTTAACGGTTCCTCGGAAAAAGATTTGTCCAGTGGGACGACTCACGAAAAAGAGGCGATCGCTGTATTGATCTTGTTTGATCGGGGTTTGCAGGGTAATACTCACACTTTGGCGACTATCGGTTTTATTCCGCAGGGGCAGTTGCAGTTGGTATTGCACGCCGTAATTGCCATGGGCTAAATAGGCCGTATCCGCATACCGGGCGACCATCGGCGCACTTTGGACTTGACGAGTGCCATAGGTTCCCACCGTCACCGTACTCAGGGGATAGGAAAAAGCTTGGCCCCTGGTCGGGATTGTCAAATATTTGGCTCCCGGTTTATCTAGTAGGGAGGCTTTCCATTCTGACCCCAGGGAAACACCGGCCACACGACCGTAGATATTACCATTGGGGTTATTGGGATTAATTTGTTGGGGAGGAGTCGGCACTTTATCCCTGGGATACACTAAACGCCCTCTGGCCAATAGCCCTTCCCATTCCGGTAACACCGGCGGACGATATTTCACCACCGTAGGCGGCTTATCATTTTTCACTTCTCCCGTCTCCGGATCAATCTCAGGAACCACTTCTGGAACCGCGGCCATGGCTAAATTGGCCATATAAACGGGGCCATCACTCTGTAAACGCAAATAAGTCGAGCGGGCGTTACTGGTGGTAATCGGCAGGACAAATAACATCGCGCTCTGTTGAGGAGGGATAGTAACCTGACGAGGAAAGACCGGTTGGCTGGCCCCCCGCAAAAGATCACTCATTAACCTTGATCCGGGCCCGGAAAACACTTGGCCGTGGGGATCTTCCACCATCGAAGGTAATTCGACAAAGGGGGCATCGGGAGAGGTTAAATAACTACTGCCCTGTAAGACTCGGACGGTCACCAGGCGATCGCTGGGATTAGAAATAATTACGCCTTGATAAAGGGTACGGGAATCCCCCTGGGGACGAGCAATATGATGGGAGAAAAAATCAAACCGGCCTTGAAACGGCTTATTGAGATGGGCTTGATAGTCTATTTTTCCCGTTGGGGGAAAGGTAGATAGCAGAATGCCACTTGTCTGTACCACTTCAGGACTGTTGCTATTGAACACCGGTACGTCATTTAACTTGCCAGGTAAAGGGCGAATTTCCTGGGGTTGGGTAATGAACTCCGATTGAACAGGGGGAGTCGGTGCGGTGACTACCTGGGCAACCAGTAAGGAGGGTAACAGGGAGAGCATAGGAGTAAAATGAGGGGGACGGGAGAGTAATTGTCCCTATTAGCTTGCTAGTCGGAAACCTTCTTGTCAAGTCTTCGTCTCGATTTTCTTTGAAATTGTGACTCCCGTTAGTAGAAGGCCCTCTTTGAAATCCTGAGCCTTGCTAAGTAGTTGTCCTGCTCCCCAAAACCGTTGTCACTGTCCAAAGATCCACTAAGCCTAATAAACCTGTTAACCCCAATAAAATCCAGTACATCCAGGGTTGAGCCAAGGGGCGCACATCGGTCGTGTCAATCCCCGTCTGGGTGGTAATGGTGGAGATTAATCCCTGAAAATTCTGTATCCGCATCGGTAACAAATAGGCGCGTTTTTGATCCTTCCCGATTAGGTAATACACTAAGCCGCCCTGCCCCGTTGTCCGCATTTTTAAACTCTGAATTTCTTGCCAGGAAATTGACCAACCCTTACCACTCAGCCAAAAGACCCAACGGGGATAACCCACTTGTAATCCTTCCTCTGTACTGATCACTTGTTCACTGAGGATGCCCATTAAAAAGAGAAAACCCAGGGCGATCGCCACTCCTAACCCCAAAGGAGAAAGCGAAACATTTGTCTGGACGGCTAAAAACGGTAACGGCAAGGTCAGAGCCAAATAAAGACTCCCTAGGGTGATTTGAATCAAAGGGGAAAGGGGCCAAATTTGACGGGGAGAATTCATCGCAATTTCCAGATAAAGCGGGGGATGGATCACATCGGTTTAAGTTTAAAGGATATGCTGGGAAAGAAGCCAGTCGTTTTTTGAGTAGGCCATAGGAGCAGAATGCGTAGATTGTTGCCCCTCGATGATTAGCCTTGGGTATGGCTAACTCTCAAGGGATTTGGCCCGGCCCCTCGACGATTTAATTTCCTTGCAACCCTATAAATTCCATGGATTCCGTTGTTCTCAACTCTATTCAACTTCAGGTTAATGGCGATCGCCACACTTGTCTGAGCCAAACCCGTCTCCCCGATTTTTTAACCCAGATCGGTCTCAATCCGCGTTTAATTGCGGTGGAATATAACGGTGAAATTCTCCATCGTCAGTATTGGGCAAGCACCGAACTGCAAAACGGCGATCGCCTAGAAATTGTTACCATTGTGGGAGGAGGCTAAAGTCAACGGTTCATCCCTTTTAATATCAACCCCTTTTATCCCTTTATGTTCATGTTTCCTAGGTTTCAATTCCTGCGTCAAATGATTAAAACTGCCCTGAAACCCCTACTGATTCTGAGTCTGATTGCGACCCTCGTGCTGAGTCATAGTTCAGAAGCCCTGGCGGCCCGCAGTGGTGGACGCATCGGCGGCGGTTCCTTTCGCGCTCCCAGTCGAAGTTATAACACCCCTAGTCGGAGTGGTGGTGGCTACTCTGGCGGTTATCGGGGCGGTGGCATGGGTTTTCCCTTCATTTTTCCCTTTTTCTTCGGTTTTGGTGGCTTCGGTAGCTTGTTTAGTATCTTGATTGTGCTGGCGATCGCCAATTTTATTATTAGTGCCGTGCGTAATGCCGGGGCCGGAGGAGAAAGCAACGAAATGGAAGCGGATAATCCTACCGTCGGTGTAGCCAAAATTCAAGTGGGATTATTAGCCACCGCCCGCGATCTCAAAAAAGAATTAGATGAATTGGGCTTATCCGCCGATACCGGTACCCCGTCCGGTAGAGCCTTAGTCCTACAGGAAGCGACGTTAGCTCTTCTACGTCATCCCGAATATTGGGTCTATGGAGTCACTGAAACCCAGGTCGCACCCCTTTCCTTGGCAGAAGGTCAATTCAATCAATTAGCCCTCGCTGAACGGAGTAAATTCACCGCCGAAACCCTCAGCAACGTCAATAATCAACTGCGGCAAGCCCAGGCTCCCCAAGCCTTAAATTCGACAGGGGATCTGGCCACCCTCACCCAAGACTCCGGTGGGGATTATATTCTCGTCACCTTGATTGTCGCGGCCCTGGGTAAATTGACCTTACCGGCGATCAACGAGTCCAGTGATCTCCGGCAATCCTTACAAACCGTGGGCGGTTTAGGGAGCGATCGCCTCCTCGCCATTGAAGTGCTGTGGACACCCCAGGCCGATGGGGATACCCTAACCCGTGACGACATTATGGCCGCCTATCCTGACCTCAAACTGGTCTAAAGACTCAAAAAAATGGGGGATTATTGCGAAATATTGCAAAGATTGCTCCCCTTTTCTAAGATTCCCAGAAACCGCTATGCTGAGATAAAGCAGTCGTTTTAGCACAATGTCTAGACGAAAAAAAACCTTTCCCTGCGGTCATAAAGGTTACGGACAAATCTGTCATGCCTGCGCCCAAGTTCAAGCCGAACAAGAACAACGTAAACAGGCGAAAGAAGATTGGCAAGCAACCTTTCGACAAGACCCCATTGACCTGCGCGATCTTCCAAGAAATGTGGTGATCAAAGCGCGGCAGATTTTGCATGGGTTAGCCAATCATCAAGATTACCGCGATTTTCATGGGAAACGACTGCGCCATGACCGCTTTGTGATTAGTATTCCCGTTACGCGCAATTATCGTCTGCTCTGCCGTGACCAAGGCTCTTTTCTGACCCCCGAAGCCGTGGTGTCCCACGAAGATTACAACGTCTGCAAGCCTGGCGGCACTTAACCGGACTGGGGAAAGATTTTTGTTATATTGAATACTTAAACACCATTAGCCTAAGTCTAAGGGAGCGGGGTTCCAATGCAAATTTATCTGGATTATAGCGCGACGACTCCTCCCCGTCCTGAAGTCCTACAAGTTGTTCAAGATACCCTGCAAAACCACTGGGGTAACCCCTCCAGTCTCCACGATTGGGGCCAACGAGCGGCTCTGGTCTTGGAAACAGCCCGCTTACAGGTCGCCCAATTATTAAATGCCCCCCATCCCGATCGCCTCATTTTTACGTCGGGGGGAACCGAAGCCGATAATTTAGCGATAGGGGGAATCACCCAACGATATACTCAACCGCAACATTTAATTATTTCTAGCGTAGAACATTCGGCGGTGAGTGAACCGGCCCGTCGTTTGGAAGCGGCCGGTTGGCAAGTGACCCGTTTACCGGTGAATGCCCAGGGGCGGGTGAATCCCTGGGATCTCAAGTTGGCCATTCAACCTAATACTGTCTTAATTTCCATTATTTATGGTCAAAGTGAAATCGGTACGCTCCAACCCATTGAAGAATTAGGGACAATCGCCCGCTCCTACGGGATTCCTTTCCATACCGATGCGGTGCAGGTGGCCGGTCGTCTCCCCTTGGATGTGCAACGTTTACCCGTTGATTTGCTGTCTCTGTCGGGTCATAAAATCTATGGCCTACAGGGGGCCGGAGCCTTATACGTTCGGGAGGGGATTGAGTTAGTCCCCCAATTAGATGGCGGTGGTCAGGAACAACGGTTACGGTCGGGAACCCAGGCTCTCCCGGCGATCGCGGCCCTGGGATTAGCGGCAGAGTTGGCCCAACGGGAATTAAAAAGCGAAAGTCAACGGTTAATGGCTCTTCGAGACCGGTTATTTGATCTGCTTGCGGCCTGTCCCTACCTCAAACCCACCGGCGATCGCCTTTACCGTTTACCGCACCATGTCGGTTTTGTCTTACAAAATTTAGGCCCCCAAATCACAGGCAAAACCCTCGTTCGGGAGTTAAACCTTGCCGGTATTGGCATTAGTGCCGGAGCCGCCTGCAACAGTGGCAAACTCAATCCCAGTCCTGTTCTATTAGCCCTAGGCTACACTCCCCAAACGGCCCTGGGAGGAATTCGTCTCACCCTGGGCAGAGAAACTACCTCAGCCGATATTGATTGGACAGCTTTCGTTTTACAACAAGTTTTGACCCGTTTGGCCGCTTCCCAGGAACGATTATCCGCCCCGCTCTTGCCGTGATAGCACCTGGGGAGCATGACTTAACGAACAGGCTAATGAGCGTAAACCGTACTCAATGCCTTCCACCACCGCTTGATAGGAAGCCTCCAAAATATTGCCCGATACCCCTACGGTTGTCCAACGGCTTTCTCCGTTACTGGATTCGACTAACACACGGGTTTTGGCTCCTGTTCCGGCATTGCTGTCCAAAATCCTGACCTTATAATCGGTTAAGTAAAAATCGGCAATTTGGGGATAAAACCGTAGTAACGCTTTGCGTAGGGCATTATCCAGGGCGGAGACAGGGCCATTGCCTTCCGCAACTTCTAAAATTTCCTGACCATTAACCTTTAATTTAATTGTGGCGAGAGCATTACTATAGGAAGCTGTTGGATTCTCTAAGAGATCACAATGGACTTGAAACCCCTGTACAGAAAATAGGCTGGCACGGTTTCCCAAAGCTTCGTGCATTAACAATTCAAAACTGGCTTCTGCCGCTTCAAATTGATAGCCTTCTTGTTCCAATTGTTTCAGTTTGTCTAAAATTTGCCGACAGGCGGGGTCATTTTTTTCTAATTGAATATTATACAATTTGGCCTTGGATAAAATGTTACTTAAACCGGCTTGCTCGGATACCACAATACGACGTTCATTGCCAACGGCTTGCGGCTCAATATGTTCATAGGTCAGGGGATTACGTTGTACGGCTGACACATGGATTCCCCCCTTATGGGCAAAGGCTGATCGCCCGATAAAGGGAGCATGGTCATCGGGCGCCAGATTAACAATTTCACTAATGAGGCGACTGGTGGCGGTTAACTGGGTTAATTGCGCCGGTTGAATACAGGCATAACCGAGTTTGAGTTGCAAGTTAGGAATCAAGGTGCAGAGATTCGCATTGCCACATCGTTCTCCATAGCCATTAATCGTTCCTTGCACCATGGTCACCCCTTCTAAAACGGCGGTGAGGGAGTTGGCAACGGCAGTCCCACTGTCATTATGGGCATGGATGCCAAATTGTAGGGTGGGATTCTGTTGCCGGAGAGGAGGAATGGCTTGTTGGACAATGCGTTGAATCTCCTGGGGCAATGTCCCCCCATTCGTGTCACAAAAAACGATCCACTCGGCTCCTGCGGCCTGAGCAACTTTGAGGGTTTCCAGCGCATAACTCGGATTCCGTTGATAACCATCAAACCAATGTTCAGCATCGTAAATGACCCTTCTGCCGGCGGCTCGCAGATAGGCGATCGTATCGCTAATCATCGCCAAATTTTCCTCTAGGGTCGTTTTTAGCCCCTCGGTAACGTGGAGATCCCAGGATTTTCCAAAAATCGTGACCCAACGGCTACCGGCCGAGAGGAGGGATTGAATCATGCGATCTTCCGCGACTAATTGCTGAGGGCGACGGGTGGAACAAAAGGCGACAACTTCCGCCTGGGATAAGGGTTCTTCCTGTAATCGCCAGAAAAATTGCATATCTTTGGGATTCGCCCCCGGCCAACCTCCTTCAATAAAGGGAATACCGAGTTGGTCTAATTTACGGGCAATTTTTAATTTATCTTCGAGGGAAAGGGAAATGCCTTCCCGTTGCGCCCCATCTCGGAGGGTCGTATCGTAGAGAAAAAGGCTAGGCTGATCGCGCATAGAGGGTTAGGGTGGTTTGCTATTTCCATCTTAATTTTCCGATGGATATTTGGCGATCGCCTTTCAACAAATAACCGAGCATTTCAAAAAGACTAGAGCATTAATTCTTGTTTTGACTTCATCCTAAGGTAATCAGCATTGCTTCAGCCGAAGAATTAAGACTTTCAGGCATCATTATTGCGACTAAATATCAATAAGAGACGCTTCATCGGACTTAAAATTTCATAATGAGAATTGCTGAAGGTTTATTGATTCAGTTTGCTTAACCGCCATTGCCCGATAAGATAGAAGGGTTCATTTCAGCCCCTCTTTAGCGTGCAAGTTTTTGTTTATCACACCCCCGAACTGACTCCCCCGGATGCTCTGCCTGATTGTGCGGTCGTGATTGACGTGCTCAGGGCGACCAGTACGATTGCCACTGCGCTAAAGGTCGGAGCCGAAGCTGTTCAAGCCTTTAGTTCTCTAGAGGAGTTAATGCAGGTCAGTGAGGTCTGGCCGGCCGCGCAACGGTTACGAGCCGGAGAACGGGGAGGAGCCAAGGTAGAAGGTTATGAGTTGGGCAATTCTCCCCTTGATTGTACCCCGGCGTTAATGGCGGGAAAACGGCTATTTTTGAGTACCACCAATGGCACAAGAGCCTTGCAACGGGTAGAGTCAGCCCAGCAGGTAATTGCCGGGGCCATTATTAATCGTCAGACGGTGGTGAATTATCTTCTGGCTCATCCGCCGCAAACTCTATGGTTACTAGGATCGGGATGGGAAGGGGGGTATTCCCTGGAAGATACGGTGTGTGCGGGGGCGATCGCCGATTTATTGAGCGGTCATCCAGGGTTTAAAGTTGGCAATGATGAGGTAATAGCGGCAATTTCCCTATATCGTCAATGGCAGGACAAGCTTTTGGATTTATTCCGTCAAGCCAGCCATGGTCAACGGTTACTGCGTTTGAATGGGGATGAAGATTTAAAATATTGTGCCAGTTTAGATTTATTGGATGTTTTGCCTCTCCAGCGATCGCCGGGTGTTCTCGTTAAGGCGGAGACAGTTTAGAAACTTGAGAAATTTGAGAAAATTATTCTCAGTTCAGTCTATCCGGAAGCCGTATCAACGAGGGCCGACCCAGACCCCCGAATTTTGAGGGGAGGGGAAATCCAGGAAACCTTCTTTCCCGTTGTCTAGTCGCTGAATCCCAGTAACCTACTGCGATCAATCCCTGCGACCATACCTCGTTTAAATTGAAACCCATCGTTTTTGAAGATCGCCCCCTAAATCTCCCAATACTGGGGGACTTGTCCCATAAGGCTTTTACGGTTCCCTCCCAAAGTTGGGGGGCTAGGGGGGCAAAAAACTCCAGCTTTAAAAATAGACAAGGTTTAACGCTAGTGATCGCCGTTTCATATCACCCAAAGAATGCCTAATTTGCGTCACCTTTTCCCCCTCGGACGGCAGTTTTGCCTTGCCCTGGTACTAACCTTAATGGGTCAAGGCCTGGTCTTTGCCCAAACTCAGTTGAAGGCTCCACCAACCGATCAAGCCCTCCAGTCCTTACCCACCCTAGTCAATAGTCTTTGGGTAATCATGACCTTTTGGTTAGTGTTGGTGATGTATGGTGGGTTTGCCGCCTGGACAGCCGGTTGGTGTCGGGCGAAAAATGGCGTTAATAATTTCATCGTTCATCTCTTTATCTTTATCCTGACGCTGTTTAGCTTTTGGGGTTGGGGTTTTGCCTTAATGTTTGGCAGGGGGAATGGTTGGCTAGGCATGGCTCCCTGGTTTTTACGGGGGGAAAATCCCCTCAACTATACGTTGACCAGTGACGTAAACCTGGTGTTAATTTTTCTCTTTCAAGCGGCGATCGCCGGATTAACCGGGACAGTTGTGGCGAGGGCCATGGCCGAACGGGTGAAATTCGGGGACTTACTAATTTTTATCTTGGCTTTGGTGAGTATTATTTATCCAATAGTGGGTCATTGGGCTTGGGGTGGAGGTTGGTTAGCCAAACTGGGATTCCGTGACTTTGCCGGGGCGACAGTGATTCATAGTGTGGGGGGATGGGCCGCCTTTTCTGGGTTAGCGATTCTTGGCCCACGCATGGGCAAGTATGAAACCCGACGGATTAATACCTTACCGGGTCATAACCTAGGGTTAGCCTTTATTGGCTTTTTTTTCATTAGCTTGGGTTGGTTTGGTTTGATTGGCGGTCAAGGGTTAGCCCTAAGCCCTAGGATGCCAACCCTCTTTTTTACCCTCCTGTTAGCGGCCGGAGTCGCCGGGTTAATTGCCTATGTCCTCGGACAATTAATGGGTGAGCAAGCCCAACCGTTTCTCATTTTGAATGGGATGTTAGCGGGGTTTGTGGCCGTTTCCGGGGGGATCAATCATTTTGGCTGGATTGCGGCCTCAGTGGTCGGGGCGATCGCCGGTTTTTTATGTGTTGTTTTTATTCGTTGGTTTGACCAAGCTCATTTAGACGATCCCGTTGGAGCCTTATCTGTCCATTTGGTAGGGGGAATTTGGGGAACCCTCGCGGTAGGGTTATTCGATACTCAAGCCGGATTAATCCGGGGTCAAACCTTACTGTTGTTGAATCAACTGATTGGAGTCGCGGCGATCGGGATTTTTGTCATCGTTGTGAGTGGCGTATTCTGGCTGTTATTGCGAACAACAACGGGCCTACGAGTCAACGTAGAAAGTGAGATCAACGGTTTAGATATTAGTCAACATAACATTTCCCTTTATCATCACTCCCTGTCCGACTCAGTGGGAACCACCAACCCTTTTTATATCCCGCCCGTCAGTGAAGAGGAGGAAACCCCCAGCCCTCAGACCCCAGCCGAAACCAATCTCCCGGAGGAAACAGATTCCAGGGGCATTGAAACCATGGAAGCGACCTTGGAAAGCCCGGAAAACCCTACTAATCCATGAAAAAAAGGCAAACCCGGTTTAGCTTGCTTCTCAACATAGAACCTCATTAGGGCTAGGGGAGAAGAGTTCAAGTAATCTCCCCTCAGAAAGATTAATCTACAGGCTGAGTTTTATAAGCCGAGAAATTTCCCATTTTCGGTAAATAGGTGGGCCGGATCGTGGCAACCTGAGACCAGTTGGCGGTTTGCTTGACAGCAACGGCTCCATTTTGAGAACCACAATTTTGAATTTTGCCCCAGGAACGCCCAAAGAGACTACCGATAAAGAGGCCGTTCCCTGTTTTACCTAGGTCATAGTCGGGAGCCAAAATATAACCGTAGGCGGTGGAATTACCCCTTAAGCAGACGGTTCCATTCTCCTTGTAGCCATAGACATGGAATTTGTTAGAGCAATCCGCTTCCGTCCCACTACAGCTCATACTAATGTCGTCGGTATTGGTGGTAGGATAGGTCACGTTTCCCGCGCTAACTTGAGGCGTGCCTCGTAAATCTAAATCACCATTGAGATAGATCACGACTCCTGTGTTAGCTCCGCCGTTGGTCGTATCCGGATCGGCATTGCTGTCAATCGTTAGGTTTTTATTGCCTTTGAGAGTCACATTGCGAACTTGGTAACGATATTTCCCATCAGAACTTTGAATGTCGCCGGCTTTGGGCAGGGTCATGGTGTCTTGAATATCCCCTTGGTTATCCCCAACTCGATTCAGGACATAGATCTGTTTACCAGAAGGAGGGGAAACAGTGACAGTACGACCGTTTTTGTTGTCAATAACATAGTAATAGGCATTTTCAGAAGATCGCTCGGTTACGGGGGCATCAGTTACGGAAGTTCCGTTTAGAGTTACATTGCCGATGGATTGAATATCAGTCGTAATCGCCGGTGTGGGTTGGAAAGGTAAACTAGGAAATAACTCATCCGTTTTGGTTGCCACAGTTCCAGGGGATTGGACTCGGTTGGTTTGCACAGCAGAAACGTAGGTATTACTTAAGGCATTGTTACAATCACTGAAATAGACGTTGGCCTGAAATCTCGCTCCGTTGCTGTCGAGGGAGGTGGAAGCCGTTTCATAGCTCGTACCATCATTAACCCCACCTTTTTTGAGCCATAGTCCAGGCACAACGCCCACTGCCGCCCCAGGATTCGTGACCGTTACAGGAATATCTACTGCTAAACGAGTTGTACCACCACTAGCGGTATTAGAGCTTTTACCATCAATTCTTAAAATACCCGTATTGCCTGAATAGGCATAGTCCACTAGGCGAAATTGTCCTTTACTGGGATCACTGGGATCGATATTTGTGAAAATATTGGCGGAGCCGTTGGCGGCTAAGGTATAAAACTGGGCTAGGTTCTGCTTGATGGAGTCTTCTTTCGTGGTGACTTCACTATTACTACAGGCCCGGGCTTGGGCTAATTGATTCAAGGAATTGGCTAATTCACTATCACTGACGGTGGTCACTGTCCCATTACTCACGGTAATCCCACTTTGCCAAACACTACTGGGACGGGTCACAATGAACCGGTTGGTATTCATCAGATTTTGTAATCGAGAAATGCCGGTTTCAGCGGAGGCCATACTAGCGGCTTTGGCTTTTTGCGAGACAGCGTTGGTTTGATCTCCCTGGGCGCGGATTAAAATGGTGGCTCCCGCAATCAAAACGATTAATCCTAACATTATTGCGGCGGGTAAAACGAAACCTCGGTGAGGCGATCGCCCTAGCCGACGAATCAGCTCTAATTTAAAACGAATACTCATAGCAACCCCTGCTCTTTTTAGTTAATTACAATAATGAAGTGAACTCAATGTTAATTATGCTGACGTAGAATCTACATCTTCAGAATAAGGGAGAAGGTCACTCCATGCGGTGATCTGGATCACAAATTGCAATATTCTGGGTAGAGAAATGTCTTAAACCAGAGGAAAGGCTTGTAGCAAGGTCGTTTTAGCCGATAATTTACCTCAAAATCCCGTAGAATGACGGATAACGATTCGCAGAAAGTAACAACATTCTCCGTAAATGTAAGGATTTTGTAGGGAGTTTTATAAAGATTATTTCCTGCCCTAATGACAGAGAAGATAACACCCCAGATAATAAGGGATAAGGCTCCAAATCATCGGCCTCGTGATGAGTGGCACCGCTATGAATCCTATTTTTTTGAGCAAACGGTTATTACGCCCCTGTTGTCTTCCTAAACGGTCGGCAACTCCTTCCGGGTTTGTTGTTCCCGTCGTCATTATGATGGGTCTCGTCCTATTGGTGATTGGGGCCGCTATGCTGGCTCGTTCCCAACGCGATCAACAAAACAGTCAATCCCAATCCGTGACGGCCGCCGGGTTAAGTATTGCCGAAGCCGGGGCCACCCGTATTCAGGATTTATTAAATCGTTATCGTTACCTCGCTTTATTCCCCGATTGTGTGACCCGTAGTAGTGATGGCCAATGTGACGATCCTACTGTCACAACATCACCAAAACCCCAAAGTTGGGCCAATGTCTCGAATGTCAATATTTTGGGAAATTGTGGTGCCACTACCTCGACCACCGAAGTTACGGCGATCGCCACCAGTCAGAACTGGATACCCGTCAATAGCAGTAACCCGAACCAGGGGGAATATCGCCTCATCCGCTATCAGTACGGGCCCACCATTGGACAAGGGCCAGGCACCGGTATTCTAACGGTGGAAGGGCGAGTAAATGGCAGTCAGTCCCCCAATCAAGCCGGCACGCAACTACAGTTAACCATTCCCGTTGAGTCCCAGGTCTTGACCCAGGGAGTTCCCGGCGTTTGGATTACCTCCGGGGGAACGGGCAATAATACGATCCAGGGCGATGTGCTATTGGGAGATTGCAATACCTCGCCCACCAGCATTTCCATTACCGGCACCGATCCCTTAACGGGGCAACCCTACACCGCTAAATATACCAGTATGGTATTTCCCCCCCTACCGCCCCAGCCCTCACCTCCTCCTAACACCCTCACCGATCCATCGGGAACCATTACCTTACCGCGTACTAGCGATGTCTTTACCAGCAGTAAAAACGTCACATTAAGCAATGGCAAAACCAAAACCATTGAGGGCTATGAATATCTCGTCAATACCATTGACTTTAAGAGCGGCACCAATTTGATTACGATTACCCCAGGACAAAAAGTCATTTTTTATCTACAGGGCGATATTAACGTCAATGCCAACAGTGATATTGTGCATAGCTGTGTCGGTAATAGCAGTTGTAAACCAACGGATTTTCAGATATTTGGCTACGGTCAGGCGACCACGACTCCTCCGAAACGTCCTGAAATTTGTCTATCGGGGAATAATATGCTAGAAGCCTTTATTCACGCCCCGGAATATACCGTCGGGATTGGAGGAACGGGCGGTGGTGCCGGTGGGATTAAGGGGACAATCTGGGCCTACGATTGGTCAAATGCTGGGGGCTGTGGGTCTTCGACTTCCAATATTGTGGTGGTGCAACAGGCCCGGTGGGATGATATTGGTTTACAACCCGGCAATACGCCGCCGGTTCTCAAGGGGATTGCGAGTTGGCAACGTCAGGCCCGTTAAGATTCAGTTTTTGCCCAGTAACTGCTATAGTGCATTAGGTACAAATTGAATTTTGAGTACTCTGTTCATTTCTGCGTAAGCAATGATTCAAGGGAATTTTTAAGGGGAGAGGCGATCGCCATGGGTCAATGGCTTAAAAAACTCAGACAACAATTTGAAGACGAAACGTTTTTAGACAGTCTTCATGGCTTTGAGAAGATAGTTGCCAAAATTCTTTCCCTCACGCTCATTGTCGTCATTGTCATCTCTATTATTGATCTCCTGAAGATCATGGTCGAAGAGTTGACCAGTGAACCTATTGGCTTTTTTACAAAATCCCTGATTGGTTTTTTTGGGTTAATTTTAAATGTCTTAATTGCGTTGGAATTATTAGAAAATATTACGGGTTATCTCAAAAAGAATGTCATTCAAGTGGAATTAGTGATCGTGACGGCGATTATCGCGGTAGCCCGTAAGGTCATTATTTTTGATTTTGATAAATACTCCAGTAACAATCTGGCCTTATTTTCCCTGGGATTTGTCACCGTTTGTTTAGCATTTAGTTATTGGTTAATCAAACAAATTAAACAAAAAAGTAATGATCACTAACGCTTTTAAGCGATTTTACCAAAGGGTTGGCCCCAGTATTGCCAACATTCTTTATTAAAAGGCGATCGCCATTTTAAAATTAATGCTTGCTCCCAGGTTTGTAGCACTTTTTTGGGGAGAGAAAGGGGATAAAAAGCGGAAACAACGGCAGTTTCTACCTGGTAGCGACGATGTAACTCTAAATAACGCAAAATATATTCTTTACAGTCGTGGGTTCCTCGCCAACGATGATGGGCCGTTAATTTGGTTTCGCCAACATACAGCAAGAGGGGGCCGGTTTGATCAAGAATAAAATAGAGACAACCCTGGCGTTTTTCGCCACTATACCCACTAACTTTTTGTCGCCAAAAGAGGGAAGAATGATAGGATAAACTGAAGGGATCGAGATGATCCGGCGAAGCTTGATCCGGGGCGATCGCAAAGAGAGTTTGTTGCTGAGGAGATTGAATCCCTTTCATCCTTTGCTGATAGCTAAAAATCCGTTCTTTCCACTGAATTAATCCCCTTTGATCAAACCGTTGGTGTTCTGCACGAGCAACCCGATAGGGAGAAGGAGCATCAAACAGACTCAGTTGTTTCACCTTACTCACCCCCGCAGAAAAACAACCTATCCAACAGCCGAAACCCGGCTAAACATCGGGAGTCGGAACCACCAACACCGAACAGGGAGCATGGTGAAAGACATAATTACTAACGCTTCCCAGCAAAATCTCACTCAACCCCCAACGTCCTCGATGACCCACCACAATGACATCCATGGCGTTTTCCTTAGCGAGTTTGCAAATCGTTTTGCCTGGACTCCCCAAAACCTGCTCAAATTCCGCCGTAATCCCCTGGGTTTGAGCCTCCTGGGTACGACTTTGTAACAACTCTAAACCCCGTTTTTCAAATAATTCCCATTGTTCCTGCCAAAGTTCCATGGTCATTTCATTGCCCTGGGCGGGATAAACCTCATCCAAATTAACCGGAATCGGAATTGGACTGGTTTCCTCCTCCGCAGAAAGCACATGGAGCAAATAAAGTTGGGCCTGATATTTCTCCGCTAGGGACAGAGCCTGAGCAAAAACAGTTTGGGCCGCCTCGGAAACGTCCAGAGCGACAAGAATTTTAGTAAACATCCTATTTCACTAGCCGATCGCCGGTAAGAGATTAAGCGCATTGATTACCGACCGATGGGCTGTCGTTTCCCTACCGAAGAGAGCCAACCTAAACGGGGCAAGCAATGTCAACTTCACCGATTGTCCCATAAAGGGTCATCAAAGGGTCATTAAACGGCATCGTCCATTAGAATCAAAGGATTAAGACTCATTAAATTTAAGCAAACCAACCTTAAAACCATTCAATCAATCGTTATGGGTGAATCGAAGCGGCGAAAAGCCTCCTTAGGAGAAAAATATGGTCAGGAACAACGGATTGTGGCCTGGCTACCGTTAACCAAGACTCAGGCCCAGGCTTTTTATACCTGGACAACCAGGGGGGCTTGGGTCGGTATTGGGGTGATGATTGCCCTATGGGTGACAGTGCGTTTTATTGGCCCCGCGTTCGGCTGGTGGACAATTCATTGACCTCCTCACTGCCGTAAACGACAGTGATTCCTATCTACCCAAACAAACTAAGTTGGATGGGCAATAGGCGAGTTGACACTTCATCGGAAGCAACTAGCAAGCTAGATTTACGCCCTCCTCCATGTCCGTTTAGAGTCTCGGAAAGCCCTCCCGCGACCTTGATGTTTTTGGCGGCGTTTACATCTCTATCGTGAGTTTCCCCACAAAAGAGACAAGTCCATTCCCTAACGGAAAGTTCCTTTTTGCCGCCCATTTCTCCACAGCTCGAACAACGCTGCGAAGTCGGTTCCCATCGGGAAATCACCCTAAAATCTCTCCCATACATTTCTGCCTTGACCTCTAACATAGTTCTAAAACTACGCCAGCCCAAATCAGAAATTGCACGAGACAACTTGCGATTTTTCAGCATTCCCGATGTGTTTAAATCCTCTAACACAATCGTTTGGTTTTCACGAATGAGCCGAGTTGAGAGTTTATGTAAAAAATCTGTACGGGTGTCTTTAATTTTAGCGTGAATCTTGGCAACTTTTAATCGCGCTCTTTCACGCCGTTTACTCCCTTTTTGCTTTCGAGATAGACTCCGTTGAGCCTTTCTCAACTTTTTCAGTCGTTTTTTGAGTGGCTTGGGAGCCTTA
>JACCDQ010475551.1_pt1 | contig 21369 bp, 12 predicted proteins | sample 7446031 | NCBI WGS metagenome assembly JACCDQ01 (sample SAMN15323442, study PRJNA562643) | freshwater metagenome | isolation source: river surface water | place: USA:Blue River Watershed | collected 2017-08-17
ATACTCACTATATCGATGGAGAACAACTAAAAGGACAAAGAGATACCCAGGTACGGTTGAATATTTTCAACCAATACGTCGATTTTACTGATAAAACAGTTATTGACTTCGGCTGCTGCACAGGCGCCATGCTATTTTATTTACCAGACATAAAATCAGCAGTTGGTCTGGACGTTGATCCAAAATATATCAACGCGGCCAACCTGATCCGAGACTATCTGCACAAAGATAACATCACCTTCAAAGTCTTTAACCTCGAACGCAATCTAAATAATCTCGGTCTCAAGGCAGATATCTCAATGTGTCTATCTCTCGGCTCCTGGATTAAGAATTGGAGGGAACTCTACAAGTACTGCTATGACAATACAGATATCATGATCCTTGAAACCAACAATGAACAGGAAGGAGTCAAACAGATACAATACGTAAAGTCTTTATATTCATCTGTTGAGATGGTGTGTGATAAGTCTATCGATGACAGAACAGGAAATCATCGACGACAATTATGGATCTGCAAAAAGTAATTAAATTATAATTTGAAATATTTGCTAATATAAATCTACTAAGCTTTAAAACAAAACAACAACCTAATGAAATGATTATCGTAACAGGCGGAACTGGACTGGTCGGGAAAGCACTCCAGAAGCTACACCCCGAATTCATCTACCTAGGCTCTAAAGACGGAGACCTTCGTAATCTGGAAGAAACAAAACAAATTTTTCAGAAACACCAGCCGACGGGAATCATTCATCTAGCCTGTGTGGTTGGCGGTCTCTACAAGAACATCAACAGCAACTACGAAATGTTCATGGACAACATGGCAATCAACAACAATATCATGCAATGCTGCAAAGAGTTTAAAGTACAACATGGACTATTTATCCTTTCAACGTGCGTGTTCCCGAACAAGACTGAATATCCTATCAATGAGACAATGCTCCATAATGGCGCACCCCATCCATCCAACGAAGGATATTCTTTTGCTAAAAGAAATCTTGAAATAATGTGCCGTCTACATAATAAGAAGTATAATACTAAATTTACTTGTGTCATTCCAACAAATTTGTATGGACCCAATGATAATTTTAATATGGAAGATGCACATGTGATTCCAAACTTGATTCATAAAACACACATCGCGGAAAAAGAGAACAGACCCCTCACTCTTAGAGGATCGGGTAAAGCCTTGAGACAGTTTTTATTTGTGGACGACTTTGCACAAATGCTCTCAAAATTACTTTATAGTGAGAGACATGAGGAATTGGTTGTCTGCGCCCCAAAAGAAGAGATTTCCATCCAACTCTTAACAGACATGATTGTGTATCTCTATGAATTTGATAACCGCATTACTTATGATCTTTCCTATTCCGATGGTCAGTATAAAAAGACTGCGGATGGTAGCAAATTCAATGATATGTTTCCAGACTTCAAATACACGTCATTGCCAGAAGGTTTAAATAAAACAATCACGTGGTTTAAAGCAAATTATCCGAATATCAGACTTTAATCTATAATAATAATAAATATCATATAATAAATTATGATATTTCTCATAATCACGCTATTTAGCGGAGCACTAATAAAATACAAATACCCAGCTCACAGCCCGGTATTACTATTCATATTTGGTGCACTCATATTTTATATCAATAAACTATCAAATCATGAATTAAACGAATCAATCGAAACATGGGAAAACATAGACTCCAAGTTGATACTTAGATATCTTATCCCCCCACTAATTTACAATTCAGCGGCACACATCGAATTTCATATATTGCGCCAATACATCAAACAACTATTGATCCTAATCGTGCCAGTTCTACTCCTCAATGTACTCCTCATGGGAATACTCATGAAACTCCTCGACGACCTATCGTGGCAGATATGTTTGTTGTTTGGAACGATAATAAGTGCAACAGATCCAGTATCCGTAATTGCAATTTTGGAACACCTAAATATGTCGAAAAAGATAAAAACGCTGATAGACGGAGAAGCTTTATTAAATGACGCGGTCGTTTACCTTTTGTTCGTGATGCTTCTGGATAATGACTATATCGCTTTAACGAAAATCCTGTATGTGCCTACAGGTGCTATTCTATTCGGTTCATTTAGCTTTTTCGTCTTATTCCAGATATTGCGTAGGATCTATGAATCAGACGTCGAAATTATCTTGACAATTATATTCTGCCACGGCACATTTTATGTTTCAGAAATAATGAAATTGTCTGGTATATTTTCAACTGTTATCGTAGGTCTGTGGATGGCGTATGTTGGGAAGACTGCGATCAGCCCTTCTGTGAAACGCTCGTTAGAGTATGTTTGGGAAACCTTTGATGTTAACATAAACCATTTAATATTTGCATTATCTGGTTTGATTGGTATGAGAACTATTCATTATGTCCCGGAACACTGGTATAAAGTATTGTTATTGTACGTTGGCTCAAATATATTTAGGTGTTTGAGCATATTGCTGTTTAATAAATCATTGAAACACGTTATGTACAAAATAGAAACAAAACAATTGCTATTGATTGGTTTAAGTAATATTAAAGGATCACTCACCATTACGCTAGCACTACAACTCACAGAAACAAATATGTTAAATGCGGAAATTGTTTTGTTTTACACCTTCGCCATCACTTTTCTAACTCTAACCATTAATCCCATTTTAATTAAACTTTACATTAAATATGTAATCAAACATGAATATAATGAAGCAGTTGAATATCTATTGCATATTAGGGATAAAATGACTATAATTGGACAGAATAGTAAAGAAACGTTAAAAGAAGAAACCGAGTATCTCCATAATATAAACTGGTCAGAAGTAGACAAATATATGATCCAGAACAAAATAGTATCTCAAACATCAATTAGCCTAGAACCTATTAACCAAGAGCGGGTGGAATACAGAATTGTGTACCTCACGGCGCTGAAACGCAGTTTCTGGGAACTGTTCGACGACCATCTTTTATACAAAGATACAATTATCACTCTACTAGAAATAATAGATAATGTCTTAGATACCGAAAATAAACATTGGCTTACGTGTTTTACAAAATATTGTGAATTTCCAAGTCATTATAACTGGTTGCCGGATTGGTACAAAAAGAAGATACTCTACCACAGCATTAATCATAAACATAATCTACTGTTTGGATATATCTTGGGACATCAGTTGACAATAGGGCACCTCGAAACAGTTTTTGATGCTAACTGTGATATTATCAATGAACTTAGAGAAGAAGAACAAGAATCCATCAAACAGGCTAAACAATTTTTGGAAATGATTGAGAATAAATATCCAGAGATTACGAATAAAATAGAGACTAGGCAGGCGATCTACCATGTTCTCAAGAAACAGCAACACTACTTGAAAGATATTTTCAAGAAGGGCAAAATAAACTATTATATATATAATCACATTAATCAAGAAATTAACAATACTCTTTACGATAAGATTAAATTACTTCTTCTGTGAAAGAACATAATGCATACGACGGTAAGTCTTTGGACGGCCCTCCGTAAACATCAATAATTGAAGCAACATGTCCTTCGGCAAGGATGTTAACGATTCAATATAATGCCATTCTGTGTATTGTCGAATCATGTCGCGTTTCTCTTTCTCAGAAACATTTAACGCATTGCCAGATATATTTTTAATCTTTTCCATCGCACGCTCGATAAATGCATCGTTCATCATTGTATTGGTAGACATGATATTAAGTATTTCGCCTATGTACTCATCTGACATCACAACAGACGTGTACTGACTATTCAACTTCTTTAGAATATCTACATAAGCATCACTATCGTTGCGACCCAAGACGGTCGTGATATCCTGCGCAAAAGATTCTATGCTTGTGCTAGCAGCCCACTTATCCAAATACTGTTTCGCGTTATATGAAATTTTCTTACGCAACGTATCAACCATCTGATTCATATTTTTATTAAACACCGTCGGATCGATCTTCTCAAAATTTTCCTTTTCGTACTTAATGATATCTTGTTCCAAGTTTAGAATATCCGTATTAAAGAATATTTCTTCTTTAGCCTTTTTGGTAAGACTACGATAAGGAGAAGATACATATTGCAAATAATTCTTATCATACTTTCTATAATAACCTTCGATCCTATTCTCTAATCTAGCATAGATCGCATCAATTTCATCTAGGGGTGCCATATCAAAAGGTATATCACCGCTATAATCATTACGCACATTTGATTTATACTGCTCAACGATATCGGTCAAATGCTTTGCGACCCTAAATGGCACGTGATCCAGCTTTCTGTTCAGCTCCCACGAAACATCTGCTGATAACAACTTGTGCAGCAAAACAGTGTCTTTTCCATTCAGTAGATTAGATAACATTTTTCGCTTTTGAGCACAAGGCTTTTTATGAATCTCTGGCACATGATTCAATAAACAATAATGCATATTTAATTCTTTCAATCTCTTTTCAATATTTTTTACCAAGTTCTTTACATGATCTTCGCCTGCCTGCAGAGCTTCTTGATGCACCCGAGCTACTGAACGGCTACAGTAGACGCACTGATTATTAACGTAAACATGCCTCATTGTTGTAAAAGCATCCACATTCTTATCACAAAACAAAACAAAATATTTGCCAGCATCGTCTAAATTATCAAATCGTTGCGCTGCCTCCATGATTTCCTTATTTTCCTCAAAATGAATAGTAACTGCTTCTAATGTCTTATCATATCCACTCTTGTTCTCATTGTACAGCTTCTCCAAATGTGCATAATATCGACGTGTTTCAGCTTCCTGAAACAATTCAAGCGAATTCTTTAGATTCATATGATCATCCTTGATGTGTGTATATAGCTGTTTATGTTCTGCGCGATAAGGACAATAAGGACAAATATAGCCCTTCTCATAATTAGATTCCCCCTTAAACCAATCCATCTCAGAAGTATAGATCAGCGGTCTAATCGTGCGCAGATTGTCGTTGGTCGATATATGATGTGTCGATAAGTGGTGCTTTACATTAACATTATGAGTATCGCTGCGGTCGCACACAGGGCACAGATAAATCACATCTGCGAGTTTTTCAAAATAATGCATCATCGCTCCATAAGATTTGAGTTCTGCCTCAACCTGAGCAAGCGCATCAGTAATATCAAATGTAATTTTATTTCGAATCATATCAATGAATGCAGCGCTGTTGACAAGTGAGTTTAATGCGGAATATGACATCTGCAGCGCAGAGACATTCAAATTATTCTTCATGTTCCTAAAGAAACTATGCTCGAGCGAAACAACTCCAAGTTCACTTTCATAAATAAAATTCTTTTTCTCACTCGCAACCACAATGCTAGACAATGTGCCCCTTCCATCAACCACAGACGCCAATTTCTTCAATTGTACAAGAAATTCTAAATTATTTCTGGCATCTGTAATTAAATTATAACGATCCATAAACATCTGACGAATATATTTTTTAACTAAACGATAATCAATGTTTGGAAACATCTTGGAAAGTTTCTCATACAACATTACATCTTTGTGAGCTTTATTATAGGAATCAAAGTGGGGATTGATATTATCCCTATTCTCAGCACGACTCATATATTGAGCGTATTGATATAAATTTAGAGGATTAATGCCAGTTCTAGGAAATGCATAAGCACTGATTGTGGGCTCCATCATATCAACATGATCTTGATCCGCTTTTAATTGTTTTGTTTTACTAGATAGCTCGATTTTATCCTTTTCGTGTTGCGCCAACATATTTTCTAGACCTTGTCTGCGCTGTTCCAAAAATAATTTTTCCGAAGGAGTTGACGATTTAGCAATCTCCATGTTCAAGTCATTAATTTGCTTATTGATATCTTTCACATTAAAATTGTTTTGTTTTAACTGCATCCGCAGATTTTCTTGTTTCTCGCTCAATAGAATATACTGTTCCAAGGCATTGACAACATCCTCGACTTCTACTTTCTTGAAAACTGCCCTATCCAAATTTCTGAGAATAGCCTCATATGACTTTTCTAAAGACTCGTACAGCTTCTTACCAACAGACTTCCAATCCATCGGTAATTCAATTTCAGCTGCACTGGACTTCGCAACAATCTTCTTCAGTTCCCCAATATTTCTTGTCTTAACTCCAAATTCCTGCGAAATAATTATAATTTTGTCATCGCTAAGTTTTTCAATAGACTCTTCGGTGATGATATTATTGTCCTTTTCATAAGGAACGCTTTGAACGGTTTTTAAGAGGTCAATAGCCAAATTATAGACTCTAATAACATAATTGAGACGTACTTCTTTGCTGAGAGTCGATTTATCGAGATATGCCTGAGACGACTGTACGTATTGATATAGACATTGGACGTAAGCAATAGGATTATCGACATGTTCTTTGCAAGGAAGATTTTCTTTGTTTTCGACATGCTGCAAAAGAAACAAAACAATCAAAAATTTAATCAAATCGTGGATAAGTTGATTCTTCATAGTATCTGCGCGGACTTTTGAGTTTTTGGTAAAGAAGGACCTCGCATTGTTATAGATTACCTTATCGCTATTAATCATAATTTTGTTAACTTGTTCTGCAATAATGTTTAACTGATCCTTAGAGACTGCGGCGTGGTCATCGAATGCCGAAACTTCATCGACAACCTCTAATTGGAGTACCTTTACGTACAGATCAAGATACTTGGCGATGATTTTCTGATTACTCTCGTTGATCATTTCTTCTCGCATCTGTTCTATGTCAAACATGAGTTGTTGTTGGTGCTCTGCAATTACATCTTGGGCATCGTCAAAACTAGAAGGCTCGGAACTAATGATCACGTCCAACTGGACGTTGCAGTGTTTACAAATAATTGCCGACTCACTTTCAATAGTACAGGCATTTTTCTTATGCAACAATTCATTAAGTTCATCTTTCAACAGAGAATTCTCTGGTTCTTGTTCAAGTAAATCATATACACGATTGAGTTCATCTTCAACCAATATATGTTCACAAACTCCTGTAGTCTTCTCCATTACAACCTTAACCTTTTCATTCATCTTGATAACATCATCGTATGCTGTATTAACATCTTGGAAAAAACTAGCTTTGACGGCTTCCTCATCTTTGCTTAGAGATCGTGCCTCCAGTCGCTCCTTGCGGAACAAAACAAAACCTCTATTAATCATCATTGTCAAGAATTTCTTGTAGACCGCGATCAAGTGTCCGGAATCAATGCGCGTCGCACGCCACAGGTGAAAAGCATTATTCTGCTCGCCAATGTCCCTAAATATGTCACGTCCATAATGTCCATAGACACTTGCATACATATTGAAGAAACCAGAAGTGTGCAATAAATATCTTGTTTGATATTCTTCCTTTTGCATGTTCTTATAAAATGATAAATCAAGCTTAGTTCCATATTTTGCATAATAATGCTTGATTATTTCATTCTGGAGTTTTTTATAATTATTATTGTCTTTCAACGAGTTCATAAATGCCTCGTATTCTTCTTTCGTCGCTTTAGGGTTCTCGGCTTTAACCACAACTTGTTGCTTGACTTCCATGCTCTGGAGGATGTCATCAAGAGCCATATTCACCGCTTCCACTGTTTTTTGAACAGGTTTATCCTGAGCCAACAATTTATCCACAATTTTGATATTTTGTTGTTTATCTCTTACCATTTGTGACATTATTGGGTTTTGTGCCATTTTCTGTTTGATCAGTATAAACTTAACATCCATTTTGTCTTCAAGTTGGAAAAGTCTGTTAACGGCGTTGATCAAGAGTAGTTTTTCGGCGCGGGTGCCTGATAGCAGTGGAAACACGCCTTCTATCCACTTAATATAGAGACTGTTGATCAACAACTTGTACGCTCCTTCGTACATCTTATTATAGGTCCTGAGGCACTCGAAGGTAATCTCATCAAGAGCGTCGTACACGTATAACATAAACTTCTGATCTAGATAAGGCTCTGAATAGATATTTGCTAAAGAAGCGCTAGACTCGATATTCTGTTTTAACAATTTTGGAATGTTCTTAATCATGATTTGAGCCATTTCGAGGGAACTGTTATTTACAACGTCATCAAACTCCTTGAGCATTTTCTCCCAAGAAACACTTGCGTATTTCCCTGTGTTTTTGCGCAAGTTTGTATTAGTAAAATTCCGCTTGATGTTAGGTAGATTTCTAATAATGCGTTTGAGCTCGTGGAAGAAGAGGTATAGGTCTTGTATGTTATTGATCTGATGTTCGGCGATGGTTCTGTCAATCTGGAGATTCTCGCGTTCAAAGAACTTTGCAGGGGACGGACCTTTTACAAATACCTTTCCCTCCTGTTCATATCTAATCACGTCGGAACGATCCAGATCCTCCATTCGCGCCTTAATGCCGATCACCAGCGAATTTAAGGTTCTCTGGAGGTTGTTCAATGCGGTTGTATCTGTGGGCGTAGCATAGTTCAAGATTTTTTCCTTAATGTTTAGCACTGCTATTCCAATGAAGTTTTGGCGGTCCAGGATATCTTCTTGTTGTGCACGTTCGCGATCAGAAATAACCTGATCAACAACTTTATTAATCTTCTTATCATAGTCCTGAATGATTTTATACAATGGTTCTCGGAGATCTTCTGTAATATCATCTTTACTGACAACTTTACGATAATTACGTACTAATTCGCGAAAAGATAGGATATCGGTAAACTGTTTTTCTTTTGTCTCCTTGGGGAGTGCTTGGATTTGTTTGAAGTGCGACTGGAGTGTATCTTCCAGGCGCTGCTTAACCAGCGGTGCGGTTTGCTGGTCAATCGTCGCCACCAGTGCCACAAACTCTTCAAGGTCTAAGGATTGTATAGCTGTGATTTTTGTTTCTGCTTCTGTTTTTGTAAGAACATCTTCTAGTTTCTGTTGACGTCGCTTGCGATTCTTAATGCCGCCAGCTACCTGCATTTGAATTAAACCAAGATTTAATTATTCCATTTCATTCACTAACGAGTCTATAACCGCTACTAACCGTAGGTAAGTTGTTTTCAAAAGTAATATATTATCCTTTATATTATTTGTATTATTATATTCAATGTCATCTATTATATATTGTATCATAAGGAGGGCTGAGTTATTTTCAATCTTGAGATCGTGACTCAATACATGTAAAATATTGGAAAGATTCATTTTAAAATAAACAAATAAAAAAGAACAATTGAATGTTAGAACTTATCAATGCTATTGTTTTCTATATAATTCCATTAACTCAGATTAATAATGCAATTAGCGATCCATTATATGATATTTTATATTATCCACTATTTACGATAATCTTCTGTAAAATTTTATTATTTGTATATTATTGTTATTTTATTAAGAAATATAAACAATATCACGTGATTCATAAAAAAATAATAATGATTCTATTATTAACAATTGGAAGTAAAATTTCTATAATATCGGGTATTCCAAATGTAATAGAAGTGTATAATGGACAATATATTTATATATTTCGCTGGGCGGAGTGGATATCAACAATCTATCTGATGATGCACATTAATTTAGATACCTCTAAAAGTATAGAGCATAATTGTATTTATAAAATAAATATTATTGCTCAAGTATTATGTATTTTATTTGGTTTTATTAGTTTATTCACATACTTTTGGTTCTTTAACATTTTAAGTACACTTTTCCATGTTTATATATTATATGTGATTTATAAAACAAAGAACATGTTTCTGATATTTTTTGAAGGTATTTCTATGCTTATCATTTATTATTACTTTATGTATATGACCGGACAAATCACTGCCATCAACTATCATATGAGTATTTGGATCTGCGAACTCTTAATCAAAGGGAAGCTTGTGATTATGACCACTATGAATTATATGATGACTAAGGACTTTTTAATATCTGAATACATCAATCGAGAACAAATATTTTATATTATCCACGACCTACGTATTCATTTGAATAATATCCGACTTGGTCTGAGTCAACTTGAATCAAATGAAATAACTAAGATTATGAATATATCGATAGATTCAATGATAAACATGATTAATCAAATTTTAGTTTTCAATAAAATTCATAAAAATGAAATTCAACTTAATAAAAATTTCTTCTCAATTCATAAATTATTGAATCAAGTCATAGAAGAATTTTCGCTTCAGTTATCACAACATAAAATTATATTAGAAATAAATATTAATGAAAATATTTATATATATGCCGATAAAATGTGGATCAGAAAAATGATTGTGAATTTATTTTCAAATGCTTTAAAATATGCAAAACACAAGATCACGATAAATATAAATTTTAAGTTTGTAGATGAAGATCGAAAGATAATGACGTTTAGTATAAAGGACGATGGATGTGGAGTACCTCAAAACTTTATTCATAATTTGTTTCAACCATTTTCTCAATCAAGTCAAAGTGAAAACTCTTCGGGACTAGGTCTTTACCTAACAGAGCGTGTTGTAACAGCTCACAAGGGAATAATAAACTATATTTATGACAATGGTGCGGTTTTTGAAAGTAAGATAGAAGTGATTTGTAAAAAAGAACACGATGATATTCCAGAAAAACACGATAACTATTTAAAATTGAAGAATTTTCACCATAAAACTATCAAGAAAATAATGCTAGTGGACGATTCTCCATTAAATCGCCAATTGCTCAAACGAGTATTGATGGAAATGCATGATTATCAAATCATCGAGGCAAACAATGGTCAAACTACGATAGAACTATATGAACAGCATAAAGATATTGATTTGATTTTCATGGATTACCATATGCCCAGTATGACAGGAAAGGAAACAATCAATATTTTGAATGCAAACGGTTATGATAAAAATATTATCCTTCTGACCGGCTTGATGAAAGAAGAACTTTATCGCACCATCAATGTGAATTATATTATGATTAAGCCAATTCATAAAGAATTAATTAAAACTGTATTTGAAAATGAATGTATAATATTTGACAATGACTTGGACGTATGAACAAGAACAGTATCTGAAGAACTTAGGCGAGCAATCAATTGGCTACACATGGATGCAAGAAGAAACTGCAAAATTTTACATCAAGCTTGATAAATATCTTGGAATTGCCACAATTCTTTTAGCTGGTGTTGTTGGTACAAGTAACTTTATCGAGACTGAGTTAAATGCTAGGAGTCTAACATTTGGTATTTTATCTTATCTCGTTGCCATTCTAGGAGGCATTATGCAATTCTTGAAACCACAAGAAGTCTCACAACAACGCATCAATGTAGCAAATAGATTTCAAGATATTTATCTTGAAATCAAGCAAGAAATGGCAAAAGATAAGAAGTTTCGGATGAATTCAGATAGCTATATCAAGGTGATAACAGAGCGATTCATGGAAATCTATGATATTTCTCCACCAATACATAATTATGTAGTAAATTTATTTAAGAAACAATTTGGGAACAGTGGTGTAGCGATGCCTCTGAACACAAATACAATTCAGCCCATTATAATAGCAGATAATAAAGAAGTTAATAAAGAAGTTAATAAAGAAGTTAATAAAGAAGTTAATGAACCAGATGTGAAAGTAGATATTAATATTATTAATAAAAGTAAGACAAATAATAAACTAAATCATGAAAATACTGCACTACATGGTTTTTTACTCTCACGCCTGAATCATAACTAAGCCAAGAAGCGCTGCGCTTTTTTAAGCGCTAACTGTAAGTGTTCTATTTCAATTGGTTTGATAAGAATATCATTTACTTTGTGCGTCTTGCACTCAGTAATCAACTCATCTGCCATATACGCAGTCATTACAATGACATAAGGCATCTTTATATTATTTTTTTTGATATCTTCAAGTAATTCTAAACCATTTTTATGTGGAAGCTTGATGTCTAATAATAAAATATCATATTTGCGGCCTACGAGTTCATCATAAGCTTCAACTCCATTTGACACACTTTTGTATTTTTTGAATCCCAAAGAATCCAACATTCTTTCATTAATAATACGATTTATCTCTACATCCTCTACATTTAGAATATTATAATTTTTATTTATTATTGGAACCTCGAGAGTTTCAACAATAAGGTTTTTGAGTTCATCATAATCGTAAGACTCTTTTAAAATCTGCACTTCTGGGTTGCGAACTGCTTTTGTATATTTACCGAGTAAAATCTTAGAGATATTTCCAAATTTATCTAAATACTTTTCGTTGTCCAGAATAATAAGATCAATCTTAGTGTCATGCATAAACATCAATGCTTCTTCTATTGTCGACGTCATAATAGGTGTAAAGTTCTGATTGATAAACAACTTAGAAATATTTATGCGTTGGATTGGATTAGAATGTAAAATTAAAATTATCTTATTTTTCCTTTCTACTTTGTTTTCAAAATCATAGTACTTCAGAGGCAGCGTTATTGTAAAACTCGTCCCAATGTTCTCCTGACTATCCACGGTTATAGTTCCATTCATCAAATCAACCAAATACTTGGTTATTGGCAAACCCAATCCAATTTGTTGATTTTTGAATAATGGTAATGATACTAATATTTTAAATATTTCCTTGGTTTCTTGTTCTGTTAATCCAATACCAGAATCTGTTATTTTAATTGTCAAATGCGGATTTTCATAAAGTTCTATTTTTATATATCCCTTTTCTGTGAATTTCAGAGAGTTATCTAGAATATTTAGTATAATCTGCTTAATACGCGAAATGTCTCCAATGACGTATTTATGTACATTGGGATTAATAATTGTGTGAATAATCAAGCCTTTGTTATCCGCTTTTTTCTGGATCATGTTAACACACGATTGAATACATTCATGTATATTAAATGGCGCAAGCGTAAGCATCATATTATTTGTTTCTAATTTGAGGAAATCCAACAAATCTGTAATTACCTTGATTAAAATAAAACATGAATTTTGAATGTTCTGCACATAAGAATATTGGTCATCGTCCAGGTTAGAAGCTATCAGTAAATTGACCATCCCTGTTATTCCATTCAATGGAGTTCTGATCGCGTGATTCATATTATTCAATAAGACTTTCGTGCGCGCTATATCAATATGTTGCTTTGATACATTGCCACTGATGCAAAATACAATATATGTCGCATCGATCGAATATATGTCCAATTTAAAGCCATTTTCGACAATTGATACTGTATTTGCAGTGTCTAATATCGTATTTATTATTTCTGTGATGTTAGAAGTATTATATTCAGGAAAAATAGTTTTAAATGTATTAAACTGCAATTTGTGGCTATTGTGCTTTTTAAAATAGTCATTTCCATAAAGATAATAAATATCATTATCCCGTTTTTCAAATACAACTATTGAGATGTCAAATAGATTTATTATCTTCTGACTTATTTTAAGTGTTATATCGCCCATTATTCTATTTAATGTAAATAAATAATATTGGATATAATTAATGGATTTTTTGCCAGAACGTAAATATAAAACTAAAGCTATCTGTGGTCTAAGCAAACACCAATTATTCGAGAAACTAACAACTGCGATTCAAAACTATCGCCTTAAGACCGCAATCGAGGCAACCACGTATATTCATCACTCGGGCTACGACCGGGAGTGGTGGGACACCATCTTCAGCATCCTCCTGAAAAGCACGCATGTCCACGCATTCGGACACTACAAGACCATTTACAACTTCTACGAACAGTACACATTCCAAAAACAAAACAATGATAACGTTGCCACTAACCGCACCATCGGTTGGCACATGTGTCTTATCACCACCATGATGACAATCTTCGAGAAAACACCCATACTTTCACAAAAACAACTAAAATCACTTTTGTTCCTACAATTTGCGATGTATGAAGGAACAACGCGACCAAGCAAACTTAGAGTGATACATGATAATATCATGAACTGTATGGAAGACATCCTCGAGACAACAGATTACAATGAAGTTACCCAGCTCACCCATTATATTCTCAGAGAAGACTATGGACACAACAAATATGTGCCAATTCTATTCGATAAACTTCTTGAAAACGCAACAATTCAGAAAATTCCAGACTTGACGGCAATCAAGAATCTATATGCATGCGTTCCGGGGAATAAGAGATACTTATGTGTTTTAATTGGAGTGTATATGTATTTTGCAGATAATTACTCTGTGATGGAGTTGGGAAGGTATGAGCAACAAGCGCAGTACTATTACCAACAAAATTTGAAGAAGATCAGAGAATATTATGAAAACAAAACAATTGAACCGGTTCGCTATGCTGCTCCAATGATCAACAACATCCAGCAGTTGACAACTCGAAAACCAGAAATTCACTATGAAGTACAGAGAGAACCAATCGATTCAACTCAACCAGCACAAGTTAATCTATTTGAACCACGTGCACCTGATAGTCAACATCCTCCCACTGTTAATCATGTTATTCCTACTGAAAATAATTGTGCGCCGATCGAAGAATACATATTTGAGCCCCGCCAAACCGAGAATGAATCTGAACATACTTCAAATATTCCAGAGATCATGCAAGAATATAATCAAGATTCAGAGCCAGAACTAGAACCCGAACCCGAAGCCGAAGCCGAACCAGTTCATTACGGACGTAAGCCCTTCATCAAAATTATTAAAATGTGATCATATCAAAAGATATAATATTATATCGATGCTTTCATTTTCTACAAATTCTAAGTTTAAAAAATGAAAATACAGAAAAGCAACACTATGCTCAACAACTCGATCAAGCGTATCAAGGGTTTACAGTTTGGACTTTGGAGTCCGCAGGAGATCAGGGATTATGCAGTGTGCGAGGTAGTTAGCATAGACTTATACAACCGCGAAGGGCCGAGACCAAATGGTCTCTTTGACCTCCGCATGGGGACGGTGGACCCCAAACTACCATGCTACACATGCCACGAGAGCATCCACACCTGTCCCGGACACTTCGGCTACATAGACCTCGTAAAACCAGTCTATCTACCGCATTTCATGGATAGCGTGAAACGCCTTCTGACCATCGTGTGCACGGAATGTTCAAATCCACTCGTTGACCTCACGACCAAAGGCAAAAATCAAGCCAAGTTCAACCAAGCCTACGCGTCCTGCAAGGACAAGCAGGTCTGCTACGAATGCGGCGCGATCCAGCCAAAGGTCTCCAACGACTACATGTGTGTGTACTTCACCCACAATAACGCCGGGCAATCGACTAAGGAGAAAACCCCACTCAGCGCCGAGGACTGTATCGAGATCTTCAAGAAGATCAAAGATACAGATCTCGAGAAGTTGGGCTTCTCCACAAAGTGTCGTCCGGAATGGATGATTTTCTCGGTGTTCCCGGTAGCGCCGCCATGTGTAAGACCGTCTGTCTTTCATGATGGTGGCACTCGCAGTGAGAACGACTTAACCTACAAGTACCTTGAAATCCTCAAGTGCAACATCGCCCTCAAAAATGAGATCCTGCGCTTCAAGCAGAATCTCAAAGAACTGAAGGAGAAGACGCCAAAGGATGATAAGGCAAAGTACGATCAGGTGATTAGTGATTATATTGCGGACAAGGGTCGGAACATAGATAAGAGGTATGAACACCTACAAACCCATGCGACGACAATTATCAACAATAAGATTCCTGGGATCACGAGTAAGAATCGTTCTGGGCGCCCGTTCAAGTGTTTTAGCGACAGGCTCGCGTCGAAGACTGGTCGTGTCAGGTGGAATCTGATGGGGAAGAGGACTGACTTCAGTTCCCGCTCTGTCATCACACCTGATCCGAACATTGGAATCGATGAGCTCGGAGTTCCTCTCTGGATCGCTATGAAGCTCACAGTCACCGAGCCAGTGAACCAATTCAATCGTGTGTATTTGCAGGAGATGGTGAGGAACGGTGCTGAGAAGTACCCCGGGGCTTTGTATATTATAAAGCACGGGGACAAGAGCTACAATCTGGAGTTCGCGCCGAAGAAGTTGGCGGAGCTGAGGGCGATCGAGAAGCCGACGGAGCAGGAGCTCAAGATGCTCAAGCACTGGGAGTCCCTGACCACCGTGGAATACGGAGACAAGGTGAAAAGACACATGATCGGATCGAACACGCAGTTCGAGTCCGAGGGACAACCTGGCTTCTATAAGCCATCGTGTGATTACTGTCTATTCAATAGACAACCGTCGTTTAATTTATAGATGACAACAGTAGGCGTGAAAAGCGTGAAACCTACTAGTAAAGTTAAATAATTATTCGCGTGATTCATATTATTTAAATTTGCAACACATTCAAATTGCGGGAAACTCCTTAGAGTCCTAACTACCACTTTCATTTAGAAATAAATGAAAGGAACACGGTTAATAGCCGTATCCAATGGTAATAATGTTAGGAATTGGACAATCCGCAGCCAAGCTCCTAAATTCGAGGGCGCCGAGCGCCACAACGAAGAAGAGTGCTGCTGGCATTCTTCGTCAAAGCTAAGGATATGGAGAAGGTTCAACGACTAAATGTTTGTGGGTCCGAGGGTTAGCAGCCCAATGACGGCTTAAGATATAGTCTAGGCCCACTTCAGTTGAAGTGTTAAAGTACCATGAAAATGGGGGTATTACCGACATAAACAATCAATGATGGGGCACAAAGTTAGAATTTTGCCGTTTGAAACATTCAGGTTAAATGCGAACGTTTGCAACCCATACAATGCTGATTTTGATGGGGATGAAATGAACGCACATTTGGGTCAAAGCGTGGCAACCATGGTTGAGTTGAAAGACATCATGGCGGTTCCGCACCAAATCGTGAGCGCGCAAGCCTGCGCGCCAATCATAGGCTACATCCAGGACTCGCTCCTGGGCTCAGTCCTATTCACCAAGCCAGACAACATCATGACCAGGAGACAGGTCGTCGGCTATATGGGCTACCTCAACAACAGGTACCCCATCGGCGACCATGAGACCTGGACGGGGCAGCAGGTAATATCATTGCTGCTTCCGCCCATCACCTACAAACGCGACAAAGTCCTCATCGAGAACGGTGTCTTCGTACAGGGGACCTTGGGCAAAAAAGACATGAACGCATCAGCCGGAGGTTTAATTCACGTTATCTGGAATGACTTCGGTGCAGAACGCTGCACCCAGTTCATCAACGATTTCCAGACCATCCTGCACAGGTGGCTCATGACCCAAGGATTCTCCGTCGGGCTCAGCGACACCATCTCGGATAACCAAACCGCGCAGGAAGTAAGAGAAATCGTACATGCCTCCAAACTCGAGGTGCAGAAGAAAATCGCTAGCCTCGACAAGAGCAAGTCAAACAGTCTTGTCGCAGACGAAATCATCGAAAGCGCCTTTGAGTTCGAGGTGATGCAGATTCTGGACAAGACCAGAAACCTGGCGGGTGAGCTTGCACTAAAGACGGTGCACGACATCAACCGCATCAGAACAATGGTCATGGCGGGATCCAAGGGCAAGATGCTCAACATAGCCCAGATCATGGGCATCGTGGGGCAGCAGGCCGTGACGACACAGAAGAGCAAGGGGCGCGTTTCAGATGCATTTAGGAACAGACCCTACCCGCATGTCGCCAAATTCGACCTCACCCCGGAAGCCAGAGGGTTCATCGAAACATCCTACCTTGATGGTCTTGACCCCAAGGCATTTTTCTCGCACATGATGTCGGGAAGAGAAGGTTAAAATTGACCTTAACAGCAGGCGTTAAAAGCGTGAAACCTGCTAGTCTTCTTTTGCGCCTCGGGCGCAAAAAGAGGCGAGACACCTTATAATGACGGGAAACTCCTAAAGTTCTAGCTACTCACTTCTAATTGGAAACAAATAGAAGGACCCCGGGTAATGACCGGCTCCAATAGTAATAACGCTAGAGATATGTGGACAATCCGCGCTCACTTCACCTAAGTTCTTTAGAATATGGTGGATGCTCAACGACCGAGTGTCATGATATAATGGCCACGGGTGTCGGTTCATATTCACACGGATATGGGCTTAAGATACAGTCTAGCCTCGATACGAAAGTACGAGATTGTCAAGCGTAATTGACACAGCAATTAAGACTTCAAGTACTGGGTTAAATTAGCTCAGAATAGTAAGCATGAAAAGTGTATACTTACTAGTAAAATGAATTTAAGTCTTCTTGATAGGCAGCATAATAATGCCTGCACGTTCTAATACTAAAGATTTTATTAGAAAGGCAAATATTCTTCATAATAATCAATTTGATTATTCAATGGTAGAATATATTAACAATTCGACAAAAGTAGTTATTGTATGTCCAGAAGGACATGTATTTGAACAAACTCCCAATAGTCATTTAAATGGACGTACTTGTTCTGTTTGTAAAAGAAAAGCTATCACAACTCAAGATTTTATAGAAAGAGCTAAAAGGGTTCATGGTAAACGATATGATTATAGTCGTGTTGTTTATAAAAATGTAAATCTTGATGTTGAAATTATTTGTGTAAAACATGGCTCATTCTTTCAAAAACCAGGAGTTCATTTAAATAATAGAGGATGTCAAACATGTGGACAAGAAATTGTTATGAGTAGAACAAAAACAACAGAACAATTTATTATTGATGCAAATCTAATTCATAATAATCAATATGATTATAGTGATGTGATATATATCAATTGTAAATCATATATTGATATTAAATGTTCTAAACATGGAGTTTTTAAACAAAAAGCCACGACTCATTTAACAGGCAGAGGATGTCCTACATGTAATAACTCAAAGGGAGAATTAGAAATCATGGCCATTTTGGATACAATGAATATTGACTACATAGCTCAATTTCCTGTTAGAAAATCAAATAAATTTTCAGATAACTGGAATTTTATCAAGAATTGTAAATTTGATTTTTATCTACCAACATATAATCTAATAATCGAATATCATGGAATACAGCATTATATATTCTCTCCATTTTTTCATGGAACAGAAGAAGAAATGCTTAGACGTAGAAAACGTGATCGTAATAAAAAGAATTTTTGCCTTAACAATAATATAAAGTATTGTGAAATTGCATATAATCAAGATATATCAGAAGAACTTAAGAAAATTTTGCAACACATTCAAATTGCGGGAAACTCCTTAGAGTCCTAACTACCACTTTCACTTAGAAATAAATGAAAAGAACACGGTTAATAGCCGTACCCAATGGTAATAATGTTAGGAATTGGATGATCCGCAGCCAAGCTCCTAAGTCTGTAGCTAAGGATATGGAGAAGGTTCAACGACTAAATGTTTGTGGGTCCGAGGGTTAGCAGCCCAATGACGGCTTAAGATATAGTCTAGGCCCAAGGAAATCGACTTCCTTGTTAAAGTACCATGAAAGTGGGGGTAGAAACGATTTACAAAGAAAGCTAATTAAGAACATGGAAGACCTATATGTGTCGAGTGGCAGCTATGTCCAGAACTCGCAGGGTCAGATCGTCCAGTTCCTCTACGGCAACGACGGCATGGACGGATCCAAGCTAGAAAAGCAATCGACAAATCTAGGCTCTGCCACAGAAGAAGAGTTCGCCAGAGACTATGTGCTGACTATTCAAGAGATGGAGGAACACCTAATCAAGAGGTTCGTCCCAAAAGACGATAAGTTTCAAGAACAAGAATTGTCTATTCTCAGAGAGCTGAGAAGTCAGATCAAGGGCACCTACTACTATGTGCCATTCAATGTAGACCGCATCATCGCTGGCGTCAAGGCGCAGACCAAGATGGTCGGCAAGAAGACCCAGATGTCGTGTGATTGGATATGTGAACAACTACTTGAGTTCATGGGCTCCCTCAGGATCAATAAGATCCTGGAGACGTTGAAACCGGAAATGCTGACTTACACAAAGTACATCCTCTGGTCTAAGCTCTCGAGCAAACAAATCATCACCAAGCATAAAATCAACAAGAAGATGTTCAAGGAAGTGCTTGACGTGGTTAGAGAAAAATTCGACCAGGGGCTAGTTCAGTCGGGAGAGATGGTTGGACCCATTGCAGCCCAGTCTATTGGAGAGAAACTGACGCAGTGTGTCTTGGACTCTTTCCACTCATCTGGTATTGCTTCAAAGACTCAGATGTCCGGTGGTGTGCAACGCTTCCAGGAAATCATCCACGTGTCAAAGAAGCCTAATAATCCAGCCCTGATGATCGCACTAAAAGATGAGATCACCGACAAGAAGAAGATTCAACAACAACTCCGATACACGGATCTAAAGTTCTTCCTGAAGAACTTCAGCATTTATTACGATGCAGACTTAACGGCAACAGAAGACGACGAGCTCATTATGAGCCATCGGAAGTGGTTTCCGGTTGAGTTTGGAGAGTCTCCTTGGGTGATTGTATTAGAACTCGACGAAGGCGCATTATTCTTGAAAAAGATCGAGATGGAAACTATAGTATCGTATGTCAAGGAGTTTGCTGATCAAAATTATCTCACGATTATCGCAAGCGACCACAATGCTTCGAAACTCAAGATTCACCTGAGACCGATGGAACACAGTCTCGAAGACTATGATAACCTCCGTGGGCTACAGCAATCATTGTTGGACATCACGATATGCGGTGTTAGTGGAATCGGAGAAACAGAGATTGTGGATGGTGGCATTGGCGCATTATCCCAGGGGTCCCAACTCAGGGATATCTTAATGATGCCGTTTGTAGACACATATAATACAACATCCACGAACATACATGAGATCCTGGAGATCTTTGGTATTGAGGCAACAAGACAGTTGATTATCGAGGAGGTCTACAAGTTCTTGCAACAGAATGGTGTGTATGTGAACGAACGACACATAGAGCTTCTTGCAGACTTTATTACGAACCAGGGTATTTTGATTGCGCTGGACAGACATGGTATTGCGAAGTCGCATCACTCGGTGCTGACAGCGGGTAGTTTCGAGACCGTGGTGCCATTCTTGTCAAAGGCGTGTGTTTACTCGGACAGAGATAACTTGGATGGAGTGTCCCCTAATATCATAATGGGGCAAATTGGTAAGTTTGGCACAGGTCTATCATCTTTGATGATGGAATAAAATATTAATAAACATAATAAACATAATAGAATATAAATTACGTTTATAAGATAATGAGCGATAACAAAATAGTGAGGCGCTACGACTGGAAGCCATTTCCGCTAACAGGCCTAAACAATTTATTCATCAAGGACTGCCCTGGAGATGGCAACTGTCAATTCCACACCATCGCCAACCTCCTAAATCTCAAAAAAGTATTCGACAACAAAGACAAAAATAAAATACGTATTACTCAACAAGAATTACGTAAACTTGTTGCAGATTACATAGAAGAGAATAAGGATAATCGCGAAGAGATCACAAATCTATTTTCAGATTTCTTGCCGAAGGACGAGACTTTGCGTTATTCTGCAAAGGTGCAGCAGTTGATCCAGAACGTGAAGGCTGGGGGCATG
>JACCDQ011875356.1_pt1 | contig 21368 bp, 14 predicted proteins | sample 7446031 | NCBI WGS metagenome assembly JACCDQ01 (sample SAMN15323442, study PRJNA562643) | freshwater metagenome | isolation source: river surface water | place: USA:Blue River Watershed | collected 2017-08-17
ACCTGCTATTGGCTCAGGATCTCGACTATCTAGAACCCACTGCGGAGAATCGTGGATGGGCTGCGACTTAGCTGGCGGATTTAATTCTTTCCCAGGTGGTGGTGGTGGAACTGCTATTTCATATGGTGGATGCTGCTGGGGCGGATGGGGCGCAGGCGGATTAGTTGTTGTTACATACAAATAAGGAACAAGAATGTCAGATTTAAGATCATTATTACATACATTAACACTACCAGCCGCAAGTAATTACCCAACAGAAATTGTTGTATATAATACTAGCGTTAATACTCCGTCAAACGGTGGCCGATGCTGCCAGTTCACTGCGCCAGCGGGCACTTCTTGGGTTACTTTTGAAGTATGGGGCGGTGGTGGCGGTGGTGCTGGCGCTTGTTGTTGTATGCAAGGGTATCCAGGAGGCGCTGGTTCCTATACTGTTAAAACTGTTACAGGTACATTAGGCGGTTGTCAGTGGACCGTATGTGCAGCTAGCACAACCGGTATGACCCCCGGATGTTTAGGATGTCCTGGTTTTGATAGTTGGGTACAAGGGTACGGATTGTCAAATTTCTGTGCAAAAGGCGGATCATACGGCGATACACACTGCTTTATGTATTACGGATGCTATACATGCAGTATTCCTTACCCATATTGCTGCTGTGCTTACGGCGGTGATATTAATATTCACGGTATGCAAAGCAGTATGACTTCTAGTACTTGGTGCGCTCAGTATCCACAGCAATTAGCTTCTACAGCACCAATGGCACAATCTGGGCCACAAACAGGACCAGGCGGATGTATTAATGCATCAGCTAACGGTAACTGTACTGGGTGGTTCCCATGTACTGCATTCCCAGGTGGCGGTGGCCTAAGTGCTCAAGCACACGGTGGCAACTGCTGGTGCGGAAGCTGGGGCGGTGGCGGTGCTGTTTCTATTACATACGGTTAATCAGAGGTAAAACATGGAAGAAAAAGAAAATAAACACGTAGACGTACCTTTTACTTATGATGCGCCTGATGACTATTTGTATCAAACAAATGATTTAGGTAAAACTGGTAATTGGGTTTACAATGGTCCTGACAAAATTTGGGTATTAGTTGATGCAGAAACTAATCGTTATGCAGGTCGATATTTAACAGAAAAGGAAGATGGAGAACACTATCCAGCTCCTATTGATAAAATTAAAGTACTTGTAGATTGCACTACAAATCCTTTACTATGTACCCTAGTTGGTGCAGATGAAGTTCGTGACTACAATTTGCTTGATCAAATTGAAGAAACGTTGCCTGATGGTAATGTTTATAAGCGTCCTCAAACACCACCACCTGATCATACATACGAGTTAATGGACATCGAATATAATCCAGCAACTAGTTCGTTCAATGAACCGTATCCTTGGAAAAAGCCACACACTGACTGGGAAATGGTACGTCAATGGAGAAACCACGCATTAATTGCTGTAGATCATATTGCGCCTGATGATGCGCCCGAAGGCGTAAAAGCAAAATGGGAAGCATATCGTCAATCTCTACGTGACTTGCCACAAACTTATGGTGCAGCACCTGGTGAAACTCCGCCAGTTGATGCATGGAAAGTTCACATGCCTCCGGCACCGGACGGTTCAGCATAAAAAAAGCCGCATTAAGCGGCTTTTTTATTGGCTATACAAATTTATTGATTTGCAATTTTAACTAGCTTACCTAGTTCTGGCAAATACAAGTATTCGATGTCGCTTCTAGCCAGCGTATCTAATGCATCTTCTAATGTTTCAACTAGCGGATCACCACCTAAGTTAAAACTTGTATTAAAGATAATTGGAACACCTGTGCGATTGTAGAACGCTTTAATTAAATCATAGTAATGATTGTTTTGTTCTTTGGTAACAGTTTGAATACGACATGTTCCGTCGACGTGTATAATGCTAGGAATTTTAGATTCAACCCCGGGCTGGCAGTTAACAGCATACATCATATACGGGCTGTCTTTCATTCCACGCAAATCAAACCATTCATGTACATGTTCTTGTAGGATAGACCCTGCAAATGGTCTAAAATATTCTCTACGCTTAACTAGGTTAACAAAGTCTTTTCCGTCTTCGTATGTTGGATTAAACAAGATGCTACGATTGCCTAGTGCTCTAGGACCGTTTTCACTACGACCTTGATAAAAACAAACAATGTTTTTATTCATTAGTAGGTCAACAACGTCTTCGTTAGATGCATCGAGTACTTCAGCATTGTGTTCTGTTGCAACTTTTGCAAGATCTTCAACGGTATAATTATACTTAAACCCAAGATACAGTCCATCTTTGCTATAATCATTAGTGCTGTTTGGCATCATGTCTTTCCAGAACATAAGTGCTGCACCGATTGCTGTACCTGCATCATTGCTGATTGGTTCTACATATATTTCAATTCCGTCGTCTTTGAGACCTTCAAGATAGAAATAGTTAGCAACACAGTTTAATCCGTAACCACCGCTAATAACTACTTTTTTCTGGCCAGTCATTTGGCTAGCTTTACGGATTAGTTTAAGAACTTGTTCTTGTGTTTGTGTTTGTACAGCATATGCTAAGTCTCGACGATTTTCTAAAGTAGTAATATCGTCGGCATTATTGTTGTTTAAGAACGGGAATAGTCCGTAATTAATTTGGGCACCGTTTGGGTATGTAGGTACTACTAAGTTTCTATTAGATAACGGAGCAATACCTAACTCATCAAACAGTGGAGGAATTGCCGGGTTTTCTTTCCCGTACGGAAACAATCCCATAGTCTTACCTGCTTCAATGCTCGACCATCCGCAATATTGTGTAACTGCTTCGTAGATTTTTGTAATACCTGCACGATCGGTTACTAATGCTTCGTGTTTTGAACCTGGTTCGTCATACATAGTACCTTCAAAGTCAGTAACTAATGCACCCGTCATAGGTCCGCGAAGCCCGATGTGTTTATATCGTGTTTTAAAATTAGCAGGATATGAGCAATCGTAGATGCTTTCTGTTTCCCAGCCTGTAACGTTTTCACCGTTAATCATCAATGGCAAGAATGTTCCTGCTCCGTCTACAATTAGTGCAGCAGCTTCTTCAAATCCTGAACGATAAAAGGCACATGCAGCATGTAGCTTGTGATGGACATGGCTTAGGTCTACAACTTGCGGGTGATCAAACGGGTTCTGATGCTTTTTAATTAACCCTAGCTTTCTAGCAAGTCCGGTATAAACATCATCACCTGAAAAATCAACTCTACCAGCAGTTTCGCTTAGTTTTTGAGTATGTGCAATTACCATGTAATCTAAATGATCTGTATAATCTAAGATCTTTAACATAGCAGCATATGGACCGCCATCGTATTTGTGACGACTAATACGCTCTTCTTCGATGGCAAATACTACTTCGCCGTTTTTAAGCAAACAGACGCCGCTATTATGTCCTCTAGCAATACCTGCAATCCAAATATCTTTTTTGTTTTCTGTCATATTATTCCTTTAAAAGCCTTCGTATCTAAAAGGCCATTTTAAATTAGTAGCATCCTCTGGGAAGAATGTTCTCTTAGATAGCATTAATTCAAATGTGTGTTTGTTAAACTTAAATTTTTCATGTACTTGGTCAACAGCATCTGCTACTTTATTTGCAATTTTAATTGAGTTATCAGATAATTGCAACTTATCTTTAAGCTCTTTTTCAACCCACAATAAGTGCTGACGTGTACTTGGGTGCGTATCTAAGAATGTTTTATTTTTTCTTACAGTATCGATGAAATCAAACGTGTGTTCTGGAGTTTGTTTTGCAGCATACTCCATAGGTGTTAGCCAATGATCTGCGTACTTTTGCCAAATGGCTTTGTCGTAGATATGTAATTCCGGTATTTTCTTCCATGCGATCAAATCTTGTTCTTTATCTCGAGGATTTAAGAAATCAGTTTGTTCACCAATTCCTTCATTATCTCGAAGATCAGCACCCATGTTTCGAATGTCACCAATACTACTCATATACCATTTACAGCCAGTAGATTCTAATAATCCCTGTGTTAATGAAATGTGATTTAATGTATGCATGAAGTATGCAGGTTCAAAGAAAAACGTGTCAACCCACTTTTTATCATACAATTTTTCATTAATGTAATTAAAGATACTACCGGCAGTTTTCCAACCAGCGTGTCTTTCAGGCATACTATACATGTGCCACCAGTCGTTTCGTAAGTGACTTGACCATTGTACAACTACAACATCGTCTGGACCAAACTCGTATCTAGCGTTTGCTTCAGCAACTCTCTCAGCAATTGCTCTATTTCCAATGCCAGAGAGTCCCCAATTTTTAGAAAAATCGTAGTCTATAGCAGTTAAGTCAGCCCATGTAGGCCAAGAGTAACTAGTGTAACTACAACCAAATGCAAAGAATCTTTTCATATTAAGCGCAGCAGTTAGGATCCGGAGCACCAGTTACAGTAACGCTAGGGTCAGCTTGTTGTGCTTTTGGAAATTTAGCAGTATTTTTTACAACAGAATCAACAATAGCATCTTCAATCTTGTCGTTCATGACCATAATGCCATCGTTTCCGCGATCGGCAACTTCATCCATTGTAATTCTAATTGGGCTATATTGTCTAATAGTTCCGCCCATGTCTAATACATCAAACTTTTCGTAGTTAGGGTAAGACACATTGATACCAAAAGTTGAACCAACTACTACAGTTGATGGCACATCAAACGAGTATGCTAAGTGTTGACCTACTGAATCACACCCTAGGAAATAATCAGCAGCATTAATAATACCGGCCCATGTTCTGAGTGAAGTATTTTGAGGCGTTGCAACTGGTTCTTTGCATCCGTGTTTTGAAAAATCAATACCAATTTCGCTCATAAAAATAACAGCGTATTTCTTTTGTAGTTTTTTAACAATATTGATTACATGCTGCCCTTCAAAAGATCTGTTAGACGGATCATAAATGATGTTATTTTCAGCACGAACACCTCGACCAAATGGCTGGAACACAACTACTTTGTCTTTCTTAGTTTTTTCTTTTACTTCTTTAATGACATTGAATCCGGCATACATTTCTTCGTTAGCTAATCTAATCAATGGTCGCTGTAACTCTCGGATACCTTTGTTATTAATAGCAATATCGTATGCCTGTGCAATTGAGCATTTTTGGTTGTAATATTCCCAAATTCTGTATGGCTCTGGACTTACTAAATCCATATTGATTAGCTTGTCTTCAAACAAGTTTTTGTGCCAGTGATCATATGCTCGGGCATGTAAAACTGGGTGACCTTTGTAAAAGTCAGTACCGCCTTCGCACACAATGATAAAATCTTTGCTAACTTCCTCAGCATATTTCTCTAATGCTGGGATTGAACAAATAACACGGCCTGCACCACCGTTAATAAAGAATGCCTTTGCTCTTTGGGTCATAAAAAGTCCTATAATAAGATACTATAATTTAGCATTTTTACGAAAGCAAAACAAGAGTTTTGAGTTAGATAAATATGTAAGAGGCCTATAATGCAAATAACAAAATATTTTATGAGTGGACTAAGGGGAACCTTAAAGTTAGCCAACGGGGCTCAATTTTCTCACGCCGGTCCTTGGGTAAACGTGATAGAAAAAATAGCTATAGACAGCTGGTATGTTGGCGATTTCATGAGCGCAGACTACTCTATAGTCGTAGATGCAGGCACTAACAGCAAAGAAATTATTAGATGCTTGATTGTAGCAAGCCCAGATAATGCTGCAATTACAATATACGGACAAACCGATCTTAGCGGAAAAACAATAGAGCTAGAAGCATCGGTAAACAATTCTAAGTTAACACTATATGCTTCGCCGATATCAAATGCAGCTAAAGTATTTTTCAATGCATCCTATTACCAAACAATCAATCCTAATTCGGTATCATAATTATGACAGTTACTTATAAACCATTCATATCAGAAAAAGGGTTTCAAAGCCCGGGATTTTTAGTTGACGAGACTGGCAGTTTTACTATTGCAAATCTTAATACAACGTCGGATATTAAAATTTCTGGGCAAACTGTTATTAATACAACAAGTTTAGGTTCGGGAATTATATCTAGTAATTTAACATCAGTGGGTACATTATCGGGATTAGCGGTAAACAGTACTGCTCCTGTAAATTTAACTACATTAAGTGATATCAGTCTAACAGGTAACGATGTGACTATTAACGCTAGCTCACTAACAGTTACACCGAGTGGATCTATTACATTGCTGCCTACAGTAACTGGTAGCATTGATAACACTGATATTGGATCAACAATACCAGGTAACGGAAATTTTATAAATTTAACCGCAACAGATAACATTTATCTAGGCAGTCAAAACATCAAATCATTGTCAATTGCATTTGCAGTGGCACTATCGTAAAAAGAATTCGGAGAACTAAATGGCAAAGAAAAGAATAGCAAATTACGTATTTTTACCAGGGGTATCTAGCTCAAGCAATGCTTACCCAAATGCGTATTCTTTATTAAGTGCTAACAAGACCTTTATTGTTAAAGAGTCAACTGCTTATATTGCATCAAGGGTGGCAGAAGATACTGCACAAAATTTATATCCTGCTGCTACTGCGTTGTTAACTAGTAATAAACAATTTATATTAGATGAAATTTCTGCATGGATTTTTGAAACTACTCAAAGCGCAGTGGTAGGAGAGTTGTTCTACGGTTACCAATACGGGGCAACTGAGATATCAAAGTGTAAAAGAGATATGGGGTATCTTATTGATGCCTTAATCCATGATTTAAAATATGGCGGGAATGAGCAAGTTAGCTATATTGCTAGCCAGTACTACCAAAGCGGTGTAGTTCAGTTAATTAATGTTCCAGTCGAAGTTGCAATTCAAGCACAACTATGGGAACTTATTACTGATTATATTTTAACAGAAACGCCGTATGTATCACAACAAAGTCCAGTAACTAGCACACAAACTACATCCGGAACACCGGGAGAAGTTAGTGCCATTGCATGGGCAACAACATTGTCAACAATTGCAAGCAATGTAATGTCAGGCGGGCTATCAACATTACCTGCTATTGTATATTCTAACTATAACTTTGCAGAATACACTTACGACAGTAGCAAGTGCGAACGAGATGTTGGGTACGTACTAGGAGCATATCTTAATGATTTAAGATATGGTGGCAATGCAAATACAAGAACAATCGCTAGTAGGTATTGGGACGGTGATGTACCGCAGATCTTAGGTGATAGAAAAACTGAAACTGATACACACACTTTTATCGAAAGCCTAATCAATGACATTATTTTCCGTGGCTCTTCTTACATTGCAAAATGTGAACGAGACATTGGATACCTAATCGACGGTGTTCGTTATGACATGGTCCTAGGTACTAACTACAACCAAGTGTTCTTGGGCCTAGCAGAATACAACTCAATTGATGTTGATGCATTTGTTTTACAAACAATTCAAGAGGCAGGGAACTTAGTTACAGAGCTACCTGAAGTATTACTAACTCCAACCGCACTTGCTAGAGCATCTGCGTTTTTTGCAGAAGTAATTGACATTGCATCAAATGGAAGAAGTGCTGCAAACTCGTTGTCATTTACAAATCCTACATCTGCTACAACAAGTCAAATTGCTGCTAAAGATAAGATCATTGTTAATAGAGATTTTATTGCAGCAGAAGTTAATGCATGGGTTGCAGAAACATATCCAGCTGCAACGCACGACATTGCTAAGTGTTCTAGAGACGTAAAATATGCAGTTGACGCTATTTGTTACGATATTTTATATAATTGTAACCAAGCTACATATGATCAGGCAAAGTTTTTCTTCTACGGATTTGCAGATGGTTCATCGGGGATTGACCCTTCGCACACCGCAGTTACAGTTGCGGCATATGGTAGATTAAAAACTATCATTGGACAGATTGTTCAAGGCCAGACTATAACACAAACAACAACTGGGTCAAATCCAAATAACCTAAGCCAGGTAACATCTGGAAACAACGCATCCCCAACTGATGCAGCACTATGCCAGAACTTAGTGCAAATTACTGCTGACGTTATTAGCTCAGGAACCCAATCTGCTGCAAACGTTTATCTATCAGGTATTGCAAAAACTTATCCAGATGTTTCGTCTGTTGCACCTGCATTAATTACTGCTAAAACAGCAATCGAAGCAGCAAAATCGAACATTATTTCTACAGTAGTAAACTATGCACCGTTGCAACAATCTTACCCAAGACAACTACTTAATGGGTTAGAAGGCGAGACTGGTGCAGCAGACAGAATTACTAGTTTAGTTGGGTTAGTAAACACAGTGATTGCAAACGGCCCAGGTAGTATTCCTGCGTTAGTAAATGGTGTAACTACTATTAGATTGCAAGGACAATACACTCTAGATAAGTTGTTGCTAATTACAAATTCAACAAGTAATCAAATTTTATACAACTTTAGTGACCCGACTGCAAGTGCAACAGTTTCTTTTAGTTCCACATACACTAGTAACTCTCATCCGCAAGATGAAGACTTCGTAAGATTCTTAGAAATTGCCGACTATGTAACAACAATTACGCTAAACGCTGACACATCCGATTCTAGTGCAACTGACGACATTCAAATCTTTGTTGAAGGCGAAGAACAAAAAATCAGACCATACGATTTTGGTACAGATGCTATCGAACGTATGCGTGTTGCACAACCTCAATCTATGCTTGACGCTGACTTTGAGTACGGTTTACAACCTACTAAGTGGCAAGCTATTGGTATTGCTAGAGGTTACCCAAGTGTTTACGAAGTGCCAGGCTCGGATACTCCGGTTATTTCTGTTACAACAGACGCAAGTGCTGGAACTGGCGGTGTAGGTGCAAGTTTAATTACTGTTACTACACAAAGCGCACACGGGTTTACTGTAGGTACTCCGATAACAATTAGGTCATTAGCAAATACTGTTTCTGGATTTAACAGAGCAGAAGGAACGTTCATTGTATTAGAAGTTCCGGGCCCAACATCGTTTACATACTATGCATCATCAAAGGTGGGAAGTACTAACGGCCAGATCCTTGCTACAACTTATACACAATTAAGAAAAGCAGGCTTCTATACAGGTGCTAGTATCGGTTCGCCGACAATTAGCGTTTATAGCAACGGCCAAACTAGCTCATTTACTACAAAATTTATTACACCTAGCGGATCGTCACAAATTGCAGTTGCTGGCGCCCTACCAGTATTAGGTGTTCCACTAAGTGCATCCGGGGTTAATCCTGGTACACAAGTTACTGGTACAGTTGGCACTGGCGGTCAACAAGTCTTAGCAATTATTGATTCTAGTGTTAACATCGGCGATACTACAATTTCTGTTAACGATACTACTGGCATACTTGAAGGTATGGCTATTGATAACGGTACAGGCACTGCATTGTTTGTATCTGGTATTTCTGGTAATGATATAACCTTAAGCGGTCCTATGACTGTTGCCAAAGGCGGTACTACTGAAACATATCTAAACGTAACAGGTACAAACGTTGTTCCTGGAGGCAGTGGTGCTGACTTTAGTGTTGAACGTATTAACGGACAGTATACTAATTTATTAGTTACTACTCCTGGCGTCGACTACGTTACTAACTCAAGAATTAAAATTTTAGGTTCCGATCTAGGAGGTGTAGACGGCGACAATGATATTATTGTTAAAGTTGCTAGCGTCATTGGCGGAAAAGTAGAAACGGTTAGCCACTCTGGTGTTGCTGTGTTAGGTAACGGTATTGACTCTTACCTTACAAGTGGCACTGCTGTCCTAGGAAAACATGTTGTTTCGTTCTCATTTGCAGGTACACCAAATTCTCCAGTTGGACCGTTCACTAACTTAATTCAATCATCAACTTCTGGAACTGGTGCTGGTGCAACATTTGATGTTACCGATGCTGGTGCAGGTGCGTATAGTGTGTCCCTAGCGACAATTGGATCTGGTTATATTGTTGGCGAAACGATCACTATTTTAGGCAGTGTACTTGAAGGTGCAGACGGCGTTAATGATTTAGTTGTTATAGTTGGCACTATTGATGGGTCAGGTGGTATCCTTTCATTCTCCCATACTGGTGTTGCAAACTCACCGATTGGACCATTCTTGGGACTAATCCCAGATACCAACACAGGTACTGGTACTGGTGCAACATTTGATGTCAATGATAGCGGAACTGGTTCATACTTAGTAGCGTTAAGCACCAGCGGTGAAGGATTTAACATCGGTGATGAGCTTACAATTTTAGGAAGCCAACTAAGCGGTTCAGACGGTATTAACGACATTGTTATTACAATTACTTCGGTAACGTCGTTAGACATTGCTACAGGTATTTCACAATCGTCTACTACTGGATCTGGCGCAAATGCTACATTTAACGTTAGTTTGGACGGACTAGGCGGATATGCTGTTACTATAGTAGATCCGGGTAATTCTTATCAAACATCTGATCAAGTTGTAATTTTAGGTAGCTTGTTAGATGGAGTTGATGGAACTAACGATTTAACCATTTCTATAACATCAGTGAGCTCTTTAAATATTGCATCTGGTATCTTCCAATCTTCAACAGACGGTGTAGGCACAGGCGCTTCGTTTAATGTTAGCTTAGATGGTGCAGGCGATTATGTTGTTACTCGAGTATTAAAAGGCCTTGATTATCAAGTTGGCGATACTATTACTATTCTAGGTAGCTTATTAGACGGAGCTGACATTACTAACGACTTAGTTATTACAGTTGATTCAGTAAGTGGCGGTGCTATTGATATTGCTACAATCCAATCAGGTACAAGTGTTAGCGGCGAAAGAACATACATTGGATTAACGCAATCAACAACTACTGGTTCTGGAGCAAACTCTGTATTCAACGTCCAAACAAACAATGGAGAATACGATGTTACTGTAACATCAACTGGTGATTCTTACATCCTTGGTGACGAGATTGTTATCCTTGGTAGCTTATTAGACGGTCAGGACGGAGTCAATGATTTAACTATTACTGTTGTTTCTGCAGGAGTTGGTGGAAGTATTTTAACTTTTAGCTCTATAGGTTTACCTTCGAGCATTAATACTACGTTCAATGCCCTAACTGGAACAAACATAGCACCTGGTATTGACGCTTCTTTTGACATTACAAGAAGTGTTGGATCTTATAGTGTAGCTACTAACTTAGGCGGTTCGGGTTATGCAGTTAACGATGTTATTAATGTAGTCGGATCAGATATCGGCGGAAGTGATGCATTAAATGATGCATCTATTACAGTAACTGGTGTTGACGTCGGCGGCGTAATAACTTCTGCTACAATTAGCGGAACAGCAGTAGGCGGAGCAAACATTGCATTCTGGTCAGCAGTTTCTATCAGCGAACCTACAATAGGAAGTATTGCAAATGCTGCGACAATCACTACTGTTGCTATTGCAACGATTCAAGTAACATGGCCTACATATCACGGACTAGTACCGGGCATGAGCATATTAGTAGACATTACAAGTAACGGAACTAACCACTTGTTTGCAAAAGGACCGTTCTTCATTGAAGAAATTCCTAATTTAAATTCTATTAGATATACAGCAAGAACAAACGGTGTTATCGATACTGCTACAGCATTAACGGGTATTGTTTATGCAAGACCGCAATCATTCTTTGTACACAGACCATTCGACGGGGGTGTACAATTAGGTACAGGCGGCCCACAACACGGTAGTCAGGCAATTCGTATGAGTAAGAAATACATTCGTTACCAATCTGGTAAGGGTGTAATGTACACAACTGGTGCATTATTTGCACCTAGCTACAACTTACAAGCTGCTACAGCATCTGGCACAGCTATCGGATCTTACATCCAATTTACAACAGACGATGTAGACCACGGTTTACAAATTGGCGGAAAGGTTAGAATCTCTGGCATTGATACTGCTGGCTTTAACGACGAATATACTGTAGTAAGCGTTCAAACAGAACGTATTTTTACTGTACAAGCAAAATCAACTTTAGGTAATAGATACGGTTACATTTCAAGTAATGCACAAGTATCTATTTTAAACTGGCACGGTTCAACAGTTCGTGCAGGAACGTATGATGAGCAAAACGGTATGTTCTGGCAGTACAACGGAAAAGAATTATCTGTTGTGCGTAGATCGAGTACATTCCAATTAGCAGGTGTTGCCGATATCGAAAAAGACACTAACTTAGTGACTGGTACAAACACTCGATTCCGTGACCAAATTAAAGCCGGTGATAAGATTGTTATTAAAGGTATGACACATACTGTTACTAGCATTCCTAGTCAAACTTCGTTGTATGTAACTCCTGACTATCGTGGTGCAAAGGACTGCGTTGGAAGTAAGATTTGCTTAGTTCAAGAATTAGTAGTTCCACAGAGCCAATTTAACTTAGACAAGTTAGACGGCACTGGACCAAGCGGATACAACTTAGACATTACTAAGATGCAGATGATCGGTATGCAATGGTCGTGGTACGGTGCTGGTTTTATTGACTTTATGTTGCGTGGTAGTGACGGTAATTATGTGTTCTGTCACAGAATTCGTAACAGTAACGTAAACACAGAAGCTTACATGCGTACTGGTAACATGCCAGTTCGTTACGAAGTTCATAACGAAGGTGCAAACAGCAAGTTAAGAGAATCAATTACTGCAACACAAACAACAATTCCGTTAGTTGATGCAACAATGTTCCCGAATGAATCTGGTTACGTTTACATTGACAACGAAGTTATTGCCTTTACTGGTAAAAACAGAAACACGTTAACTGGTTGTACTAGATCTGCATCATTGCCTCAATTTACAGGCGGTTCACCTCGACTATTTAGAGCAGGTGCAGCTTCTACACACGAAGTTAATACTGGGGTAATATTAATTAGTAACACAATTACTCCTATTATTAGTCACTGGGGTAGTGCGTTCTTAACTGACGGTTTATTCGACGAAGATCGCGGATACATCTTTAACTATGCATCTACTGGTGTTCAGGCTTCGACTACAAAACAAACAGCGTTCTTGATTCGACTAGCACCTAGCGTTTCTAACGCACAAGTTGGTGACTTAGGCGAAAAAGAATTAATTAATCGAGCCCAGTTATTGTTACAAGCTATTGAAGTAACATCAGATGCTGGTGCAGGTGGTTTAGTTGTTGAAGGTATCTTAAATCCTCAAAACTACCCAACGGATCCAACAGCAATTACATGGTCTGCATTAAACACATCTGCTGCCGGTGGACAGCCTAGCTTTGCACAAGTAGCACCTGGTGGTTCTGTTAGCTGGTCAGGCGGTGCTACTACAACAAACGCAACCGCTACTACAACTGCAACACTATCAGGTACAGCGACAGTTCCGAACAATTCGTTGTTTACAACTGCGGCAGGTTCAAACACATTGTATGTAACAAAAGATTCGTGGGATACACTAGGAGCAACAACTGGTTTTGCTGTTGATGCAAGTGAAACTAGGTACCCAAGCGGTACAACAATTACCTCGATTGCAGAAAACCCATCTCCAGTTGCAACAACAATCGGTTTAGTAACAGGAAATGCTACAATCCCGCCAAGCACTAACTTTAAAACACCGGCTGGTGTTAACTACTTGTATTTTACTCAAGCAAGTTGGACTGCATTAAATGGACAAATTGGTACTTCTGTTTATAGTACAGATTTCCCAGCTGGAACAATTGTTACTAACGTTACCGGTCCGGCCGTAGCAGCAGGTCAAAGTTATTATACTGTAACCTTTAATAATAACTCGTTAGTAATCCATAACCCGGTTAAATCTGTTATTTCAACTTATTACACAATTGTATCTGGTGGAACAACTACAATCTATTTTAACCCGACACAGACTTATGCACCGTTTGTTGTAGGCGAAGTTATTACTGTTTCAGGAAATGCTGGAGTTCCGCAAGTTAACGGTACACGTACTGTAACAGCTTGTACAACGCAGTATTTTCAATTTACAGGCGTTGGCGGAAACTTTAACGGAAGTTCAAGTGGATCGGTTACTAACAATACTTCGTTAAATTTTGCTTCTTTCTCAGTTACTGGACAAGCAAACGTTGGTGCAACTTCGATGAACTTTACACAATCGAGTTGGACTGCATTGCCTGTTGCAACAGCAGTAGTTGGTCGTTTAGTAAATGATCCGACAAAATTTGCTTCTGGAACACAGATTAGTACAATAAGCTCGTTAAAGACGTTCAACGGAATTAACTACTATACAGTTACATTCAATAACACATTGCTAACAGCTCAGTCAGCAGGGTCTTCAGTAACGTTTGACTATACTCCTTACTACTTACTGACATTAAGTAAGACAGCGTTATCTAGCGTTAACTTTGGCACTACAGTTCCATTTACTCCGTCGGTGTTGAGTGCAAACAGCTCGTTCTTGTATTTTACAAAGACAAGTTGGGAGACATTGGTTAATACATACAATGCAGGTATTGGAACTACTGTAGCCGACGTTGATAAATTCCCAAGTGGTACATCGATACAGTCGATTAGTGTATTATCAGCATTTGCAGGAACGCAATACTATCGTGTAAACTTTACACAAAGCTCGGTTACTACTATTGCCGGCGGAAGTAATGTTACATTCCAATTTGGTCAACCTCCATATGCGCTACCGGGCGAAACAGTATTCTCGTTCATTAGCACACCTGGCGGTTCAAACTCACTAGACTTATCTGCATTGAAAGAGTTGACGAATACAACACTAGGCGGTCGCGGAACGTATCCAAACGGTCCAGACGTATTGGCTATTAACGTGTATAAGACTTCGGGAACAGCAGTTTCTTCGAATATTATTATTCGTTGGGGCGAAGCGCAGGCTTAAAGTTTATCAATAACACTAACTAAATCAAACACTGTTTGTAGTTTAGTGCGAATGGTCTTGTTAGTAAAACTATTCCTAAGCCCTTGATGAAGGGGCTTAGGAGCATAGTCAATTGTTGACCAAGCCCACGCAATGTGTTCGTCACTTAGTACAGGAACAAACTCGTTTTCAACAACACACAAGTATGTGTGAAAATTAAAAACAGAGTCATTACTGACAAATGTTTCTAATGGGATTGTTTTTAAGATTTTTGGAGACTGTCCAATTTCTTCTTGAACTTCTCTCTGCAAACCCTGCCATGGGTTTTCATTTTGGAAGTTAGTACCGCCTACTAACCCCCAAGTTCCTTGATGCTTACCTCGAGATTTTTGTAACAATAACAGTCTTCGTGTAGATTTAGCGTAGAACAATGCTCCGCTACATACAATTTTATCTGTTACAGTTCTATTCTCCATTTTCCTGCAGAGTAAACACCCTCGAATGATTTAGACCAATATACGCCATTCCATGTATATTGAACTCCACTGTATATATTAGTTTGATACAGCAACGTACTTGATTCCTGAGCTGCTTCAAATATAATATGCCATTGTGTTCCGTCCCATTCAATGATGTCGTTTGCTTTGGCAAGGAATCCTCCCCAAGCCTGCATGTTAACGGCATTTTGGCTAGTATCAATGATATCTTCAACAATTAAAAATCTATCACCCGATACTAGTGCAGTCATGCCGTGCTCTGGATAAACTTTTTGCGGATCGATAATAGCATCAAATGTGCCTAATGATCGGCCGCCGTTGGAACTTCTATCTCCGGGACTCGGTAAATCATTATCTGGAGACCTTGTATCAGAATCCCAGTTAATTTGTAAAATAGTTGGATCTAACGGACTAATTGCAACAGTGCCTACAATTTCCGAACCATTCGGTTGTACAAGATATATGATTGAAGAACCAGCAACATATTTTCTAGGATAGTAACTAAACACTTCTTCCCAAGAAATTGGAGACCCTTGTCTTACTGGAACTTCTAGTGTTGGTTCTCTAGGAATTGCACTTTCCGACTTGCCTAATACAATTGCTTGATTGTTATAAACTTCAATGTTGTATTCAGTTACTGTTACAATATCTTGGGCTAATAGTGTTGATAGAGTAACGTCTGAGGTAGCAAGAGGTTGGCCTAATCCTTCGATATAGCAATTATTATCTGTACTTGCGCCCTGATGTAAGCTAGTAATGATGCTAGTAATGACGCCTAGATGTTTAACCTTAACAGGTGGGCTGATCCAAATAGGAGTGTCTAATGTTAGCGTAGCAATATCAATCGGGCTATCGTTGCCAACTGGCACACTTCGGTTTGACCAAGTTACTTGAGCTAGATTTAATACACTAAGACTAGTCCAATCAATGTAGTTGTCAGATGTTTGTAACTCTAAACTTGGATTAAACAACACTAAAATTTGTTCTAAAATTTGTAACTTCTGCTCAGTGTTAGCAGCCCATATGTCACATTTTAATGTAAGTTTAAACGGAGTGGGCATTAGTCGTTCAACGGTATAGTTACGGCCTTGACCAGTTGTATAAACTGGATTATTAGGGTTGGCGTTATTGATTTCTCTTTCTCTAATGTGTACGTTACCTACAAAAGAAGCATCGGATAAACGTTCTTTATCGATATCCAAACCTGTAATGTACACACTAATACGAGGTACAGAGTTAACTTTGTTTTCAGAGTTTTGTCTTAAAATTGTAGCAGCTTGCCTATCTGGGTCGCCGTACATAACTGGAACTCTAACTAAAGTACCATCGCCATACTTAACTGTAAAGTTGCTCATAACACGAACAACTTGGGTTAAGTATCTTCTGATTTGTCCGTCATAAAAGTGAAGCATTATAAATCCGCCTTAGGTCTAAGAGCTTTGCTAAGGCTCTGTCTTTGTGCTTCTCTGTTATTGCACATACTAACTCGCCAGGAACCATCTTCTGGAATTACTTGTTGTTCTAAATTAATTACTGGCAAAGTAATTCTAATTTTGCCACTGTTATTACTAATTAAAGCAGGGCTGTACGCACTTAATTCATAACCAAATACAACAGTGCTTAGTTTAAATTCAAGGAATGGAGCAGTAACAGTATAATCTATGTTAGTGTCTATCACGTAATCACCGCGAGTTAGTGTTACAAAGTCAGATGTTACAATGTCATTATAGATATACGTATCGTTATTAATAAATCCGGTCTTAAGAGTTGAGCGAGTATCATTATTTGTCATGTTCATACGAACAGCATCTTCAACCTTAGCCCATCTAAGTCCGTCAAACCTGAACAATCTGTTAGGCATGAAGTCGGTTCTTAAAAAGAAATCATCTTTTCCTGGTGCTTCTGGAAACTGAATTCCATGTCCGAAATCGTAACCGTTTTGTGGAAATCCGTCGCCGACAAGGTAACCAGTGTACCCAGTTCTAACAGGCCTTGCTACTGATTCTAATGCCGTTGTTGAAGTAACACTAGCATCTAAAGATAACGTGTCAGCAGTGTTTAAAATTGTTTTACCTGTAGTAGGATCAACTGCTAATGTATAAAACTGTCTTGTTTCGTATCCGCTCTTTGGAGCATCTACTTCTGCTTGTGCAACAATAATATCGTTTACTTCTAACTCTTTATTGTGTGTGCTAATTAGATCTCGTAAAGTAGTTCCGTCAGATACTGGATCCCCATTAGAGTCTAATGCTGGCTTATCAAGTATGTCTGCAAATTGTTGACTATCTGTAATTCTCTTAACACGCAATCTGTATAGATGCGGATACCACGTAGCACTAAACCCTTCGCTTGCACGGCCTACATCTTCAATGACGTAGTACCTTGGCATACCAAAGTCGTGATCATCTAAAGTAAAGTTATCCTTTAGATGCGGTAATTCTAGTACATCTCCACTAATTGGTTTACGGCCAACGTACTTGATAAAATCATTAATATGGACAGTCATGTACAACGTATCGTTGTCGATAAACAAACCAAACTGACTTAGGTTAAAGTCAATGTTTTGTACATTGTAAAATCCGCGAATTTTGTAGATAGAACTGTCATATTTTCTATCACGATTTTCTAAAAACAACAAGTCCTGTATGTTAGTAACAGCCGTTTCTGCATAGTGCGGCTGATCAGCAGTTGCATTTTCTTGGGCAGTATTAGCACCTAAGTATTTGTGTAAAAATACGTCAGTACCACCGGCCTGAAACATCTCGCTAATCTGGCGATCTATAAACTTGTAGTCTTGCCCTCTTTCGGGCCTGTATAAAGATAATCGTGGCATAATGATATTTATCAGTAGCTAAATATACATGGAGAGCAAAACATGTCTGAAATTACCGCAGTCCAGAAAAGAAACGAAGCATTTGATTATGTCCGCACCATGTTGGGTGACGGAATGGTCGAAGTTGAGCTTGACCCAAAGCACTTAGAAATTGCTTTAAATCGTGCTTTGAATAAGTATAGACAACGTAGCTCACACGCAGTTGAAGAAAGCTATATGTTCTTGGAACTAATCCAGGATCAAAACGAGTACCGCTTGCCCGACGAAGTTATTGAAGTAAGAAATGTGTTTAGACGTGCAATTGGAAGTAGAAGTGGGTTAGGCGCAGGCGGTACCCTTTTTGAACCATTTAACTTAGCTTATACAAATACCTATTTGCTAAGTGGTACAATGATGGGCGGGTTAGCAACATACGAAATGTTTGCTGGATATCAAAAGCTGGTAGGCCGTATGTTTGGTAGCTACATCGAATACAAATGGAAGCAGCAAGCACACACTTTAACCATTTTACAGCGTCCTTTTGCTGCCGGTGAACAAGTATTGCTTCAAACGTATAACTATCGTCCAGATTGGGCGTTATTAGACGATATTTACGCTAAACAATGGTTGCATGACTATACGTTAGCGGTAGCTAAACTGCAATTAGGTGAAGCACGTAGCAAGTTTGCTAGCATTGCAGGCCCAGGCTCTGGCATCCAACTTAACGGTGCAACTTTAAAGCAAGAAGGCGAAAAAGAAATCGAAAAGTTAGAGAAAGAAATTGAAAATCTAGTACCAGGCGGCGTACCATATACATTTGTTTTAGGATAATTTATGAATATTAGGGAACTTATTAAAATTGTAGAAGCAGGAGAATCTGACGTTGTTGACCGTCCTCCTGTGTTAGATCGTCCTCCTGTGAATCAACAGAAAGAAGTTCCTGTACACTTACCGGGCGGGTTTACTGTAGTAATTTTAAACGACCCGATTACGCCGATGGAAGTTGTAGTTGAAGCAATTATCCACGCAACACGCCTAAGCCCAGACGAGGCTATTCGCAGAATGATGCGTGCTCATCAAGGCGGTTGGGCACCTATTGCTAGCTATGCAAGCCGTGACCTTGCAGAAACAGTTGCAGATCGTATGATGAATCATGCCCGTAGCAACGACAAATATGATCACTACAAGCGCCATACTGGGCATCAAGGCCCATGGCCTTTCACCGCAGAAGTTATCGAAGCAGGCGACGGAAACGGTTAATAAATTCTTGACCCCTCATAGGACTGTAATATATACTACATCTTATTGAGGGGTTTCTTATGATCATAGGCGTTTGCGGATTTATTGGTTCTGGCAAAGATACAATTGCTGATTATCTTACTAACTTTCACGGGTTCCGAAGAGAAAGTTTTGCTAACAGTTTAAAAGATGCTGTTGCTCAAGTGTTTGGTTGGGACCGAACCTTGTTAGAAGGGCGTACAAAACAAGCCCGAGAATGGCGAGAGCAAGTAGATCCGTGGTGGGCAGAACGCTTAAAAATGCCAAACTTAACTCCTAGACTGATGCTACAACTTTGGGGCACTGAAGTTTGCCGTAAAGGATTCCATGATGACATTTGGATTGCTAGCCTAGAAAATAAGCTACGCAATAGCACAGACGATATTGTTATTAGCGATTGCCGCTTTCCTAACGAAATTAAATCAATCCGCGATGCAGGTGGTATTATTGTTTGGGTCAAACGCGGTGAATTACCTGAATGGTACGACTGGGCTGAAAGTGCAAATAAGGGCGAAGTACAAAACTTTACTTGGTCGACGAGTAGGGCTAAGTTAGAAAAAGCAGGCATTCATGCTAGCGAAACAGCGTGGGTAGGAACGGAGTTCGATGCTGTACTAGAAAATGACGGTAGTATCGATGACTTGTTTGCTAAAGTCAAAGGTCTGGTACAAGATCACCTTGCTTCCACTTCACACCTTCACGATGCAGGAGTCTTTGACAGTTTGAACACACCGTCTTAAGATTAGTATAGCGACAATTGTTTAAATCGCCGTCTACGTGAAATACGTTAAACACCTCTGAGTAAGGGCTTTTAAAACCGCACTTATCACAGGTGTTTTTCATTTTGTACCCTGCGCTTTGCCATCTTGGGATTTTAACACCACGAGCACATAGCCCGCAATGTTTTCTGTAGTAAGGTTTACTATTTTTATAGTAATTAATTGCTACAGGGTGTCTTCCGCACGAACATAAAGGTCTCATGTTAATATTTAAGCCTTTTGGCGGCCTTTTTCAGGTACTATAACTAGGCCAAAACGATAAAAACCACTAAATACAATTAGAATTAGTATTCATTGGAGATCAACAAATGGCTCAATTAAGTTCACCAGGCGTAAGCGTTAGTGTTATAGACGAAAGTTTCTACACCCCTGCTGCTCCAGGTACAGTCCCTTTAATTATCGTTACCTCAGAAGAAGGTAAACAAAACGGCGCGGGCACAGGCACAGCACCAGGCACATTAAAAGTTAATGCCGGTACTGTATATTTGCTAACAAGCCAAAAAGACTTGTCGGATACATTTGGTACACCAGTTTTCAAAACTGATGCTAACAATAATCCGATTCATGCAGGAGAACAAAACGAATATGGTCTCCAGGCTGCTTATAGTTTCTTAGGTGTAAGCAATCGTGCATATGTAGTACGTGCTGATATTGACTTAGCCCAATTAAACGCTACAGCAACTGCTCCAGCAGGCGCTCCAGCAAATGGCACTTACTGGTTTGACACATCAAACACTAAGTTTGGTATCTTTGAATGGAACTCGGCTGCTGCAACAGTAACTGGCGGCCAGACATTTACTAACAAAGTTCCAACAGTTATTACAGACTCTACCAAAGTTGATGGCGGCGGAGCTCCTTTAGCTAGTATCGGTGCTATTGGCGATTACGCAGTTGTTGCTACAACTAACCTAAATAAGATTTGGTATAAGAAAGCAAAAACAAACACAGCTGGCGGAACATGGGTTGAAGTTGGATCCGGTGATTGGGCATCTAGCTGGCCAACTGCACAAGGTACAGTATCGAACCCAACATGGGTATCTGGTAATACTCTTATTATTAACACAACTCCAGCAGGTGCTGGCAGCACAGACTTAGACGGTCTTATTGCAGACATTAATTCTTTAAACATTCCAGGCATTACTGCTGGTAAGCCAAATGGTAAGTTAGAACTATACTCGACAGGCGTTGA
>JACCDQ010885880.1_pt1 | contig 21349 bp, 14 predicted proteins | sample 7446031 | NCBI WGS metagenome assembly JACCDQ01 (sample SAMN15323442, study PRJNA562643) | freshwater metagenome | isolation source: river surface water | place: USA:Blue River Watershed | collected 2017-08-17
ATGATCTTGATGAAGGCCGCGATCGTGCCGCCGATGTTGGGCGAGACCGAGCTCAGGTTGTTCATGCCGAAGAAGCAGATCACGGCCAGCGGCACCAGCGACAGCACCCAGGCAAAGCCGGCGTTCTGCACCCAGGTCGGCGTGCCGGCGGGGATCTTGCCGAAGATCCAGCCACTGTCTTTCACCAGGGTCATCGATTCGCCGCCGAACGCGCCGAACAGGCCCATCGTCATCACCAGCGGAATGACGATCTGCATGCTGGTCACGCCGAAGTTGCCGAGGCCGGCATTCAGCCCCAGTGCGGTGCCCTGCAGCCGCTTCGGAAAGAAGGTGCCGATGTTGGACATCGAGCTGGCGAAGTTGCCGCCGCCGACGCCGGACCACAGCGCCATCAGCTGGAAGGCCCACAACGGCCAGTCCGGATGCTGGAGCACGATGCCGGTACCGATCGCCGGCGCCAGCAGCATGGCCGTGGTCAGGAAGATGGTATTGCGGCCGCCCGACAGGCGCACCAGGAACGACGCCGGGATGCGCATCGTCGCGCCGGCCAGGCCGGCGATCGCGGTCAGCGAGAACAGTTGCGGCTGCGTGAACGGGAAGCCGAGGTTCAGCATCTGCACAGTGATGATGCCCCACATGCCCCAGATGGCGAAGCCACACAGCAGCGCCGGAATCGAGATCCACAGGTTGCGGTAAGCGACGTGCCTGCCGGTGCTTTCCCAGAACGCGTTGTCTTCGGGACGCCAGTCGTCGATGTCGACGCCGGACGCACGTGCCGGGTTGGCCGTGCCGGAATTGAGCTTGGAAGTGTCCATGAGATTGACTCGTCAGGAGTTTTAGACGGCGCTGGCGCCGAGCACTTGGGTCTTGCGGACTTCGGTCCAGTACATCCAGATCAGCGATACCCAGACCACGCCGTACAGCAGCATGAAAGCGGAGGAGCGGACGCCGGTGACATCCATCAGCGCGCCGAACAGGATCGGCAGGATGAAGCCGCCGAGGCCGCCTGCCAGGCCGACCACGCCGCTGATGGCGCCGATGTTGGTCGGGTAGTCATCGCTGATGTACTTGAACACACTGGCCTTGCCGAACGCCCAGCAGACGCCGAGCACGAACACCAGCGCCGTGAACGCGTAGACGTTCAGGCCGATCTCGAAGCTGGCCGGGCCGTTGGCGGTCAGCACGGTGAAACTGGTCTGCGGATACGACAGCAGGAACAGGCAGATCCAGCTGACCCACATGACCCACCAGGTGACCTGGTGCGCGCCGTATTTGTCGGACAGCACGCCGCCGATCGCGCGCAACACGCCGCCGGGCAAAGAGAAGCAGGCCGCCAGCAGCGCGGCAGTGCGCAGGTCGAGCTGGTATTCGCCGACGTAGTACTGCACCAGCCACAGCGACAGGCCGACGTAGCCGCCGAACACGATGCTGTAGTACTGGCAGTACTTGATGACCTTCGGATCGCGCAGCGACTTCAGCTGCTCGCGCAGCGGCACCGACGACGGCACCACGTGGGCCGGATTGTGATGGCTGAACAGCCAGAACAGGATCAGCGCGCCCAGCATGATGGCCGCATACACCTGCGGCACCATGGCCCAGCCGAGACCGACCACGATGACGGGGGCGATGAACTTGTTGACCGCCGCACCAGAGTTGCCGGCGCCGAACACGCCCATGGCCATGCCCTGCTGTTTTTTCGGGAACCAGCGTGCGACGTAGGGTGTGCCGACCGAGAACGAACCGCCGGCCAGGCCGACCAGCAGGCCACCGGCGAGGAACTGCCAGTAAGTGGTCGCGTAGGCAATCATCCAGACAGCCGGAATGGTCACGGCCATCAGCGCGGCCAGCACGATGCGGCCGCCATAGCGATCCGTCATCAGGCCCAGCGGCACCCGGACCAGCGAACCGCTCAACACCGGCATCGCCATCAGCAGGCCGAATTGCGTGGCGTTGAGGCTCAGCATCTTCTTGATCGGGATACCGATCACGCCGAACATCATCCAGGTCATGAAGCAGACCGTGAAGGCCATCGTGCTGACAATCAGCACGGACCAGGCATGTCGCTTATCGACTAATTGGTTTTCCATGTTGACCTCTCGAAACATGGCGGTAGTTTCGTCGGGCAACAGATTTCTGCACATCCACTATCGGTACGGGATGGCTTGGGAAAACGGAGGATAGCCGGTCGGGCAGGCTCATCCTTTGGTAGTAGGGCGAGTAGTCAGTTAGATCGTCAGGCGGGTCGTACCGCCGGCAGCAGACACCGGCAGGAGAGAGGGAAGAAAAGACCAGGGAACGCTCTGGCCGGCACACATTCGGGTAGTCCGGCGCTCAGGCCGCTGTTGCCGACGATCCTCTGGCGACTTCGACACCCCCTGCCTTGAACGGTCGGCCTGGGTCAGCTCAGCCCCAAGCTCGTGGCCAGTACCGCCACCTGCACCCGCGAGCTCAGGTCGAGCTTCTTGAAGATGTGCTGCACATGGATCTTGACGGTGGTCTCGGCGATATCGAGTTCGCGCGCGATCACCTTGTTGCTCTGGCCTTTCGCGATCAGCGCAAGAATCTCTTTCTCGCGCGGCGACAATTTGTCGATGCCCTGCGCGCTGGCAGGCTGCTCGACGGCGCGCACTGCTGCGCTTTGGCCACGCAATGCGGCAACCAGCTTGCCCATCATCTGCGGGCTGATCATGGACTGCCCTTCGCTGACCTTGACGATCGCATCGCACAGCTGATCCGATTCGGAAGTCTTCAGCAGGTAGCCGTCGGCGCCGCCCTGCAGCGCGCGCGACAGATCGTCTTCGTCTTCGCTGACGGTCAGCATCATCACGCGCAGCTCAGGCATGCCTTCCTTGAAAGACGGGATCGCATCGACGCCTTTGACGCCGGGCAGATGGTTATCCAGCAAAACCAGATCCGGCTGCGCCGACGGCAGCACACGCAAGGCCTCGCTGACGTCGCCGGCCTCGCCGACGACTTCGAAGCGCTCGTCCTGCGATAACAAGGCGATCAGGCCGCGACGAAACAGCGTGTGATCATCAACAACCAGCAGACGAATTTTTTGTTCGGACATAAGCGTTCTTCAGGTGGGTAGGGTGTCAGGCCTCGCCGGCCGCGGCCGTCGCTGCGTGCGTGCGCGGATTCGACGGCAACATCAGGGATACGGTCGTGCCTTCGCCCGGCACGGAACGAACGTCGACTGTGGCGCCGATCTGCTCCGCGCGCTCGCGCATGATCTTCATGCCGACATTCAGCTGGGTACGCTCAGCTTCGGTGTCGAAGCCGCGGCCGTCGTCGTGCACGGAAAATCGCCATGCCTGGCCTTTGTCGACCTGCACCTGAACGCTGGTGGCATTCGCATGCTTGCGTACGTTCGACAGCGCTTCCTGCAGGATGTGCAGCACCTGGATCTGGACATCGGGCGGCAGCGGCAAGCCATCGCCGGCAATGCGGCTGGCGATTTTCAGGCCAGTCTGGTGCTGGAATTTTTGCAGCGTTTCCTGCACCGCGATCTCGATTTCGTCGCCGGAAGCACGCGTGCGGAAATGCACCAGCAGTTCACGCACGTCGGCGATGCTTTCCTTGAGGCCGTTGTCGAGCTCGTCGAGAGCACGATCGGCCCGTTCGACATCGTTGCGGCGTATCGCGCTGCGCAGCAGCTGCACCTGAATCTTCAGGAACGCCAGTGCCTGGGCGATCGAATCATGCAGCTCCCTTGCAAGGAACGCACGCTCGCCCGACACAGCCGCCTCGCGCTCGAGCGCAACGGCCCGCAAGCCCTCGATGGCCGACGCGAGATGGGTCGCCAGCGTATCGACCAGCTCATGCTCTTCGACCGACAAGGTAACGTCGCGCTTGAAGAACAGGTCGATCTCGCCCAGCATCTTCTGATGAAGCCGGATCGGCACCGAGATCAGGTTCTCAAAGCCGACGCGCGAGCAATGCTGCAAGGGTGCTATCTCGCTGCTGACGATGGGAATCACGCGGGTGCGAGCATCAGGCGACAGGTTGCCGCAGGCGCAGATACCTGCACGCAGGCAGCGCTCTTCTTCCTGCAGCTGCTGCGGAAACTGGTCGGACGCCAGGATCAGATAGCGCGACTGATCTTCGCCGGACCAGCGCAGCGTGATCGCATCGGCCTTCATCAACTTGCGTACCCGCTCGCAGAAGCCGGCGCTCATCGCCTTCAGGTCATTCGTCTGCGCAAGGAAGGCGCTGACTTCGTACAGTGCCTGCAGTCTTTCCTTTTGTGCCGCGATGCGGCGCGTCTTTGCATCGACCTTGGCTTCGAGGCTGCCGTACAGGGATTCGAGTGTTGCCGCCATCCGGTTGAAGCTCGCGCTGACCTGGCCGAATTCATCATTGGACGCGACATCGACTCGCGTCGAAAACTGTCCGCCTTCGAGTTTGCGCAGGCCTTCGCGCAGCTGGTCGAGCGGGCTGATCACATACAGATAGCCGGTGTAGAGCATGATCACCGCGCCGGCAATCGCGAGTGCCATCATCAGAAACTGGAACAGATTCAGCAGCGTCGTCAGCCCCGCCATCTGCTGTTCGATCGAGCCGACGAAATCATCGATCGCCTCGACGAAATCGTTCGCTGCCAGGATCATTCCGCGCGGCTTGTCCGGCGCGCCCAGAAAGTCCGCACGCTCGGCGTTCCAGCGCATCTCAACTTCACGAAAGCGCGCGCGCACCTCGTCATCCCAGGGCACGAACAGCGGTCGTGTGCTGTCGCCGGCGCGCAGCAGCTGCATGCTCCGGTCGAACTGGGCGACCAGTTCGCCGCGTTCGGGCAGGCCGGCCTGCACTGCGCTGGTCATCCGCCACACCTGCATGCGCATGCGACCGGCTTCGTTCAGTGCCGCGGCCCCGCCTCCGAGCTTCCAGGTCACCCACAGCGTGAGGCCGATCGACACCAGCGCGGTCAGCAATAACGCAGCACCGATGCGTATCAGCTTGGCAGACAAGGAGGCTGTGTTTTTCATCAGCGTATTGTCCCCTACTTACTGTGTCCGGACACGCACCTCCTGCCTTGGTACTAGTTCTTCCGGACGATGGCTATAGGACTTTTTGCATGGAAATTCCATGCTTTAATACATGCATCTTAAATGAATCTTTCAAGCCGTCGGGAGTTCATCATGTCACAAGCCCTTGCCACCCCTTCCCCCCTGCCGTCTGCCGATGCGCTGAAGGCGCGCCATCTTGGACAGATTGCCGTTGACATGCCGGGTGCCACTGCCGTTTTCCGGCGCCTGAAGCTGGATTTTTGCTGCGGCGGCAATGTGCCGCTGGCCGATGCCTGTGTAGCGAAGGATCTGGACGCCGATGCCGTATCGGCCGAGCTGCTGACCTTGGACCGGCGTACCGCAGCGCCGGAAGCTGACTCGCCGGGCGTGCTGATCGACCATATCCTGAAGCGTTATCACGAAGTCCACCGGCAGCAGCTGCCTGAATTGATCCGCATGGCGCGCCGTGTCGAAGCCGTACATCGGGAAAATCCGGACTGCCCGGCAGGCCTGAGCACGCTGCTGGAGGAGATGGAAGCTGAATTGCTGGATCACATGAACAAGGAAGAAACCATCCTGTTCCCGATGCTGAAGCAAGGGGGTTCGCCATTCGCAGGCGGTCCGATCGCCGTGATGCGCATGGAACATACCAGCCATGGCGAGCAAATCGCCCGGCTGCTGGCGATGACGCATGACGCCACGCCACCGGCCGGTGCCTGCACGACCTGGCGCGCGCTGTATGCCGGCCTCGAGCAGATGGTGAATGACCTGATGGAGCACATCCATATGGAAAACAATCGATTGTTCGTGCAGTTCGAGCCGACGCGCTGAATACCCGCCTGGCGACTGCCAGGCCCCGCTCATCTTTCTCCTGCCAGTGCCTGCTTTCCACGATAGCTGTCGTGGAAAGCTTTTTTGTTTCAGGCCGAATGGCTTCTGAGCCGGGCAAGGCACGACACCATGGCGGGAGAAACTCTCTTGAGAACCTAACCTGCAGGAGTGCACGATTAAGCCGTCCAAACCATCGCTGATGCATCGATTTCGCAGCCTGCTGCTGGCTGATACGCCGCGGCCCTCGAGCAGCGAGCGCCGCTATTCGGCGCTGGCCGCGATGCTGGGCATAGGCGCCAGCATCGCCGTGCTGGGCGCGCTGCCGCTGCACTACTGGTTGCTGGCACCGATGGGCGCCAGTGCCATCATCTTGTTCGGCATGTCGCACAGCCCGGTCGCTCAGCCCTGGCCGGTCATTGGCGGCTACCTGTTTGCCTGCTGCGCAGGGCTGGTGTGCGCCTCGCTGATCGGAACGCCGTGGGTTGCCGCCGGCGCGGCAGTGGCAGTCAGCCTGTGGCTGATGGCGCGACTGAATTGCATTCATCCTCCGGGCGGTGCGCTGGCACTGCTGATTGTGCTCGACCAGAAGACCTATGCTTCGTCTGCAGCGCAGACGCTGGCAGTGGTGGCGGTCAATGTCGGCTTGCTGCTGCTGTCGACAGTCATCATCAATAACCTGATACCGGGCCGCCGCTATCCGCATCGCTCGGATTTCGACGCTGTACCTGACCACGGCACGAGCGACCAGGCACCGCTGCAGCGTACCGACTTGCGGCATGAAGATCTGGTCAGCGCGATTCGCGCGATGGACACCTTCGTTGACGTCAGTGAGGACGATCTGGTCCGGCTGTACAACCTGGCGATCGAGCATGCGTTCAGCCGCCATGTCGGTCTTCGCTGCGCCGAGGTGATGTCGCGCGATGTCGTGACGACGACGCTCGACGCCAGCCTGGCAGATGCGTGGGAACTGCTGCAAAAACACCGGATCAAGGCACTTCCGGTGATTGACGCAGATCGCCGGCTGAAGGGCATCATCACGCTGTCGGATTTTTTCCGCTGGCTGGGCACCTCACCCAGGACAGCAGACCTCAGCAGTGAATGGGGCCGCATGCGCGTCGACGAAGTCATGACCGCCGAGGTTCATACGGTCGGACCTGCTATGGCAATGGCCGACCTGGTGCGTGAAGTCGCACAGACCGGTCGACATCATGTGCCTGTGGTCGACGAGTTCGGACGGCTGATGGGCATCCTCACGCAGTCCGACATGATTGGCGCCATGTATCGCCGGCTGGCGCTGGAAACCGGCACCGACAATCGCTGAACCCGGCACAACAACGCACGCCGCCCACCTGCCCCGACCGCGCCTGCGCGGGCATGGCGGGCAAAGGCCAACCAGGACAGACGATTACGAATGGCGGCTTTTTTATTACTTCAATAAAGCAGCAATGATTCCGACCGGCTGTTGACGAAATTTCCCTTAATAATGCCCGGGTCTTCAGTTCTGAGAACGAATATCCGATTAAGATTCGATTTCGACAACAGTACTTCCTTGAAGACGCGCCCATGAGCCATTCCTCAAACAGGGATACCGCTGGTCCATCCCGCCATCCGTCCGCCCTCAACGGATCTGCAAGTTCGAAGGCGACCAACACCGAATGGAAGGCGCTGCTTGCGTCACACAAAATTGCCGCAAAGCATTACGACCGCTGGTTCAAATGGCGAATGCTTTTCTTGCTGGCTGTTGCCTTGTCTTATCTTCTCAAGTTGGTTTTTTTCCGGGATATCGCACTCGCAAACTTTGATATTCCCAGCAATCGTGAACATGTGGTGAACACCTACATAAACTGGCGTGTCTGCTCTGCCACGCTACTGGTTGCGGTCTATTTGTTCAGTTATGTCAGGCGCTGGCATTTTTCTGCGATTGCATGGATTGGTGTCGGGGTGGCCGCCCTGGCATTGGTGGCGGATTATTTCAATGTCTATGTGATGACGTCGACAACACCACCACAATGGATGTTCGGCCTGCTGACACTGCGACTTCTCGCTGTCGTCTGTCTTCTTTTGAATGCAGTCAATGCGCGCCGATTACCGCCAGTGCTCTCGCATCGAAGCGATTGGCACTCGTTGCCGCGCGGCTGATATCCTGTGACAAGGCCTACAGGATCGACCTAATTTAAGCTATATTTTCTGTACTTTTATTTTTTGAATGCATGACCAGCCTTTGACTGGTGCAATGACGGCTAATTTCAAGAATTCAAAGCACCCGAATTTGCGCCAATCGTGTCACTGATCCGCCTTGGGGCCCGCGCTGCGCCAATCATTAAAATATCGAAGGCGAGAATCGCCGCTGCAGACAAGTCAGGATTCTGCAGCGGCGCCAGCAGATTATTGCTAGATCGACTTATTAAATTCGCAAAGAATCGTGCTCGACAAACTTACTCCGCGCAGGGTTCTGCTGCTCGCCCTTCTCATGATGCTGTTTGCACTGGCATTTACTGAGATCGGAAAAATACCGACGCTGATGCAGGCGAAATTTAACAATCCCGACAGCTTCTATAAATTGGTACTGGTCAGGGAGTATTCGCCCGCCACCGGATTCCAATATATCGCAAGAGATAATGCGCCTGCAGGCATGTACCAACACTGGTCGTCAGCGCACACATGGACATTGCAACAATTGAGCCAAGTGCTCCGGCAGTTTGGAGTTCCGCTTGATCCGGCGCTTCTATGGGCTGGCGCCGCGATTACTTTGTTTTCAATGCTGGCCCTTGCCGTGGCGGTGGCGAAACTGGTAGGTGACCAGGGAAGCGTGATTGCGGCCATCGTTGCGGTGATTGTCTTGATAACGAGCGGCCCGCTGCGCGGTTATGGACAATTAATCCAGATCACGCACCATATATTCATGCTCGTACCGTTGGCGACGGCAGCAATCGTTTTGCTTCCCTCCGAAAGGCCGCCGCGGCATTGGAATTTATCTGCCTTGTTCGCCGGCGGATTAATTGCGCTATCGCTTTGGATTTCCCCGGAAACGATGCCATTAGTCGTCGCCTTGCTGGCAACCCGGCTGTCAGCCCGCATGCAAATTCCCTCGAATGAAGCACTGTGGCCGATTGCACTGGGCCTCTGCATCACGCTGCTGTTCGCATGGTGGCAAGATCCGCCCCCTCCGACATTCACTGCATGGGCGTTGGATCACGTCAGCCTGGCATGGCTGGAGTTCGCGTTCCTGATTGCGGTCTTGCTGGTGATTGCTGATGTTCTTGCGAAGCGTCCGCTGACGCTGTTCGCGCGCCTGGCGATCCTGACCGGCACGTCACTGATTGTGGCTGCTGTCTGGGTGCTGTCCGTTCCCAATGCGCTGCAAGGGCCGAGCGGTCTCATTCCGGCGGAACTCAAGGCACTGTGGTGGAATAGTATTCACGAATTAAAGTCGGTCGAATCGGCATCAGAGTGGATGGCTTTCGTATTTATGCCTGCTGCCGCTGGCATGCTGATGATGATTTGCGCAATTCAGCGCCGTTTGCTGTGGATGCTTGTGCTCGCCATCAGCGTGTCAATTTACGCCGCATTGAGTGCTACGCATATCCGGATGGGCCCGGCTGCCGGACTTCTTGCTGCGATTTGCTACGGCGTCGGGCTGGCACAGATCAAACCGTTTCGCGATTCATCACGAAACAGCGCTACCGCGCGAGAGCAATCGCTTGTACTGTTTCTGATTTTCATCCCGATCATTCAGCTGTTCATGGTACTGGCGTTGGACAAGCAAAAAGGGATCAACAAAGTGCTGAATGAATCGGATTACGGGTGCCAAATATCCGACATCGCCGGCGCACTCAATTCCCTGCCAACCGGAGTGATACTTGGCCCGGTTAATGATACTCCCGAGTTGCTATGGCGCACTCACCACAAGACCATTGCCGGGAATTATCATCACAACATACAAGGCTTGTTGGATCTCTTTCATATCTGGCGCAGCTCTGCTCCGGATGAACAGGCAAAAAAATTAATTGACGAGCGTGGAATCGACTACTTCCTTGTCTGCGCAAATGAGCCTGACCCTCTTAAGCTAAAGAATGGGCAGCGGTCTCTGGCTGTTCGTATGACCGCTGGCGATAAACTTGACTGGCTCGCCCCCCCGCAAAAAATCGGTAACTGGTGGCTATATCGCAGGGCTCCGTAAATGCACACCACAATTGAACAGCAGCCAGCCAGATAAGCACGGGGAATCCTGCTCGCCTTCAAAAGTCAGGGAAAAATCCAGTCGCCCCAAAAAATTACCATTGATGAGCGCCCCTCTTCTTTCAAAACTCCTTCTTTCGAATAGCCGACGTACAGTTTGGGAAAACATCACGATCCTGACTGCATGGTCTGTCCTGGTGCTGTACCACGCCTCTATTCATGTGATGTGGCGAGATGAGGTGAGGGCTTTGTCACTGGCACTGTCGGGCGACAGTGTCATGGAGATGTTAGCAATTCTCCGAGGTGACGGGCACCCAGCGCTCTGGTATTTGTTGCTGCGTGGTGCCCACAATATTTTCAATTCTGTTTTGGTGCTTCCCGCCACAGCGTTTTTAATCGCAGCAGGTGCCGTCGCCTTGCTGATATTTTCTTCCCCGTTTCCCAGAGCAGTTTTAATTGCACTTGTCGGCAGCCAATGCTTTATTTTTGAGTATTCGGTCATGTCACGCAATTATGGAATCGCAGCGTTACTCTTTTTCCTGATTGCCACCTTCTACCGCTCGTGGCGCGATCGCGGCCCGGCGCTGGGAGTCTTGCTCCTGGTTCTTGCCAATACCAACGTGGTTGCCGCCATGATGGCCGGCGCCTTCCTGTTATTTTGGTTTCTGGAGCTGCTTGAAGTAACGCCACTGCGCTGGTCTGGCGAATGGAAATCTTTCTTGCTCAACGCATCCCTCGGCGCTGCTGGCCTCATCCTCTGCGGACTGACAATCCTTCCAGCCAACGACCACGCAGCAGCAATCAATTGGTCGGAAATCTCACCAGCCATTGCAACAGCACAGGCGCTTATAAACCCCGGAGGAGCGACACCCGGAACCCTTCTGATGGGCGCATTTCCCGGGCCGATAAGCTCACTCATCTTGTTTGGCCTGACCTTGGTCCTGCTTCCAAATCGCGCTGCATTTATTTCCGCGCTTGCCGGACTTCTGCTTCTCTCGCTGTTTTCAAATCTCTTTGCGGCCGGGACATACAGACACGCACTAGTCTGGTTTGTCTTTTATATTGCACTTGTCTGGATTTCTTGGAAAGACATATCACATGCATTAAAGGCGCAAGACTGTACTCGAAAAAAAATAATTCACCATATCGGAATTATTACATTTCTGTTTTACCTGGAATTTCAGTTTCTGATAGGCCTTATTTTTTTCGAGAAATACACGTCCGGAAATTACCTGGAAAGCCGTACTGTCGAACTCGCGAAATTGTTAACATCCAGCAGAATATTAAAAGAAGCAATAATAGTCGCCGAGCCAGATTTCATAGTTGAAGCACTGCCGTTTTATGTAAACAATCCTATTTATTTTGTTCGGGAAGGCCAGTTCGGAAAATTTGTTCGCTTCACAAAATCCGGAAACCGGAAAACTGATCTTGGCGAAATCCTTAAAACTAGCAGAAATCTACAGAATTCGACTAAATTACCTGTCGCAATTGTAATTGCACACAAAATAATCGATATAAAGCCAGGAATTCTATATAAAGAAAGCTACAACTGGTTTTTCTCCGCGTCTGAAGAGCAAATAACTGAATTTCAGTCGGCAACAAATTTGATCGCAGAATTCGGCCCATCACTATCAGATGAAACATATAATGTTTATATGCTGAAGCCATAGATGTGGAAGCGGACCGATTCACAGAAGAATAAAGAATACAGAAAATTTGGAGACTGCCTGAATGAATTCGGAGATTGAACTGTCGATCGTGATGCCCTGCCTAAACGAAGCGGAAACACTGGCGACGTGCATTCGAAAGGCTAACCGCTACCTCGACGAATCAGGCGTAATTGGTGAAGTGGTGGTTGCTGACAATGGATCAACAGACGGGTCTCAGGATATTGCGCGCGCGGAAGGCGCGCTGGTCGTCGGTGTTCCCAGGCGCGGCTATGGCGCTGCCCTGCTGGGCGGAATTGACGCGGCAAAGGGCAAGTTCATTATCATGGGCGACGCAGATGATTCATATGATTTCACCGCGTTAGATCCGTTTGTCAGCGGATTGCGAGGAGGCGCCGACCTCGTTATGGGAAATCGCTTTATGGGTGGCATCGCTGATGGTGCCATGCCCTTTTTGCACAAATACCTCGGAAATCCTGTACTGAGTTGGCTTGGCCGACTGTTCTTCAGGATCCCCATTGGCGATTTTCACTGTGGCTTGCGTGGATTTGATCGAACAAGAATAAAAGCTCTTGGCTTGCGCACGACCGGGATGGAATTTGCATCGGAAATGATTGTTCGTGCGGCGCTAGCTGGATATCGTATTGAAGAAGTTCCAACCACACTCAAACCGGATGGTCGCTCTCGCGCGCCACATCTCCGGACCTGGCGGGACGGTTGGCGACATCTGACATTCCTTCTGATGTACAGCCCGCGCTGGCTGTTTTTCTACCCTGGATTGGCGCTTCTACTCATCGGTTTTATCGCTGGGGCAGCCTTACTGCCAAACGCACTAACAATTGGTGGAATCGGCTTTGACATCCATTCGTTTATCGTCACCTGTTTTCTGTTGATTGTGGGTACCCAGGCAATTTCATTCGCAGCAATATCTAGAAAATTCTGTTCATCTCACGGATTGATGCCAGTTTCGCGAGTTTCAGCTCTTTTGAATTTGTTAACGCTCGAGCGCGTACTAGTGCTGGCAGCGACAATATTCTTTCTGGGGATGCTGGGTTTTCTGGACTGTGTACTCTTGTGGGCCGCACGTGATTTTGGACCACTCAGCTATTCGATCATCATCAGAAAACTTATTCTATCCATGACTGCGATTGCCATGGGTGTCCAACTTGCCTTCTCAGCATTCTTGTCGTCGATCGTCGAGATTCCCACGAAATAAACAACGAAATCGCCGTTCACGCATCTTTATATCAATTGGAAATTGATTTCAATTTCAAATCGAATCGGGCTGACAATTAATTCTTTCGGATCTTCACCGAAATCTATAAATTCGATTAATCAACAAGGTGGCCATTGTTTTTGATTGGCGCCCTATGCTCTTGGTAGATTGTTATCGTCAACAGCGCCAAGAAAATCGATGCCGTCGGAATTTTAAGGAAATATACGATGACATCACTTATCAAAGGCATCGCCCATACGACAAATAAAAAAATCGCTGATCGTCGCTGAAATTCCAGAGGTGTAATCCAGGCAATGATGGCGCATACTGATACGAAATCATACGTCCATGCATAGGGTGTTGATAAGTAAGTCAAGAAAACAGCCATCGCCACGCGAAATCGATGGCTTACCTCTGGGTTTTTCCATAAGCGCCAAACAAGCCCGATTGAAATTAAGGTCGAGATGCCTTGCACAAAGTAGCTTACTAACAAATTTCCGCCCAGAGATCTGATCAGATGAAAGACTGTTACCGCGATCATGTGATAACGATGGCCCCACTCTGCTTCAAGGATTTTCTGCATCATTGGGCGCGTTTCCGAGAAAAACAACTCCCAACTTTCCCACCCGAATAAAATTCCGCTCATGCCTATCAATAAGCCACCGAAAACTATGGCACTAAGCAACGCCTTCCAATTTCTTGAGGAAAGCAAGCAAAAGGGAGCGAGAATCCCAATGTGAGGCTTGAGACAGAGGGCTCCCAGGAAAACACCAGAAATGACTGGCCTCTTAGGTGCCAATCCAAGTCCGCCTATCAACAAGGCCGCCATCAATGCGCCATTTTGTCCGTATAAGAAATTAATGATGAGCGCTGGACTAGTAATGGCCAGAAGAGTGCGGAACGGACTGGCACCGATAGAAAGCATAACGAGCGCCAGCAATAAGATGCTTCCGGCGACAAAAACTGCGAAGCTAAGCCCAAGTGGTAGTTGCGACAGCGGCTTTGCAAGCAAAAAAAGTGTCGGCGGATAGCTCCATTCGTGCTGTTCAAGATCCCTGCCAAATTTGGCCTGCTCCCACCCAGAAAATTTTTCCTGTGAAAATATCTCCCTAGTCCGAGATTGTTCGATCATTTTCCCGCCAGACCAAAGATTTACATAATCCCATACCGGCAAATTATGAGTCCTTGCGCTCACCTCATTGACATTTGAATTCCAAATGGCCAGCAATTTCGGAACCGACAAGACACTGATTAATATCAGCGGGAAGATGAGACTAAACCTGAAATTTATCTTCCGAGCTTCCATGTTATTTAATACCTCCGGGACTAGTCTTAATTTGCAAGATGAAAAACCTAAAATATCTTAAATTTCGTCAGAAGATGCTTGCCAAAAAGATTTGCCCGGCATTGAAATTATTAAAAATTTCGTCTTTCCTGAAAAACCATTTCCGATCTCATTCAAATTTAACTATGACAACAGCAGTTAGATAATTCTACTTATTTGCTGAAAAAATCATTTTGCCCAAAAATCCATTCACTGAAAAATAATTTTCTCAAAAGAAATTGTTCTCGCCCGCGCGAGGTCCAATATCTGCCGATTCGAATTCCGCCAAACGGACCCTCTTCGAGCTTTCGAAGTGTCGCGCGTTTCGACAACTGCCTGATGAATTTTCCAAATTTCTCATTTAAGGCAACCGAAGTAATTGATCGAGAGTTGTTTTCAAGTTGAGTATAGTCAGGATAGTATACTGATGCTGCAAAAATTATAACCATACGAACTTGAACGATGATGGCCTATCGATACAACCTCCATAAGCGGATCCTGGTGACCGGAGGAGCCGGCTTCCTGGGCTCTCAATTGATTGATCGCCTGCTTGAACGCGGCGATGAAGTTGTCTGCGTTGACAACCTGTTCACTGGAACAAAACGCAATGTTGAGCACTTACTAAGCCATCCACGCTTCGAATTCATTCGGCATGACGTGACTTTCCCGCTTTACATTGAGGTTGACGAAATTTACAACCTGGCTTGTCCGGCGTCGCCAGTACATTATCAATATGACCCCGTGCAAACGACTAAGACAAGCGTGCATGGGGCGATCAATATGCTTGGGCTGGCAAAACGCACAAAAGCCAAGATTTTTCAGGCAAGCACGAGCGAGGTATACGGCGACCCAACCATTCACCCGCAGACCGAGGCCTACTGGGGAAACGTTAATCCTATCGGCATGCGCAGTTGCTATGACGAGGGAAAGCGTTGTGCCGAGACATTGTTTTTTAGCTATTACCGACAATACCGGCTGGATATCCGGGTAGCACGTATTTTCAATACTTACGGACCTCGGATGCACCCGAATGACGGGAGAGTGGTCAGTAATTTCATTATTCAGGCGTTAAAAGGCGAGCCGCTCACGATTTATGGAGATGGCTCGCAGACTCGCAGTTTTTGTTATGTAGATGACCTTATTGAAGGTATCTTGCGGTTTATGGATCTTCCTTCAGAGAATAATTCTGATCAAGGATTCCCAGGGCCAGTGAACTTGGGCAATCCCGATGAATTTACAATACAAGAACTTGCCGAGAAGATTATTCAATTAACAGGATCCTCTTCCAAACTAATCTTTCATCCACTTCCGTCTGACGACCCGCTTCAGCGCAAGCCGGATATCAGTGTCGCTCGCCGGTATCTCGACGACTGGCAGCCAAAAATAAAATTGGTAGAAGGCTTGAAACGCACAATTAATTATTTTGAGAATGTTTTATAAAAACAAACTTCAGGGAGTTTTAAAAAATATTGAAGCGGCTACCGTCTGCGTTTTCAGTCGTTAATTCCCCGGATAAATTCGCTGCGGCAATTTAATAATTCTATTACTTGTCAGAACGAGCAGATGAAACTTTCGATTGTTATACCCTGCTATAACGAAGTAATGACCATTGAACGTCTTTTGGAGGCAGTAAGATCATCGCCTTATCCAGAAAAGGAGATAATCGTTGTCGATGATTTTTCGAAGGATGGAACGCGCGACAAGTTGAAGAACTTGCAGCCTGGTCTGGTTGATCAGATTCTTTATCATCAGGTTAACCAGGGAAAAGGAGCAGCATTACGTACTGGCATTCAGGCTGCAACTGGCCACATGGTAATTATTCAGGACGCCGACCTAGAGTATGATCCCAGCGAATACGGAAAACTTGTTGATCCCATCCTGAATGGAAAAGCTGATGTCGTGTATGGATCGCGCTTCAAAGGCTCTGAAGTACATCAGGTACTTTATTTTTGGCATCGCATGGGCAATGGATTTTTAACATTGCTTTCCAACATGTTTACAAATCTCAACCTTACAGACATGGAGACCTGCTACAAGGTATTTAGGAGGGAAATTATCCAAAACATCGTCATTGAAGAAAATCGCTTTGGGTTTGAACCGGAAATTACCGCAAAACTAGCCAAACTTGGCTGCCGCGTGTATGAAGTTGCCATTTCTTACAACGGCAGAGGCTACGAAGATGGCAAGAAGATAGGCTGGCGAGACGGTTTTCGCGCCATTTTCTGCATTTTAAAATACAATCTTCGTCGTTAAAGTGTTACTCATCCGCTATTTTTTTGTTGGTGCAATGGCTGCAAGCGCGGACATCGGGCTTTTCGGTGTATTGGTCAAAGTACTTTCTTTCCCGTGGTTCTCCAGCGCGCTAATCAGCTTTCTGCTAGCAACGACAATTAATTACTTGCTGTCTGTCCGCTTCGTTTTTCGCAGCGGTATTCGGTTTAATCAACGACACGAAATCCTTTTGGTATTCGCTGTAAATGGTTTAGGCTTGGCTATTAATCAAGGCGTGCTGTGGATAGCGATTGACCGAATGAACTGGGAGCCTTTGCTCGGCAAGGTTATAGCAACCGGATTCGTATTTTTCTGGAATTACGGGATCCGCCGCCATCTGATTTTCAGCAGCTCGTGAAGCATTGCCTTTCGCGCATCGCCAGCTTGGAAATGCAGGCTTCGCCCCGCTACCACCACCCACAACCGGGATTTATTTTCCTGGAAGCTGTTGGGCACTCTTTCGAGTCTTCAATTTTCTGACCGGTAGCACTCCCGCATAAGGTGACGGGCCATGCTTAGGAAGGGTCATGGAGGCTTTCTCCCTGGCTGAGCCGGATTGATCAGCAATTGCTGCGTTGGCATGACACTTTGGACGAACTGCTAGAGGATCAACGTTGATTAGTTGGCTCCGTCCATGTGAATGCAGGATGGAACACTCCACTCGGCCCACCGACAGATTCATCCGTGAATCGCCATAGATCTGCCACTATGACCACGATTCGCGTAGCGCCAGCTTTGCATTCACAATGCACTATCAGAGTATTGCCACCCGCCCCAAACATTCCATCGATCTTGCGCGTTAATACCTTGCCACGATGGAGGCGATCATTTCTTATTACGCCTATCTCGCCGCCTGCACGACCGGACTTTCATGCACATCTCCTATTCCTGTTGAGGATAAGCAGTCCGTTCTTATTAATTTTGGTAAGTACCTTAAAAGCGACAAAGCCTGAATGCATGCCGGTTTCATCCAGACAATCTTGACGCCGTTCGGCCACAGATTTGCCAAGTCGATCGACTGCGGAGGCTGTTCATTTAAATCTCACATGAATTCATCCGGAAATGAAGCGACAAACCGGGATATGCGATCTGAACGGGCGAGGTGATAATTATGTTTACAGGATTTTCTGCATGTCCATTGCAAGACACGTACGAATTTCAACAAACAATGCTATCAAGCGAGTCCGAGTCGTTCCATACAAGCTCGAACACCTCTAAAAACCCGCTAAAAGATCTGCGTGCACTTTCTTCACAACATGTCCGAAGCTCAAGTGCCCATGGGTCTTTAAAAAATATTAAATCAGAATCCCTCAATACTCCATCAACTGCCGATAAAGGCAAGATCCCGATTCGCCATCAATCAAGCATGAGGCCGTCGCAACCTCATCAGCCACAAATTTCTGTCGAACATCGGATTCCTGATCGCCGGAAAAGTGATGACCAAATAAATATTTTTGAACGGACAAAAATCTCTGAAAATTTGGCTGAATCCCTGCCGATTTACAGCAATCAAATCTTTGGACAGATTGGAACCACAAAACCACAAACTGATATGTCCAATGGTATAAATTTCGATTCGGTGAAGTTCGGGATTCGGGATAAGCCGAATATTGAAAAATTTATTTCAAATAATCCTGATGCACAAATTTTAAGAGACACTTATGGATTGACTAACCACGAAGCCATAGCGATCGTTGCGTACACTCATGACTATTACGAGCCCATCAGGTTGCAGATCGAAGCGCTTCCACCTGACGCAGATCTTTCCGATCCCGAATCGCTGATAAATTCAGGTGTAAAAAAAAGAGATTTGGCGGTGTTGATATCCGATATGTTCAATGGTCTGAAAAAGCTACCGCCCTCTGATATCGACTCCTCGCATTCGAAAGCGCTCGGGCGTAGCCTGAATCTTACAGATGCTGATCTCGCCAAGTACAAAGAAGGGAATCTGATCGATATGCCATCATTTACGTCGACAACTATTTCTGGCGCTTCCCTGCTAGGTGGTGACTTCTGGAATGCGAAAACTTATGCATTGATGATTAGGCAAGCGAGAAATGGAAATGGCCGCGATATTTCGGCGCTCAGCCTGTATCCCAATGAAAAGGAAATCTGCTATCTGCCCAGAACAAAATTTAAGGTGATTGGAGTATTTCAGCCAAAAATGTCCCCGCCGGGGCCGTCGGGTTCCAGAGACCTTTCGACTCCCGAAAATCAGTATAAAAACAGAAAAACAAAGCCGATCATTCTTTTGCAGGAGATGCCTCTGCTGCCATCAGCACCAGCCCCGTCATCAATTGCAAATGGAGCGAACGAGGAGATGCAGACTGCTCCGTTATCTTCACAAGCGAACGTGCAACAGTCAGTTTCGGGCGCCTTGCAGGAAGAATATTGGGACGGCGCGACGTTCGATTCAATAATGTCTGAGTGGGAAAGGCTGCGCTAAAAGTCACAGTCAAAGTGAGCTCGGCCTCTGATTCATTCATCAATCGATATTTAGATTGAGTGAAGAGTCGATGCAAGAGTTTCATGACATCTGAAAAACGAAAAGGGCTACAGACATTCAATCTGTAACCCTTTTATTTTATTGGTGGGCCTCCTTGGAGTCGAACCAAGCACCAACGGATTATGAGTCCGCTGCTCTAACCAAGCATGAGCTAGAGGCCCGAGAACTGCGATTTCGTTGCAGACGAGATTGTAACTTGCAGACAAGACAAGAGCGAGACTGGATAGCCTCACTCTTGTCTTCTTATTGCATTAGTTACCTTCGAGGAAGCTCTTCAGCTTGTCGGAGCGCGACGGATGACGCAGCTTGCGCAGTGCCTTCGCCTCGATCTGGCGAATGCGCTCGCGCGTGACATCGAACTGCTTGCCGACTTCTTCCAGCGTATGGTCGGTCGACATTTCGATACCGAAGCGCATGCGCAGCACTTTCGCTTCGCGCGGCGTCAGCGAGTCGAGCACATCCTTGACCACGCCACGCATCGACGCATGCAGCGCCGCGTCAGACGGTGCCAGCGTATTGTTGTCCTCGATGAAGTCGCCCAGATGGGAATCGTCGTCGTCACCGATCGGCGTTTCCATCGAGATCGGCTCCTTCGCGATCTTCATGATCTTGCGGATCTTATCCTCGGGCATTTCCATCTTCAGCGCGAGGGTGGCCGGATCCGGCTCCGCACCGGTCTCCTGCAGGATCTGGCGCGAGATGCGATTCATCTTGTTGATGGTCTCGATCATGTGCACCGGAATACGGATCGTGCGCGCCTGGTCAGCGATCGAGCGCGTGATGGCCTGACGGATCCACCAGGTCGCATAGGTCGAGAACTTGTAGCCACGGCGGTATTCGAATTTGTCCACCGCCTTCATCAGGCCGATGTTCCCTTCCTGGATCAGGTCGAGGAACTGCAGTCCGCGGTTGGTGTATTTCTTCGCGATCGAGATCACCAGACGCAGGTTGGCCTCGGTCATTTCACGCTTGGCCTTGCGCGCCTTGGTTTCACCGGCAGCCATGCGACGGTTGATCTCGCGCAGGTCCTGCAGCGGCAACACGACACGCGACTGCAGGTCGATCAGTTTCTGCTGCAGTTCTTTCACGGCTGGCACATTACGCGCCAGTACCGCGCTGTACGGATGGCCGCCGTTGACTTCGCCATCGACCCAGTCAAGGTTGGTCTCGTTACCCGGGAAGACCTTGATGAAATGGGTGCGCTGCATATTGCACTTGTTGACCACCACATCAAGGATCTGACGCTCGATCTGGCGCACTTCATCGACCTGGGAGCGCAGTGTGTCGCACAGCTTCTCGACAACCTTTGCGGTGAATCGAATGCCCATCAGCTCGTTCGAGATCGCTTCCTGTGCCTTCACGTACGGCTTGGAGTTGTAGCCCTCTTTCTCGTAGGCCTTGCGCATCTTGTCGAACTGCGAGGAGATGGTCGCGAACTTGGCAAGCGAGTCGCGCTTGAGCTGCTCGAGCTGCTCTGCCGAGAATCCGGCCGCGCCGCCACCGGACGCGCCCTCCTCTTCTTCTTCGCCTTCTTCTTCGTCCTCTTCGTCCTCGTCGTCGTCGTCGTCGGACGCCGCCGTCTTCACGGCAGGCGCGGCGACAGGTGCGTCATCGGGAGCATTCGGATCGACCAGGCCGTCGACGATTTCGTCGATCTTGGTTTCATCCTTCTGGATGCGCTCAGCCAGCTCGAGGAGCTCGGAGATCGTCATCGGGCAAGCGGAGATCGCCTGGATCATGTCCTTCAGGCCGCCCTCGATGCGCTTGGCAATCTCGATCTCGCCTTCGCGGGTGAGCAGCTCGACCGAGCCCATTTCACGCATGTACATGCGCACCGGATCGGTGGTACGGCCAAAATCGGAATCGACGGTCTGCAACGCCGCTTCGGCAGCCGCTTCGGCGTCGTCGTCGTTGGCGACGTTGGCGACGTTATCCGACAGCAGCAGAGCCTCGGCATCGGGCGCATGCTCGTAGACGGCAATGCCCATGTCGTTGAAGGTGCCGATGATGCCTTCGATCGCTTCCGGATCGACGATGTTTTCCGGCAGGTGATCGTTGATCTCGGAATGGGTCAGGAAGCCACGGTCCTTGCCGAGCTTGATCAGCGTCTTCAGCTTCTGGCGGCGGCGCTCGAGTTCTTCTTCGCTCGCCTCGGAGTCGGAAGAAAAAGCGTCCTTCAGGAATTGCTTTTCCTTGTTCTTGCGGTCGCGTGCCTTCGCCTTGTCGGCGGCTTTCAGCTGCTCGGCACGCTCGACGGCATTCAGCTGGGCGATTTCGTCGCTCTCAGGCTGAAAGTCACGCGGTTTGCGGCCACGACGACCCGGCACCTTGACGGCCGGCAGCACATAG
>JACCDQ010799660.1_pt1 | contig 21335 bp, 19 predicted proteins | sample 7446031 | NCBI WGS metagenome assembly JACCDQ01 (sample SAMN15323442, study PRJNA562643) | freshwater metagenome | isolation source: river surface water | place: USA:Blue River Watershed | collected 2017-08-17
AAGGCCGAGTAAATCACACGATCGAGACCAAGACGCTGCAGGGCGACTCTTCGATCAGCGAGGTGGAAATCGAGCCCGACCACCAACGCTCCACCCAGCCTTTCTTGTGCTTGTGGCCCACCACAATGAGATCGGCTGAGATGCGCTTGGCACAGGCGCAAATTTCATGAATGGCGTCCCCTGACAGCAGCTCGCCAGTGGCCTGGTAACCGTGCTGGGCCAAGATGGCCAGGCCTTCATCCAGAATTTTTTGGAAGGCCTGGCGTTGGCTTTTTTCTTCCTGCATGGAATACACAATGCCCTCCGCCACCACGGTGTTCAGGTTCAAGGGCATGACGGCCACCAGATGCAGCGAAGCCTGCCCCCAGGCTGCCAGGCCGCCAGAATCCAGCAAAGCCTTTTGACCGCTCAACGAGCCGTTGTAAGCCAGCAAAATCTTTTTGTACATGGTTGCCTCCTGTCTCGGCTGCAAAGCATCGCGCAAAACCATCGATGATGCGATGGGGTTTTCACGATTAGGGAGACCCACCAAAGGTTTACCCTCATGGTCAGGCGCGACCACCCTTTCTAAGCTTCGCACCTATCTTGTTGATTTTGTTAAATCAACTTCTCTCAGCCCAATGGAGCCCCCATGCTGGAACGTTTGAACCATTTCTATCCCGTGCGCTTTACCGCATTCTTTGTGGCCCTGGCCGGACTGTGCGTCTCTTTGGCGATCTTTGTCGTTTCTGGAAATGGTGGTTTGTGGGCCCTCCTGTTTGGGTTTTTGGCGGCCGTTGGCATCCACGACCTGCAGCAGACCCACCATGCCATTTTGCGCAACTACCCCATCATTGGCCATCTTCGCTTCATGCTGGAAACCATCCGGCCAGAGTTGCGGCAGTATTTTCTGGAAAGCGAAACCGAGGCTGCGCCTTTCTCCCGGGCGCAACGCTCCTTGGTCTATGCCCGCGCCAAAGGGCAATCCGACAAAAGGCCGTTTGGGACGCAACTGGACGTCAAGACCATAGGCTATGAATGGCTGACTCACTCCGTCTCGCCCTCGCACATCGAAGGGCATGATTTCCGTGTGCACGTTGGCGGCGTCCAATGCCAACAGCCCTACGACATCAGCTTGTTCAACGTGTCCGCCATGAGCTTTGGCGCGCTCAGCGCCAATGCCATCATGGCGTTGAACCAAGGCGCCAGCATGGGCGGGTTTGCCCACGACACAGGAGAAGGGTCCATCTCGCGCTACCACCGTGTGCATGGGGGGGACCTCATTTGGGAAATCGGCTCAGGCTACTTTGGCTGCCGCGACGCCAACGGCCATTTCAGCGCAGAGAAATTCCAGGAGAACGCCTCCAGCCCGCAAGTCAAAATGATCGAAATCAAATTGAGCCAAGGCGCCAAGCCTGGCCATGGCGGGGTGCTGTTGGGACCCAAGGTCACCCCTGAAATTGCCGAAGCGCGCGGCGTCGCCGTGGGCGAAGACTGTGTGTCACCCAACAGTCACAGCAGTTTTTCCACACCTGTTGAACTGCTTCAATTTGTGCAAAAGCTGCGCGAGCTCTCCCAAGGCAAGACCGTGGGTTTCAAGCTTTGCATAGGCCATCCCTGGGAATGGTTCGGCATTGCCAAAGCCATGCAGGAGACCGGCATCCTGCCCGACTTCATCGTGGTGGACGGCTCGGAAGGTGGCACGGGCGCAGCCCCGCTGGAGTTCTCGGACAACATGGGCACCCCCTTGCAAGAGGGCTTGCGTCTGGTGCACAACACCCTGCTGGGGCTGGATTTGCGCCAGCACATCCGCTTGGGCGCCAGCGGCAAAATTGTCAGCTCCTTTGACATGGTGCGAGCGATTGCGCTGGGCGCCGATTGGTGCAACAGCGCGCGCGGCTTCATGTTCGCCCTGGGGTGCATTCAGGCCCAGACTTGCCACACGGGCCATTGCCCCACGGGCGTCACCACCCAGGATGCCAAGCGCCAAGTGGCCTTGGTGGTGCCGGACAAAGCGCAACGCGTGCGCAACTTCCATCGCAACACGCTGGAGTCACTCAAAGAATTGCTGGAGGCCGCAGGGCTGCATGCGCCCTCGGAGCTGTCACTGCGCCATGTGATGCGCCGCGTGAGCCATGCCGAGACACGTCCCTTGTCTGCGCTTTACCCGACCGTGGCCCAAGGGAGCTTGCGCCAAGCCGACAACGCAGAGGCCTTGAAAGACCTGCCGCTGATTTTTCAGGATCACTGGCTTTCAGCGAGCGCTTCAAGCTTTCAAGCCAGAACGCTTCACTGATTGCCGTTGTTGGTATTGGGTCGCGGGTAGACCAGCATCTTGTCACGCTGTGAAGGCGCAGGTGGCATCGCAGGCACAGGCGGCGGCGGTGGCGGCTTGACTTCCGCAGGTTTCGGCTCTGGCTTGGGCTCAGGTTTTGGCTCTGGCTTCGGCTCAGGTTTGGCTTTCGCCTGTGCCTGTGCCTGTGCTTGGGCTGCCGCCACTGCGGCTGCTTTGGCGTTGGCGCTGGCTGTGTCCAAGTCCTTTTTAAGTTTTTGAATTTCAGCAATCACGGCCTGTTGACTGGGCCCGGGGTTGGGGTTGGGCTGCGGGCGCTTAGACAAATCCTGAACCTTGGCTTCCAGCGCCTGAATTTGTTTTTGCAGGCCTTGTAATTTGGTGTCCAGAGTTTTGCCAGATTGGTCCGCCACCAAGCTGGGCACAGACGCGACCGTTTTCTGGATGTCGTCAAAACGCTGCTCCAACTTGCCTTGCAACTCAGCTTGTTTCTCCAGCTTTTCGTTCAAGTCGTTGAAGGTGCGGCTGGTCTCCACAAACGCATTCACGGTGGCATCGAGGTCGACCACGCGCTTGCCTACAGCCAGCGCCATCGAGTCCAATTGCCGAATGTTTTGGTGCATGCGCGTGGCAATGGCAAAGAAGGTTCCCAAGCCAATCAGCAAAAAAGCCAAAAGTCCACCCAGGATGATGCGCGAATGCTGGACGCTGCGTTTGTGCGATTCCGTGACCTGGTCCATCACGGTTCGCATGTCTTGGCTGATGTTGGCCGCCACAGATGCTGAGCGGGTGGACACTTCGGCCGAACTGAGCACCACGCCCGTCAGCTCTTCCAGCTGTTTGGCGACCTCGGTTGAATCCGCGGCCTCCTCTTCCAGGTGGTCCAGGCCTTCAGCCAAGGCGGCCTTGTCCAGCATCCCCTCTGGCGCCGATGCCGACACTTCAGGCTTGGCGGCGCTCGCCCCAGCGGAATCCGCCTTGGGCGATTCGCTGGCCGCGTCGCTGGTGTTCTCTTGCGCCATATGAGTTCCTTTGAATTACTTTTCGAGTCGATCCAGGCGCTGATTCAGTTGGTCGACCTCTTCACGAAGCTTGACCACGCGTCCCACGAACTCTTCTCTACGTTTATCGGCCACGCTGGCCTCAACTTGAGCCGAAACAAGGGAATCTGGCGTTGGCCCAGCCGCGGCGTCGGCGGCAATGGCGGCAGAATGGCTATGATGCCCATCCTCCAATGCCAACAAGTCAGGATCGCTGAGTTCAGCGGCATCCGAGGAAATTTTGACGCGGTGCTCGCCCATGCCTTCGTCCGTAGGCAGCTTCACATGGCTGTCCTGCGACGCGCCCGGGGGCAACAGGGCTCGGTTTTCTTCTTGCGGTGACTCTGGGAGGCGGACCCGGTTTTCTGCGGTGCCATCCTCAGGGCCGAGTTTGACGTTCTCGCTGTCTGGGCGCTGAGCTTCATCCACTGAGACACGCCGATCCACCACCGTGTTGCTGCTGGTGACGCGTTCAACATGCTCAGGCTGAAGAGACCCGCTCGCAACCGAGCTGGTCTTGCTTTTCGCGTTGATCGAGCCTTCGGGAATCACCACCTCGTGCTCTTTGGTGCTTCGAAAAATGTCTTCACTCATGTGGAATATCCTCCCCTAAGCAATCGGCACCAAACCCAAGAAGTTGACTCAGTCTTGGAATTGAATTTTGACTGACTTGGTGGCCCTGAGCCACGATTTCGCCATGGCAGGGTCGGTTTTCATCAGGCTTTCCGCCTCTTGCCGCGTTGCATAGGGACCTGTGACCAAGATAAAGTAACTGGCCCCAGACTTGCGCTTGGTTTTGAGCACTCTGCCCTCCTTGAAGGACGCTTGCTTTGACTGAAACAATTCAATTTCCTGCTGCGTGTCAAAGGCCGCGTGCTGAAGCATCCACCCTCCCGCTGGCAGTTTGTCTACCCAAATTTTGTCGTCACGCGCACTGGCGACAGCTGGGTCTGGCTTCGGCTCCGGCTTCGTCTCTGGCTTCGGCTCGGGCTGAGGCGCTGCAACAGGCGCCAGCGGCTGCGCGGCGGCGGGGGCCGACGCGGGTGCCGCAGGGGGCACTGCGGCAGGCGCAGGTTCCGATTTGACCAAGGCCTCTTTCTCCGGGATCAGAGAGTCATCGGGCTTGACAGGCAGTTGGGTGGTGCTGGACATCCCCACAGTTGGCGTCGTGGAAGATGGCGGCTCTTTGACTTTGCTCGGGGCCGAACGCGACAAGTACCCCTGCATGGCCTCCAGCTCAGATTTGATCTGTTCCTGGTACATGAAGCCAAACAACACCAAAGACAGCAGCAAGACGCCTAACAAGCCCCAGGCCAGTCGCGCGCCCCCCTTTGGGGCCGGCGCGATCGGTGGGTCCCAGCTGTTCGCAGAAGGCGCCGTTTCTTCCAAGGTGGGAACAGCGCCATGCGGCATGGGCGTCAAGTCAGGGGCCTGGGGCGACACAGGCTGCGGCAAGACTTCGTCCCGGGTTTCTATGCGCTGCGCGCGCTTGGGGCTGGGGTTTTCGGACTCGAGCGACCATTGCATCAAGCTTTTCCCAAAGGCCTCTAATTTTCGCTCGTGGGGCTCCAAACTGTTGACCAACAAGACGACATGGATGTTGCTGGCTGGAAACCCGTTGACTAACCGCGCCAACAATTGCAGGTCGATGTCTTGTATGGCTTGCGCATCTGGGAAAATCATGTAGCGCTTGGTCGCCGCTTTCTGTGCCTTGTCCAACGCCTGATCCAAGGAAAGCTCAGAGAGAATTTCATTGAACCGCTTGACCAACTTCTCCGAGTCGGTCGACGCCCACAGCTCCACCTCGATGTCGCCGTGCTGGCGCAAATGCTGCGCAATTCTTCGGGCGTAGTGCGCAAGCACCACATCGTCTTCGCCCAAGATGGCGAGGTTGAGACTGCCTTCGCTCAGCGTTTTCAGCAGCACTTCCAAACGAAGCTTGTCGCCGGGGCTTTGGTAGAAATCAGTCATAGGAGAGCCGGTTCATTCAAGCCGTTCATTGCATTAAGAATCCATTTTCGTCGTAACGCATATTGTCCGGGATCTTCGGGCTGGGCTTGACATACCCTTGTGAGCCAGGATAACGGTCGTTCAAACTGAAAACATACGCGATGACTTGAGCCACCGCGTGGTAAAGCGACTCAGGAATGGGCTCATCCACCTTGGTCGTGAAGTACAAGGCACGCGCCAATTCTGGCGCTTCAAACAGCTGGATGCCCTCTTCTTTCGCAGACTCGCGAATGCGCCGGGCCAAATCGTCGGTCCCCTTGGCGATCAGCATGGGCGCGCCGTCTGCGCTGGGGTCGTACTCGAGGGCGACAGCGAAATGCTGCGGGTTGGTGATCACGACATCGGCGTCTTTCACTTTGGCCATCATTTTGTTGTTGGCCATCTCTCGCTGGCGGCGCCGAATTTGGGCCTTCACCTCTGGGCGGCCTTCGGCATCCTTCATCTCGTCCTTGATTTCCTGCTTTGTCATCTTGAGCTTTTTGTGAACTTGGTAGCGCTGCAATGGCACATCCGCCACAGCGATCAACACCAAGCCCATGCTCATCCAAAAACAGGCGTCAATGATCATTTCGCCCGCATGCCGTACCGCGGTGCCCAGGTCCATGCGGTTGAGGTTCAACAAATCGTCAATGTTGTGCATCACAGAGAGCAGCAAGATGGCGCCGACAATGACAAATTTCCCAATTGATTTGGCCAGCTCAATCAATGCCTTCATGCCAAACATGCGTGCCAACCCACTCAAGGGGTTGAGCTTGTTGAATTTGGGGCTGATCAGCTGCATCGAAAAAATGAACCCTCCGGTCAAGCCGGATGAGATGATGGCCATCACGTACAGGACCAGCATGATGGGCAGGATCAGCAAATAGCCATCCAGCATCGATTGGCCAAAAAGCGCGGGCAGCAGCTCTGCCTTGTCCATGACCTTGCGGTCAAAAGCCAACTGGTAGGTGAACAGTTGCCCCATCTGCTTGAACATCCAACTGCCCATGAGGGTGAAGAACAGCGTCGCGGTGACCAGCATCACCGCCGTGGGCAATTCCACGGAGCGCGCGACTTGCCCGTCTTCGCGGGCTTTTTGCAGCCTTCGCGCAGTAGGTTCTTCTGTCCGTTCGGATGCGCCTTCTTCTGCCATCTCAAGTCAGCAACAAGCTGCGCAGTTGGTTGAAGGTTTGCACCCAAAGCCAGTTGATTCGCCCAATCACGTTGGGCAATGCCAGCCACAGGACCAGGAAGCCCGACACCACCATGGCGGGAAAGCCAACAGAAAAAATGTTCAAGCTGGGGGCGGCACGGGTGACAAAGCCCAAGCCAATGTTGACAAACAACAAAGTGACCAAAACCGGCAGGGAAATCAGCAAAGAGGCGACAAACATCAGGGCGCTCCACGAAACCATCTTGCCCATGAACTCTTGCGTCATCAGGCTTTGCCCGATGGGGAATTGCTGGAAAGACTCCAGAAGGATGCCAAAAACGATCAAATGGCCCCCGATGGCCAAAAACACCAAGGTGCCCAGCAAGGTGAAAAATTGCGACAGCACGGGCACGTTGCCCAATGTCGGGTCAATCATGTTCGCCATGCTCAAGCCCATGGAGCCAGACAATGCCTGGCCTGCGACCACCAAGGCTGCGGTGGCAAGTTGCATGACCATGGCCATGCTGAACCCAATGAAAAGCTGATTGAAAATTTCCTTCAAACCAAGCACGGTCACAGGGTCAATCTTGGGGATGTCGATTTGCAAGGCAATGAAAACCGTCAAGCCAAAAGAGATCAGGATTCGCAAGCGCAAATTGACGGCTCGAATCGAGAAAATGGAGGCAAAGCCCATGAACGCCGAGATGCGCAGCAAAGGCCAGATCAGCGCGTAAAAGCGATCGACCAAATCGAGCATCAGCAAATTCATCTTGCGCCCTCTCAGCCAAAAAGGGTCGGGATGCGGCCAAACAAGACACGGGTGTAGTCCACCAGCGTGTTGATCATCCAACCGCCCAGAATCGCCAAGGTCAGCCCCAGCGCGACCAGCTTGGGAATGAAGCTCAAGGTTTGCTCGTTGATCGAGGTTGCCGCTTGAAAAATACCGATGATCAAGCCCACAACAAGGGCCACGCCCAACAAGGGCGCCGAAATGAGCATGGTCATCCAAAGCGCCTGCCGACCCAGATCTACCACCATGGCTGTATCCATCTGAACCTCACTTAAATATGAAACTGGATGCCAAAGACCCCATCAACAAGGTCCAGCCATCCACCAGGACAAACAGCATCAGCTTGAACGGCATCGAGATGATCATGGGCGAAAGCATCATCATGCCCATGGACATCAGCACACTGGCAACGATCAAGTCAATGACCACAAAAGGAATGTAGATCATGAAGCCAATGGTGAAGGCGCTTTTCAGCTCCGAAGTGAGAAAGGCTGGCATCAAAGTGGTGAAGGGCACGTCTGCTGCGCTGGCGATTTCTTTTTTCTGCGCGATTTGCATGAACATGGTGATGTCATCTTCGCGCGTTTGATGGATCATGAAGTCGCGCACCGGCACTTCCGCTTTGGCCAAGGCTTTCTCAAATGGCAAGTTGCCGTTCATGTACGGGCCTATCGCATTTTGGTAGACGTCATCAAACACTGGGGACATGATGAAAAGCGTCAAGAACAACGCCAACCCCACCAGCACCGTGTTGGGCGGCGTTTGGCCCGTCCCCAAAGCTTGGCGCAAAATGGACAGCACGATGATGATCCTGACAAAGGAAGTCATCATCAGCAGGATGGATGGCAACAACGTCAAAGTTGTCATCAATGCCAGCAATTGCAATGTCAGGCTGTATTGCTGGCCAGACTTGCCTCCCGTCACGTTGACCATGGGTATGCCTTGCGCCTGCGCCCATGCAGGAACCAACAAAGCCAGCAGCCCCAGAATGGGGAGCCAATGTTTAAGCCGCATGGTTCACTCCTTGCGAAACGGTTGACGGTGGGGCCACAATCTCGGCGGCGGGCCATGCATGCAAAGTTTGCAAGCCTTGAGGGTTGACGGAGACCAGCACCATTTGCTTGTCTGCCTGCACCAGCATCATCTTGTGCTTGAGGCCCAACGGGCAAATTTCCAGGACCTGCACCCGTCGCGCGTCCACCTTGGGAAAAAACGCCGTCTTGCGCCGGCGAAGCCACCAAAGCAACCCGCCCATCAACACCAGCACCCAGGTGGCGCTCAGGGCATACCGAGCCCAATCAATAGACGCCATGTGTTACCTCTTGGTTTTTGACATTTTTGGAGAAAATGCGATGGAATCAATTATCCCGCACGTTATAGTCTTTTATGTTGCATTTCACTCGCAAAGTCCGGACCATGTTGGATTCTCGACACCCCTGCCCCCTGTCATTGCTGGATAGCCTGTGACCAGCAGCCGCTCTCCCAAGCATGGCTTGGGCCATTGGTTTCAAGACGCCCTCAGTGCCGGCGGCACCGGCGGCTTGAATTGGCACGTTCATGCGCTCAGTTCCCTCAAAAGGTGGGAAGGCACCCTGTCAGCCATTGACGCTTTCTTAGGCCACATCAAGCCAAGCTCGCGCCATTTGGTGCTGCTGGGGGGCAGCGCAGGCTGGATGATGCCGCCCGCCTGGCTGCAGCGCTTCGCCAGGATCGATGCCTATGACATTGACCCGTTGGCACCTTGGCTCTTCAAGCGGCGCCATGGCAAGGCCTTGCAAGCGCTCCCCACAGAGATTCACTTCCACCGCTGCGATGCCATCGCGGGCTTGCCCGCCCTGCTGGATCGCCACCCGGATGCATTTGTCTGGTTCGACAATTTGCTGGGACAACTTCGCTACAGGCTAGGGGATGAAGACGCGGCCGAACGCCAACTGGGACAGTTGAAACACGTGCTCGATGGACGGGAGTGGGGCAGCCTGCACGACATGTACTCTGGGCCGACAGACGAAAAAACGCAGCTCAACCGCTCAGCACTGGCCCTAGCACACCCTGGGTCAACCTTGTTGGACGATGCCGGCACACAGCGGCTGCTTCAGAAACTCGACGCCAAAGGCATTTGGCAGGACCACGCCACCCGGGTGGTTTTTCCGCAAGGCACCGCCACGCAGTGGATCCCTTGGGCGTTTCGGCCGCATTACTGGCACTGGCTGGAGGCCGGCTGGGTCAAGCCTTCAAATTGAACAAGGTGATGCCCAAAGCATCCATGTGCTTCTGGTCTTTTTTCTGCTGGTAAACCTTGACCCGGTGCAGGTCTTGCTCCATCAAGGAGGCCATCTTGACGCGCTGCTGATCGGCTTTTTGCTGGGCCTCACGGGCTTGGGTCAAGTCATTGTGGGCGCGCTGCAAATCCAGGTCGATGCGGTCCACCAACTGTAGCAAGTGGGACATGAACTGGCGATGGTTGGCGGTGTCTGCCATGGAGTGCCATTGCTGCTGCTTGTCTTCAATGCGCCGCTTGTAATCTGCATACATGTCCAGCAGCTGCTGGCGCCTGGACTGAAGGTGCTCAATGTTTTGACGAATTTGGACAACCACAGCCAGTGCGGCGTCCACTTCATCCTGGGCTTTTTTGGCCAGCACGGGCCAACATTCTCTTGCTTTCATGGTGTCATCTCATCAAGAGGCTGCCAGCAATTGGCGCAACTCTTGGCGGGTACTTTCGTAATCCTGCCCAATGTGCATGTCTTGCCGCAAAAAATTGACGATGCGCTCATGCAGCCGAATGGCCTCATCGACTTCTGCGCTCGAGCCCTTCTCATAGGCCCCCACTTGGATCAAATCCTCGTTTTGTTGGTACAGCGACCACAGGCGGCGCAATTTGTTGGACATCTTGAGGTCCTCGCTGCTCAGCAAAGACTGCATCAAGCGCGAAATGGAGCCATTCAAGTCAATGGCGGGGTAATGGGCGGTGTCTGCCAGCTTGCGTGACAACATGACCTGACCGTCCAGAGAGGCCCTGGCAATGTCCACAATCGGGTCGGCGGCATCGTCGCCCTCCGCCAGCACGGTGTAGATGGCCGTGATGGAGCCATGCCCATGGCGGCCCACGCCACCGCGTTCAATCAAGTTGGGCAGCAAGGCAAAGACCGACGGGGGATAGCCCTTGGCGGTTGGCGGCTCGCCAATGGCCAGGCCAATCTCTCGCTGGGCGTGTGCCACCCGGGTCAGGCTGTCACAAAGCATCAAGACGTTTTTGCCTTGGTCTCGAAAATACTCGGCAATCACATGCGTCATGTGAGTCGCCTTCAATCGCAAGACAGGTGAAAGATTGGCAGGCGCAGCCACCACCACAGACTTCGCCAAGCCCTCAGCCCCCAATGACTCGCTGATGAACGCTTGGACCTCGCGGCCGCGCTCGCCAATCAAGCCAATCACCACCACATCAGCCTTGGTGAAGCGGGTCAGCATGCCCAACAGCACGCTCTTGCCAACGCCTGAGCCAGCGACCAAGCCAATTCGCTGGCCTCGGCCCATGGTCAGCACGCCATTGATGGCCTTCACGCCAACGTCCAGCACGTGTTGAATGGGGCCCCGCTCCATCGGGTTCAAAGGGCGCCCCATCAAGGCCAACGTGTCGCGGCATCGGGGCGCCGGCTTGCCATCCAGGGGCTGGCCTCGGCCGTCAATCACGCGCCCCAGCAGCTCGGGCCCTAAACTCACTTGCGAGGAGTGACTGAGCACCCGCACCATGTCGCCCGGGCCAACGCCTACGGGATCGGTGAAAGGCATCAAGAACAAGGTTTTGTCATGGAAGCCCACGACTTCAGCCTCAACCCGATGGCCGTGCCGCCCTATCACCTCGCAGCAAGCGCCCAAGGGCGCCATGATGCCCCGCGTCTCCAGCGTCAGGCCCACCAAACGCACGAGGGTCCCTGTGCGTTGCGGCTCAGGCGCGCGCAATCGTGGAATGCAATGGGTGACCTCTTCGGCAAAATCAATCATGTGCAAGCTCAATCAATTTTGATCATGCGTTTCAACACACTGGCCACGCGCGCATGCTCTTGGTCGACCATCATGCGCACCACCATCAGCTTGTCTTCGTAGCTGTTGGCGTCCTGCAGCAATTCCGCAGGTATGGTTGGCTTGGCGGCCTTCTTTTGCTCCTGCTTGATGCGCTCACGCATTTCGCGCAAGGCATCCTCGGGGTTGGCCTCGGCGGCTTCGCTGGCTTCAGCGGCGGCTTGCACCGGCTCACTGTCAGCCGCTTCGGGCTGCACGCCGGCCGCTTCAAGGACATCGCCAGCGGGTACGTCACCTTCGGCTGTGCTGTCTTGTGAAGTCGGCTCTGGCTCAGGCGTCAGCTCGGGCTCTAAGGCCGGCTCCGGCGCTGCCACATGGCCAATTGTTGGCAAGCTTGGCGGCGGGTTCTTGACGCCCAATGAGCGAAAGGCAGAGTGGACCGCTGAATCCACAACCTCTTCAATTTCCAGTTGGTTGGGCTCGCGCCGGCTCAACGCAAACAGCATAGGCCGAACCACCCAGATCAAAAATGCCAGGCACATCAGCGTTCTCAGCGCGACGTTCACAAGGTCATGCATCGAGCACCTCATCAGGGGAAATGTCAGGCAATGCAGGGCGCTGGCCGACGTCTTGGACTTCGCTTTCGCGCTGAGCCAGCGGCTGCCGGAAGAAGGGCGACTTTTCACGCCAAGCTTCGGGCTGGCCCAACAGCCCATGCGCCAGCGCTTGCAGGCGGTGCTCCACCAAATCCTCAACCTGGGTGTCATTGACAATCACTCGCACGCTCCCAGGCTGCAGGCTGGGGATGGCTTGAAGCTGAACTTGGCTCAGCATGTCCTTGGCAACCTCTTGCAAGCGCGCCTTGTCTTGCGGGTTCAACTCAACCGTGACAACCTGTGAGCCATGCAAATTCAGCTCGTCCAGGCAACGCTGAACCAGCCGCTCGATGGCAGCCCCGGAAGTGTTCAGCTCGGCCAGCACCAATTGCTCTGCAATGTGGACCGACAAGCGCTTGAGCGGCTCAAAAAGCTGCTTGGGGTTTTCGGCCCAGGCTTCCAGTTTCTGCGTGACTTCACGCAGGAGTGCCAGGTCGGGCTGCATCAGGTCTGTCAATTCTTGGTGTTGCTGCAACAACGCCTCGGCCTTTTCCTCGCGCGCCTGTGCCTCCACGCCAGCCACGGCCTGTGCAATGGCTGCCGCCGTGTCGCTTTCAGCTTGCGCAAGGCCATCGGCCAGGCCGCGCTGGTAAGCCTCTTCGCAGGCAAGTGCCAGGGCCTCGCTGTCCAGCGTGGCCACTGCTGCAGGCACGGGCTCGTCTTGGGCAGGCCTGGCCGCAAAATCCTCATCCGGCAAGGCGCTCATTTCGGCATCGGTGACGCAACTGTCTTCGACGGTGCTGAATTCGCTGGCCAACTCAATGGGCTCAGCGTCTGTGGCCCTCAGGGGTTCGGCCGCCAAATCCTCTGTCAGTTCTGGGATGTGCGGCGCAGGAACGGGCTCCTCAAGGGGCTCGGGCTCGGCGGGCATGGGTGCCGTTGCCCCAGGGGATGCGGGCCCACCGTAATCCGCCATGACAAACTCATGCACATCTTCCAGCACGCGGGCAGGCTCTGGGATTGCCAGTTGTCGGAATTGCGAGCTGGCGTAATCGATTTTGGGAACCGCGTCCCAATCCATTGCGTGAAACGGCGAGTCGCCAGATTCTTTGGCAACCAGCAAATCGTGGTTCTGCCACTTTTGCGGCGGAACCTGTGAATGCGTTGGCTCAAACAAAATCGGCTCCACCCAACATCAACTCGCCAGAATCTGACAGCTTGCGGGCGATACGCATGATTTTCTTCTGCGACTCTTCCACGTCGGCCATGCGCACAGGGCCCTTGGCTTCCATGTCGTCCTTGAACATGCCACGGGCACGCTCGGACATGTTGTCCAAGAATCGGTCTTTGACTCCGTCGCTGGCGCCCTTCAAGGCGACCATCAGCATGTCCGGCTCCACGTTGCGCATCAGCACCTGGATGCCCTTGTTGTCAACCGTCACCAAGTTCTCGAAGGTGAACATGTTGTCCTGGATTTTTTGCATCAAATCAGGGTCAATTTCGCCCAAATTGGACATGATCGAGTTTTCCAGCTCGGTCTTGGTCATGTTCATGATCTTCGCCGCCGCCTTGATGCCGCCAAAGCTGGACGACTTGGCCGACGAGTTTTTGGAGAACTGCATCTTCATGATGGCTTCCAACTCGGCCATGGCAGAGGGCTGAACCGTGTCCAAGCTGGCCACGCGCTGGATCACCTCGGCGCGGGTTTCGGAGGGCAGGTAAATCAAGACGTCTGCGGCCACTTCATGTTCCAGCAGGGACAGGATGATGGCCACCACTTGGGGGTGCTCGCCACGAATCATGTCGGCGATAGAGCGGGCGTCCATCCAGCTCAGGATGTCCAAACCCTTGGTGCCCTGCCCGGGCATGATTCGGTTCAAGACGGAGGCAGCTTTGTCGTCGCCCAAGGCACGCCGCATCACTTTCTCAACATAGTCAGAGTTGCCCAGGCTCAGGCTGGTCTGCTTTTTCAGCATGTCGACAAATTCGTCCAAAACGGCATTCACCGCATCTTGTGACAAATCTGCCGCGGCCACCATGGCCCCCCCCAAGGCCTGAACCTCTTTGGGATTCAGGTATTTGATGATGTCGGCAGCCTGCTCCTCCCCCAACAGCAGCATCAAAACCGCTGCCCGTTGGGTGGAAGTCATCGCGGCCATCTCGGCGCGCAATTCGGGCGACCAATCTGCCCCCACGGGCGCGCTCTGGATTTCGGTGGTGTCTTTCTCGGCCATGTTCAGGTCCTCGTTCAGTCAAGCCTATCAGCTCGATTGAATCATGTTCTTCAGTACACCCGCAACTCGGGCACGCGCCGCATCTTCCGACACAATCATCCGCAGCAGGGCCACTTTGTCGTCGTAGGTGTTGGCTGTGTTCAACATGTCGGCAGAAATTGTGGGTTTCTTGGGCTTCAAGCTGGACATGCGCGCCTTGATCTCTTCCAAGGTTTCGCCGTCCTGGATTTCAATTTCCTCAGACTTTTCCTCGCTCTCCTGCTCGGCAAGTTTGGCAGCTTCGGCGGCGGCGGCTTCGGCAGCGGCGGCAGCTTCGGCAGCGGCTTTCGCAGCGGCGGCCTCGGCGGCTTCCCGATCGGCCTTTTCCTGGGCCAAGCGTGCGGCCACTTCGGCCTCGGCTGCGGCAATTCTCTCAGCCTTCAACTTCTCGGCCGCTGCGGCTTCTGCCGTGGCTGCGGCGATGGCAGCAGCAGCAATGGCGGCGGGGTCGATTTCGGGGCGGGTCATCTTGCGCACCATGGGGCGAACCACCAGGAACAAGAACAACAGGAACAACAAGGCGACCACACCGCTGTTGGCAATGGCCGTGATGGTTTCGTCCTTGTACCAAGGCACAAAGTCGGGATCCACCTGGGGCTCAAAACGGGTGGCTACCACGGTCACCACATCCCCACGGCTTTCGCTGAAGCCAACGGCACCGCGCACCAATTGGTTCAGGCGGTCGAGCTCTTCCTGGGTGTAGGGAATGGTCGTCGGGGCGGGTGAGCCATCTGCCGGCTTTTCCACTTTGGTCCCTGCGGGAATCGGGCGCTCGTTGATGAGCACGCCCACGCCAATGCGTTGAACCGTTCCCATGGCTGCCTTGGTGTGTCGCACCGCACGGTCGAGCTCATAGTTTTTGGTGCTGCGTGCCGTCACTTGCACGCCCTTTTCGCTCTGTCCTTTGGCTGGGTCAGAGCCGGTTGCAGGGGTAGCCGCAGGGTTTTGCGGGGGGTTGGGCGGGGTGTTGGTCAAAGAGCCAGGAATGCCAATGGCGTCCTTGAACGTGTTGCGGTCTTCCACAAACAATTCCGAGCGCGTTTTCGGCCCCTTGTCCCGGGCATCAAAATCTTCGGTCGTCACTTCTTGCTGCGTGAAGTCCAATGCCATGCTCACCTGTGCGCTGACGTTGGCCTCACCCACGATGGGGGCCAGCAACTGAATCAGGCGCGTGCGATACAAATCTTCCATTTGCTGCTTTTGCTGCAGCTGCGCTGAGGTCAGCCCCAAAGGCGCTTCGTTGAGCATGTCGTTCATCAGCGTGCCAAAGTTGTCCACCACTGACACGTTCTCAGGTGCCAGATAAGGAACGCTGGAAGCCACCAATTGCACAATGGCCTGCACGTTGGCAGATGACACCGATTTGCCAGGCGCACGGGTGATCACCACCGAGGCCTTGGTCGGCACGCGATCGCGCACGAAAACGCTTTGCTTGGGCGACGCCAAGTGAACGCGAGCGCTCTTGATGCCCCCGATCTGGCTGATCGTGCGGGCCAACTCTTGCTCCATCGCGTTGTTGTAGCGAACTTGCTCCATGAACTGACTGGTGGTCATGGCAGGCATGTCCTTGAGGCCTTCAATGCCCTGGGCGTCTGTGCGCGGCAAGCCTTTGGACGAGACCAGCATGCGGGCTTCATGGTATTTGTTCGCGGGCACCGTGATCTGGCCCGTGGCGGCATCAATTTCAGGCTTAAAGTCCGCGCCCCGCAGCGCCTCCAGGGCCAATTGCTTGTCAGCCTCCGACAACATCATGGTCAGCGGGCGATAAGAAGGTGTCTTCATGGACAGCGAGGCCAAGCCAAACGCTGCCACCACCAACAAAATGATGAGCACCGGAAGCACCTTGCGAACGGTGGGCTGGCGCATCATGTCGCGCACCATCCCCATCGGGTCCATCAAGGCTTGGTTGGCAACGCCTTTGGCCAACTCCCCGGGTTTCAAGGCGGCGGACGCCACTTGACCTGGCAGCCGAGCGTTGCTGGGGGGGGTGGCGTCGGGTGCCCCGGTATCGTTGCCGGGCAGGGCCATTGCTGGCGTGTTCATTGATGCTGTTGCGGTAGCCATGGTTGTCTTTCAGTCTTTAAACCGGCATGTTCAAAATTTCTTCATAAGCCTTGAGCACTTTGTTGCGGACCTGCAAGGTCGCTTCAAAGGCCAACGAGGATTTCTGCATGCCCAAGACGACATCGGTCAAGGGCACGTCTTCACCGCGCTGATAGGCTTCCTGCAGCTTCGTGGACTTGGTCTGCGCGTCATTCACCTGGTCGATGATGTTCTTCACCGAGTCGGTGAAGCTTGGCATCTGTGTTTTCGGCGCGGTCGTTTCTTCCAAGCCACGCGACCCCGTGGCAGCTTGTGACTGGTAGGCACGAATGGTCTCCAGCATGGACTGGATGTTCGCAGCAGAGGTTCGGTCAATCATCTGGCGCTCCTTATTCAGCGAAAGACAAGCTCATGCCGCGGTTACGCAACTGCGCCAGCTTGTAGCGCAGGGTGCGCGGGCTGATGCCCAGCTTGCGCGCGGCTTCCTCACGGCTTTCCGTGCTTTGCAAGGCCGCCATGATGATTTGTTGCTCACTGGACTTGACGGCATGCTGCAAATTAATGGCGGATAGCGCAGCCTCCTCGACAGGCTCGGGCAGCATGGCCGGCATTTCTGGCGCGGCCGAAGGAACGGTCGGCAAAGCCTCTTGCGGAGCGGCCATCACTGGCAGGTCAGGGGTCTGTCCCTCGTCAAACATCAAGTGGACGGGCGTGATGGTGCGGCCATTGCAAAGCACCACGGCACGCTGCACCACGTTTTCAAGCTCTCGCACATTGCCAGGCCAGCTGTACTGGGACAACATCTCACGCGCTTCCGTTGAGAGGCTGTAAGGCACGCCTTCTTTGGCATGGCGCGCCAACGATTGCAACACCAAGGGAACAATGTCCCCGGGGCGTTCAGCCAAGGGCTGAATGCGCAGCCGGAAGGTGCTGATCCGGAAATAGAGGTCTTCCCGAAATTCGCGCTGCTGAATGGCTTGCTTCAGGTCTTTGTTGGTGGCGGCGATCACCCGCACATCCAGAGAGATGGGCGTTTCGCCACCGAGGCGGTTCAGCTTTTTTTCCTGCAAAACGCGCAGCAGCTTGGCTTGCAAATGGATCGGCATTTCGCCAATTTCATCCAAGAAGACCGTTCCACCGTGCGCTTGCTCGAACAAGCCTTTGTGCTCTTTCAAAGCGCCTGTAAAGGCCCCTTTTTCATGGCCAAACAGCATGTCCTCGATCAAGTGCTCCGGCAAGGCTGCGCAGTTCATGGCCACGAACGGCCCCTTGGCACGCGGTGAAGCCTCGTGCAACACCCGCGCCAAAACTTCTTTGCCTGCGCCCGTGGGCCCGACCAAGAGGGCCGTGACCTCGGCTTGGGCAACCCGCTGCGCCAAGGCCAGCAAATGTTGGCTGACGGGGTCGACAAAGACGTAGCTTTTGTTTTTGAGCTCTGGGGCGTTCAAGCCTTGCAACGCGTCGCGCCAAGCTTGGGGATCCCATTCATCTGCGGGCAGCACATGCAGTGCGCCCAAGCGCATGGCCTCCACCACCACCTCCAGCCGACGGCGCTCGACGCGGCACAAAACGGGCACGCTGTGACCCAGTTGGGCAATCAGGGTTTGGACTTCCAGCAGCAAGTCTGCGCTGTCACTCAATCGAACCACCAGCACATGGGCTCGGCGCAAGGCCAAATTCATTTCACCCAAAGTGGACACACATTCCAGGGTGACGCCAGCGGCATCCAACTGGGCGCGCTCGGCTTCGCCCAGCGGACTGAAGGGGTCCAGCCAGACAGCATGTAGGGCGTTGACAGAAGAAGCAATCACGTTGATCAGCCTGTAATAAAGGTAAGACTGATTAGCAAACGTTATGCCATGTATTTATTGAATACTTTTGAATTCTTTTATTTGATTGAATTCAATTCTAAAGGATACTCCAGGACGCAATAGACGAAAACTCGACAGACCTGGCTTAAGCTTCCCAATAATGGGTTGACGGTTTTGTTGTGGCTTTTGTCGCAGATGTGGGGTTCGGGACAGCCGCCAACGCTTGCTTGGCCGAAAACCCCTGACAAACCTGGCCGTCGGCACGCAACACCTCCAAGCTTGGAAGCACCTTGGTTTTGAAACCCATGAGGCGACAACTGTAAGGGCGAGACGTATCCCAGCTGATGCTGAAATAGCGACATTGCCAACAGTTTGGGCCCGCGCTTGGAGGGTCTCGAAGGTCAGCCAGTGGCACTGCAGGCATGATGAGCCATCCTGGACGTCACTGTGCTGACACTTCTCGGCCGTGCCATCAACCGCCTTGCAGCAGTTTCAGCACAGATTGCTGGCTGGTGTTGGCTTGCGCCAGCACGGCCGTGGCTGCCTGCTGCATGATTTGCGTCTTTGCCAGCTCTGTACTGGCAGAGGCGTAATCTGCGTCTTCGATCTGACTGCGCGAAGCAGACAGGTTCATCGACACATTGGTCAGGTTGGTGATGACGTTGTCCAGACGGTTCATCACCGCACCCATGGTGGCTCGGGTGGCATTCACACGGTCCATGGTGGCATCGAGCTTGTTCAGAACTTCCAGAGCAGACTCTTTGGAAGTAATGAAGCTGCGCGTCAGCGGCTTTCCATTGTGGATGGGGTTGGCGGTGCCCGGAGTCGGCACCGAGTCGCCCGGCTTCATGGGATCCAAATCCACGTCCCATGTGATCTCCTGGGTGATCGGGCCCGATTTACCAAAATCGGCCAAATCAAAAGAAATCACCTGGCTGGCGCTGGGCCCCACTTGGAAATTCATGCGACCCACACGCGGAGGCGAAAGGTCAGCGGCAGAACGGCCACCGTAAGTGCCTTCAATGAAACCCAGCGCGCTCAAGTTAGAGCTTGCGCCGTGGCCATTGGTGCCAGAGTCCACGGTGAACTGCTTCTCTGAAACCAGCGTCACGCTGCCGTATTGGGTCTTGGCGCCGTCCCAGGTCGAAGTGGCGCCGTCGTATCCAAGCACATCACTGGCAACCGGGGTGACACTTGCGGCAGGCGTGCCTGCCTGTGTGGCAAACACCACCGAGGTCAAGCTGTTGTCAGTCACAATGTTGCTGACCTCAAAGGCGTTGGTGCTGGACGTCAAGGAAATCGCCGAGCCCGCGCTGGAGACGGAGATGCCGATTTTGTCCAGCCCTGCGCGCGCAATGGCTGCAGAGAACGCCTCGGCCAGCTTGGCCGTGGTGTTGTTTGGCGAGGCAGGCACTTCGGCCTGAATCACCGTGCTGTTGATCTTGAAACTGACCTTGTCGCCCGCCGTCACCTTGCCACCCAGGGTCACCGTGGTGGTTTGCGGCACGGCAGTGCCAGAGTGCAAGCCAAACATTTCAGAGGTAATGTCACGCTCAATGTTGTCGGCATCGAGTTGCTTGGAGTCAAACCAGACCGACAAGTTGCGGCCATCCTTGGTGTCCAAGCGCAAGCCGCCAAGTGCGTTTTTGCTGGCAACGACGCCGTGCTGGCCTTCTTGCTTTTTGAAGGCGCTGATGATGTTGTTCAGTCGCTCATCGGCCGTTTCATTCTGGCTCAGGTAAACCGTGACCTGGTGGCCGTTCACAAAAATCGAGTAGTAACCCGAGGCCGGCAACTTGGTATTGACCGCCGAGGTCGCTGACATGACGGCCGAATTCGGCACGGCCTTCACCCCAGTGATTTCAGTTTTCGAGTTGATGGCATTTGCAATGGCAATGGCACTGCTTGCACGATTGCTGCTGTTGGCCACTTCCTGCGAATAAACATCGTCGGTCTCAATGCTGCCCGGAATTTCCACGCCATTGATCACCAAATCGCCATGCTTCAAGGCACGGTCTTGGCTGGGGCTGTTGGCCACGGGGGTGCTCAAGACAACGCGCTCATTGCCGTTGGCAATGGAACCACTCAATGTGAAGGGAACACCCTCCACAGTTGAAGTCAGCACCAGCTCATCATTGGCACCCACAGAGGCCGTCACCTGCAAAGCGCTGGTTTTGAGGTTGATCGCGTTTTTCAGGTTGGTAGACACTGCAAGCTTGTTGCCTGAAGCGACTGTAAAAGAATCGCCGTTCACGACCACGGTCACTTGGCCGTCTGGGTTATCGGTGTAATCGACCACAGACACCTGGGCAACCGGCGGCTCCACCTTGGGACGCTCCAGCGTGGACAAGCGCGTCACGTTCTCAGTGAAGTCACCGACACGCAATCCTGCACGCTCGATCACGCCGTTTTCAGACGAGGTGATTTTGACCGAGGTTTCGACCTTGGACTCCAACGAGTAGGTGCCAATCTGCAAGCCTTGCTTCAAGCCTGTGCGAGCAGAGAAGTCGGGGACCGTGCTGTCGCTGGTGTTGAACGCAATTTCAATGTTGCGACCGTCCGCGGCAGTCAGCTCAATGCCCTTTTGGTCCAAGCCGGTGTCACGCGCCACCACGCCTGTCAAATTGGAAATCATGTTGATGGCTTTGACCGCTTCCTCACGGGACGCACGGGTGTTGTTCTCCACCGTGGTGAACTTGGCCGAGGTGTAACCGTTGATGGTGACCGTGCCGGTGCTGGTGCCCTTCAGAATGGCGTCGCCCGACATGGCGGCGCCCGTCATCTCGGTTTTTTGCACCACGGCGCGCACGCCCGTCAGCCCATACACTTCGTTGATGGCTGCGGCACGCGCAATGGCGCTGGAGATCGCATTGCCGCTGGTTTGCGGCGAAATGGTGTCGTTCTTGACCAAGGCCAACGGAACGCCTACATCATTGATGATGACGTCGTTCGACTTGATCGGCTGAATTTGTTTGAAGCTTCGTGCCACGTCAACCGAGAGAACTTCGCCACTCGCAACGTTGGCAACCGAGGTTTTCACATCGAAGGTGCCATCCTTGCCCGTCAACAGCGTGTCCTTGAAGCGCACGGTGTCAAAGTTGCCCGAGCCTGTCGTGGATTCCACGATCGTGAAACTCAAGGGGACGACCGTGCCATCTTCCATGCGCAGCTCGGCCGTTCCAGCTTTAGCTGCCACCATGGCCGCTGTCAGTTTGATTTCGAGGTGGCCTGATTTGTCCAACGTTCCTGTGCCGCTGGTCGTTACCGTAGAACCTGCCACAGAAGTGATGGCCGAATTGGCAACCACGGAATGGGTGAGCGTGCTGTCATACAGCCCATTGCCCGTGG
>JACCDQ010063992.1_pt1 | contig 21327 bp, 21 predicted proteins | sample 7446031 | NCBI WGS metagenome assembly JACCDQ01 (sample SAMN15323442, study PRJNA562643) | freshwater metagenome | isolation source: river surface water | place: USA:Blue River Watershed | collected 2017-08-17
GCGAATGCAACACCAGATTCACGGACACCACGTAGGTTCACTGCGAGAAGGAAGATGACAAAACCGACAGCGATCTCAACGCGCCAAGGGTTGAGCTCAGGGAAGGCCGAGATGAGGTTGTCGGTGCCCGATGCAATCGACACCGCAACGGTCATGACGTAGTCGAGCAGAAGTGCCGAGGCCACAATTAGTGCTGGCTTCTTTCCGAGGTTCTTCATGGCGACCTCGTAGTCACCACCACCGCTTGGGTACGCCTTGATGACCTTGCGGTAGCTGAGGACGATTACTGAGAGCAGGAGGACAACCATGGCTGCGATGCCAGGAGCAAGGCTCAAGAGTCCGATTCCACCCAGGGTCAGAATCATCAGAAGTTCTTGCGGACCATATGCAACAGACGAGAGTGGGTCGCTCGAGAAGATCGGCAATGCGATCGTCTTAGGGAGCAGCTGGTGGTCTAGATTCTTGCTAGCAAGTTTCTTGCCGAGGAAGATTCTCTTTGGCTGTAGCAAATCGTTCACGAGAGGCAAGATTACTCTCATTCGGCTCGGAACACGGCGGCGTGTCTGCGCTTGACATTGACGCAGCGTCAACCTCTAACCTGAGCTCATGAACAACTTCGATACCGATTGGAGCATCCAGTCCCTTGTTGCTGAAACGGGTATGAGCTCGAGAACCTTGCGGCACTATGACGCAATTGGTTTGCTCAAGCCAAGCCGGCTCGGATCCAACGGCATGCGCTATTACGACCAGGCGGCGGTGCTGCGATTGCAACGCATTCTGGTGCTCAAGGAGTTGGGTCTTGGTCTTGCCGAAATCGCCAAGGCGATCGAATCGACAGATGACGTCGAAGCCGTTCTGAACAGACAGATTGAACTGCTTGCTAAGCAGCGCGAGCGAATCCAGAAACAAATTGAAACCTTAGAAACCACCCTGCTCACTATTCAAGAAGGAGGCTCCGTCATGCCTGAAATCGCATTCGATGGATTTGAGAACGACCCGTATGCCGCTGAGGCCGAAGAGCGTTGGCCCGACAACTATGCCGAAAGCCGCCGTCGACTCGGGCGCCTTTCACCCGATGAGCCGCGCGCGCTCTTTGAGCAGGGCCCAACCATCACGCAAGCGCTCGCCGATGTCATGAGCGCTGGCCACGACGCGCAATCACCTGAGGCGCAGACCGTCATCGCCAAACACTACGCGTGGATTTGCTCGTTCTGGACCCCTAATCGTGAGGCCTATATCGGGCTCGGTGAAATGTATGTGGCCGACGAAAGATTCAAGGCCCACTACGAAAAGTTCGCAGCGGGCCTTGATGTCTTTGCTCGTGATGCTATGCGTCAGTACGCTTTCGCGAACCTCGCTTAGCCGAGCCCAAGTTCAGGGTGCTCAGTAGGCCTAGGAACAAGAAGCCAGCCGCGACATAACCGGTGGTGCGAACACCCTGGCTAAATGCGTCGAAGCCAGCCTGCTTTACCTCGGCTGCCTGGTCAGGCGTGATTGGACCAGGTGCGTGGTGCTGCATCGCGACACCCATCGTCACCTTGTCGAGCGACTGAAGAACGCCACCAGCACTGTCAGCGACGGTCTCGCTAACAGCCTTGACAACTTCTGAACGGTGATCCGCAGGAACGCTTTGAACGTATGCGGTCTGCTCGAGCTGAGTTTCACCTACAGCCTGAACCGAGGTGAAGAGCGCGGTGCCGAGCACTGCAATGCCGAGTGCCGAACCGATCTGGCGAACCGTGCTCTGCGAACCCGAACCCTGACCGACCTTCTCCATTGGAACGTCGACCATGATGACACCGGTCAACTGTGCGGTGGCTAGACCGACACCGATTCCATAAACGGCTAGGAACGGAGCAACTGCACCCCAACCGCCGTCGTTGCCGGCAAACAGAGCCACGCCGAAGACACCGACGAGCTCGAGCACAACGCCTGCTCGTACCTGGTTGACAGCGCTAACCTTGCCGCTTAGACCGGCACCGGCGCCTGATGCCAAGAAGGCACCGCCGGCGAGCCAGAGGAGAACGACACCGCTCGAGACTGGGCTGAGGCCACCGACGTTCTGCAACCAAAGTGGGATTGCGAACAGCAGACCGAATTCACCCATCGAGATGATCAGTGCGGCGATTGAGCCGTTACGGAAGCTAGCGATCTTGAAGAGGCCAAGGTCGAGCAGCACATTCTTGTGTGCTTTCTCGCGAGCGCGCTCCCAGAGAACGAAGATGAGGGTTGTCACAGCCGAGATTGCTAGCGAAACCGGGATGACTGAAATACCGTCGGTCGGCCACTTGAAGTCACCCAACTGGAAGACGTTCTTGTCGCTCGCCTCCCACCAGCCGTAGACGCGTCCCTCGATTAGACCGAAGACCAGGGTGGCAAACATGACCACGCTGATGAGCGCACCGACGTAGTCAATGCCACCTTCGCGCTGCTCCTGCTTTGACTCGTTTACAAAGATGGCGAGACCAATCAGGATGAGCAGACCGAGCGGAGCGTTGATGTTGAACGCCCAGCGCCAGCTGAAGTCGGTTGCAAGCCAGCCGCCCAGAACCGGCCCGATGGCAACCATGCCACCGATGGTCGAACCCCAGATTGCAAAGGCGATGCCGCGCTCGCGTCCGGTGAAGGTTGCATTGACCAACGATAGGGTCGTCGGCAGAACCATTGCGCCGCCGAATCCCTGCACGATGCGAGCAAAAATCATTGCGTCAGCACTCGTGGTGGTTCCGGCCCAGACCGATGCGCCAACGAAGATGGCGATACCGATCATCAGAAGCAAGCGGCGACCGATGCGGTCAGCCAGCGAACCCCAGACCAAGAGCAGCGAAGCAAACACGAGCACGTAGCTCTCTTGCACCCACTGAATCTGGGTTGAGGTCAGCTTCAGGTCTTCGATGACCGAAGGGAAGATGGTGTTGACGATCGTGCCGTCGATGATGACGAGCGAAATCGCCATCGAGATAAAGATGAGACCAATCCAACGATTGCGTTTCATGGTTGCCTTTCCGTTTTGCGGTGTTACCTACAGTCAGGCTACGGCCAAAAGTGCCGAACCCCCGAGCGCTAGCAGGATGCCAAATTGCTGAATTAGAGCAATTTTCTCTTTCAGGAACACTCGGGCCAGCACGATTGTTCCCAGCGGATACAAAGCGGTCAGAACGCTGACCACGGTGAGTGTGCCGCCTGGAACGCGGCTGGCCAGCAAGAAGAATACGTTTGCGCTGGAGTCAAAGAGGCCCGCAACGGCGACGGCTGCCCAAAGCTTGGTGGCGATAGAGCTGTCGAAAAGTAGCGGGCGAGAATCGGCTGGCTGCTTGGCCGAGGCGAGCGCTCGCCGAACCAGCATCATCAAACCGAGCAGGGATGCGCTCACGCCGCGCAAAAGGATCACGCTGCCGAGGCCCGAGTCGTGCGGGGCGGCGTCCAAGCAAATGAGCACGATGCCGATTCCGGTGCCCGCGGCGATGCCGAGCAGCACCCCGCGTGCGCTCGGGAGTCGCACATCAGCACCTGGAATGAATCCAACCAGCCCGACGGCGACGAGGATCAATCCGAGCGCGAGCCAACCCAGTGCCGAAAAACGATCTCCGATGAAGAACCCGACGATGGCCGGCACGATGGCGCTGACCACAGCGCCGAGTGGCGAAACGATTGAGATGGGGCCGATGGCGAGTGACGCATACAGGCATGACATCGCGACAGCGCTCGCCACACCCGCGGCGATGCCCCAGAACAGGGTTTGCGGGCTGAAGCTCGCGCCAAACAGTGGCGTGAGGGTGAGCAAGAAAATCAGGCCGGTCACACCAGATAAGAAGGTGACCAAAACGGCCGGGATGCGCTTTGACGCGATCGCCCCGAAGAAGTCGGCGAAGCCGTAGACCAGTGAGGTCGCGAAGCCGAGGACGATGGTGAGCACCAGAACAGGCTAGCGAACAGGGGCCCAAGCGCGCGGTGGGGAGGGGCGGCAGGGTGACGCTTAAATGCGAAATCCCCGGGACGTGAGATCACCGAGGATTTAGCGTGGCTCCGACCGGCATCGATCCGGTGACCTAACGATTTTCAGTCGTTCGCTCTACCAACTGAGCTACAGAGCCAAGAAGGACTATCGGAAACCGAAACCTTCAGCGATCCTGACGGGACTTGAACCCGCGACCTCCGCCGTGACAGGGCGGCGCGCTAACCAACTGCGCTACAGGACCTTACTTGGAACTTTGAACTACCACTTCATAGTGACCCCAACGGGATTCGAACCCGTGCTGCCGCCGTGAAAGGGCGGTGTCCTAGGCCTCTAAACGATGGGGCCTACAAAGTGAGTACTTCATAGCACCGAGGAACAACAATAGTGCCTCATATGCTCGAATAGCAACCCGTGGTAGTTTCGAAGGGATGCGTAAACCTTTGCAGCGTGCCCTAATCGCGACCCTTGCCACCACAGGACTCCTGTTTGGCAGTGCGCTGATTTCGCCTGCCTGGGCTGTGCCGAGCTATCCATCGGCCGAAGAAGTAGCCGCCGCAAAGAAGAAGGTCGCCGACAAAAAGGCGATGATCGCTCGTCTCGAGAAGATCATTGCTGACCTTACGGTCGAGGCTGATGGTCTCGCGAAGACCGCGCAGATCAAGGCCGAGACCTACAACATCGCGCAGGACGCAGTCGACTCGGTTCAGGCCAAGGTTGATTCGCTACAAGCTCAGTCGGATGCGGCCAGCGCAGCAGCAAACGCGGCCGAACGTCAGCTCGGTCAGATCGCCGCTCAGATGTATCGCGATGGCGCGAGTGGCACATCCGTCAATTTGTTTTTGAATTCGGGCAAGGCCGATGACCTGCTCTACAAGCTCGGCACCCAGGAACGCCTGGCCGGCCAGAGCAACGACATCTATGAAAAGTCGATCGCGCTGCAGAAGCAGGCGAAGGCGCTTCAGGATGAGCTGGGCGCAGCCAAGAGCGAACTCGCCGGCAAGGCAGCGATTGCCAAGGCTGCGTTCTCTGAGGCAACCGCCGCAGCGTCGGCAGCTCAGGCCAAGGTCGACTCAAACGAGCGCTTGAACAAGACCTTCTATTCGCAGCTCGCCAGCCTGCGCAGCACATCGGCCGATCTCGAGCGTCAGCGACAGGAAGGCTTGGCGGCGGAAGCGCGCCAAAAGGCCGGTTCGGCAAAAATGGATGCGCCTGAGCTCTACAGCGTTGGGGCTCCCAACGCAGGCGCAGTGCAGACCGCCATCGACTTCGGTAAGGCTCAGCTCGGTGAGGCATACGTGCTTGGCGGTATGGGCCCAGACATCTGGGACTGCTCGGGTCTGACCAAGGCGGCCTACGCGGCGGCCGGTTACTACATCGGAACGCACTCGGCGACCAACCAATTCAGGACCATGGCGCAGGCACGCAAGCTCGTACCGCTTAGCCAGATGGCCGTCGGCGATCTCTTGTGGTACTCGCAGGAGAGCGCATTCGATGGCGACAAGTACCACGTCGTGATGTTTGTCGGCGGCGGGTTGATGCTCGAGGCTCCGAACCCGGCACGAACCGTGCGCATCGTGCCGATCCGCTGGGGTGAAATGTTCCCTTACGCGGGTCGCCCGACTGCCCCATAAACCAGCTGGCAGTAGCCAAAACAAAAAGGACGCCGGCTTCGCGCCGACGTCCTTTTTCTTTAGTTCTCAGTTGCTTAGCAGCAAGCCTTGCCGCACTCGCAGGTCTTTGCCTTTGCGCCGTCACCCTCGGTCATGTAGCGCTCCTGCGCCTCAACGATCAGCTTCTCTGCGACATCCTTGCCCTGCCACTCGCCAACCTTGACCCACTTGCCAGGCTCGAGGTCCTTGTAGTGGCTGAAGAAGTGAAGCAGCTCATCCTTGGTCTGCTGTGGAACATCGTTGATGTCCTGGATGTGAGCCCAACGCTTGTCCTTGGTTGGCACGCAGATGACCTTCTCGTCGATGCCACCGTCATCCTCCATAGGAAGCACGCCGACTGGGCGAACGTCAACGACGACACCAGGGAACACAGGGAATTCGAGCAGCACGAGTGCGTCTAGCGGGTCGCCGTCGCCACCGAGGGTCTTGTCGAAGAAACCGTAGTCAATTGGGTAGACGAACGGGGTGAAGAGAACGCGGTCAAGGTGAACGCGACCGGTCTCGTGGTCGACCTCGTACTTGTTGCGGCTTCCGCGTGGAATCTCGATTACTGCTTCGTAACCCATGGTTCTCCTAAATAGAGTTGTGAGAGGTTCGCGCTGTTGCCGAACCGACGACTGCTAACAGATTACCGAAAGAGCGACGTGCCCGAGCGACCACGACTGACCCCGGCTATGGCCGATGCGCGTCGTGCAGTGCGCGAAAACTGGGATGCCGCTTCGCAGCAAGGGCTATTGGCCGCCGGCGACCTGGTTTTGATCGCGTGTTCGGGTGGGGCGGATTCGATGGCGTTGGCCGAGGCCGCAGCGTTTGAAGGGCCGCGCGGGGGCGGTGGATCTGGGGCAGGGAAATCGGGCGCTGAAATTCGCGTCGGCGCAATCATCATCGATCACGGCCTTCAAAGCGGTTCGGCCGAGGTGGCCGCGCAAACCGCCGAGGTTTTGACCGCCCGCGGCCTGAACCCGGTGCTGGTTCGCCACGTCGAAGTTGGCCGCGCCGGCGGCACCGAGGCAGCCGCACGAGATGCTCGCTATCTCGCGTTCGAAGCGGCCGCTGCCGAAACCGGAGCCCGCGCGATTGCGCTCGCGCACACCCTCAACGATCAGGCCGAGACCGTCTTGCTGGGGCTTGCCCGCGGCAGCGGTTCGCGCTCGCTGGCCGGCATGCGTTCGATCACCGAAGGCGAGAAATTCTCATACCTCCGTCCGTTTTTGAACCTGACTCGCGCCACCACCGAGGCTGCCTGCGATGGGGCCGGCATCGACTTCTGGCAAGACCCGATGAATGACGACGAGGCATACTCGCGGGTGCGCGCTCGCAAAAGCGTGTTGCCAGTGCTCGAGGTCGAGCTCGGACCAGGCATCTCCGAAGCTCTGGCTCGTACCGCGGATATTGCGCGCGAAGACAGCGACTATCTGGATGCGCTCAGCGCCGAAATCTTGAAGGCCTTCGCGAAGTTCGGGCCGACCTCGATCACTCTGCCGGTCGACCTGCTCGCGCAGCAGCCGGCCGCGATTCGCAACCGCGTGATCGCCCAAGCCATCGCGGTTTTCGGCACCACGGTCACTCGCCAGCACGTGCTCGCGGTGGCCGAGCTGGCCCTTGATTGGCACGGGCAAAAACCACTCGCTCTGCCAGGTATTAGAGTTAGTAGAACCGGTGGAGACATCCACCTGAAATCTGCCAAAACCCTGACTCCAGGAGCCTGCTAAGTGGACCTCTCGAAGGTAAGCCAAGACATCACCGAGGTGCTCGTCACCCCAGAGCAAATTCAGGCGCGAGTTGCCGAACTAGCCAAGGAAATCGACGTTCGTTACGCAGGCAAGGACGTCCTTTTGGTGGGCGTTCTCAAGGGCGCAGTCATGTTCATGGCTGATCTTTCGCGTGCGATTCAGATTCCTACCCAGATGGACTGGATGGCCGTTTCGTCATACGGTTCGGGCACGGTTTCGTCGGGCGTAGTGCGCATCCTCAAGGACCTCGATGCAGACGTTCTCGGTCGCCACGTGCTTATCGTCGAAGACATCATCGACTCGGGTCTGACCCTGAGCTGGTTGGCCGCTAACCTTGAGGCTCGCGGTGCCGCCTCGGTCGAGATCGTTGCGCTGCTTCGCAAGCCGGCTGCAGCAAAGGTCGAGATCAACGTTTCGATGGTCGGTTTCGACATTCCGAACGAATTCGTGGTCGGTTACGGCCTCGACTACGCCGAGAACTACCGCACGCTGCCTGGCGTCGCGATTCTTTCACCAAGCGTCTACAGCTAAGTCGCGAGTATGCGCTGCCGCGCTCACGTTTCGGTGAGTGCCCCCGCTCACCTCTAAGCGAACAGCCTTTATAAGTGTCGTAACCGAAAGGTAGCCTTACTTCGTGAACTTCAAGAAGATTCTTCAGGGCCCATTTGTCTGGATCGCCGCGGCACTGGTTGTGCTGTTCGTCGGCTCATCGATGATCGGCTCAAGCCAATACAAGAAGGTCGACACCAGCATTGGTATGTCGCTCATTCAGACTGGCAAGGCCGAATCGGTACGAGTCCTGCAGGCCGACCAGCGCGTCGATGTGACCCTGCTCGAAAAAGACCCTACCTACGGCAAGCAGATTCAGTTCTATTACGTCTATGACCGCGGTCGCGCAGTCACCGACGCCATCGCAGCCGCATACATCAAGAAGGGCTACAACGACGACGTTCAGGGCACTCCTTGGTACATCTCGCTGCTGAGCACCCTGCTGCCATTCGTCATCATCGGTGCAATCTTCTGGTTCTTGATGTCGGGCGCCCAGGGTGGCGGTCGCGGAGTCATGAACTTCGGCAAGAGCCGCGCGAAGCTGGTCAACAAAGAGAACTCGAAGGTCACCTTTGCTGACGTTGCCGGTGCCGATGAAGCACTCGAAGAACTACAAGAAATCAAGGAATTCCTGAAGGAGCCAGCGAAGTTCCAGGCCGTCGGCGCCAAGATTCCTCGCGGTGTTTTGCTTTACGGCCCTCCGGGAACCGGTAAGACCCTGGTTGCCAAGGCAGTTGCTGGCGAAGCAGGCGTACCGTTCTTCTCGATCTCGGGTTCTGACTTCGTCGAAATGTTCGTCGGTGTTGGTGCATCGCGCGTTCGCGACCTGTTCGAGCAGGCCAAGCAGGCCGCTCCGGCCATCATCTTTGTTGATGAAATCGATGCAGTCGGTCGTCACCGCGGTGCCGGTATCGGCGGCGGCAACGACGAGCGCGAGCAGACCCTCAACCAGCTGCTGGTTGAGATGGACGGCTTTGACTCAAGGACCAACGTCATTCTGATCGCGGCAACCAACCGCCCAGACATTCTTGACCCAGCGCTTCTTCGCCCAGGTCGCTTCGACCGTCAGATCGGCGTTGGTGCGCCTGACCTCAAGGGCCGCGAGCAGATCCTCAAGGTTCACGCCAAGGGCAAGCCGATTGCCGACGACGTCGACCTGTCGCTCATCGCTCGCCGCACTCCTGGCTTCACCGGTGCAGACCTTGCCAACGTTCTGAACGAAGCAGCTCTCTTGACCGCGCGTCAGAACCAGAAGCAGATCACTCCTGAGACTCTCGACGAGGCCGTCGACCGCGTAATCGGTGGTCCACAGAAGAAGTCGCGTTTGATGCAGGATCAGGAACGCTTGAACACCGCCTATCACGAGGCCGGTCACGCTCTGGTTGCCGCATCACTGAACAACAGCGACCCAGTCACCAAGGTCACTATTCTTCCTCGCGGTCGTGCACTCGGCTACACCATGGTGCTCCCGCTCGAAGACCGCTACTCGGTTTCGCGCAACCAGCTGCTTGACCAGATCGCATACGCAATGGGCGGACGCGTCGCCGAAGAGATCGTTTTCGGTGACCCAACTACCGGCGCATCGAACGACTTCGAAAAGGCGACCAGCACTGCTCGCGACATGGTCACCAAGTACGGTTTCAGCAGCAGCATCGGTGCCGTTTCGTTCGGCAACGGTGGTGAGGTGTTCATCGGTCGCGACATGGCTCAGTCGAAGGACTACAGCGAGGCAACGGCTCAGCAGATCGACCAAGAGGTTCGCGCTCTGATCGAACTTGCTCACGATGAGGCATACAAGGCCCTGACCGTAAACCGCAAGGTGCTCGACGACCTGGCTCGTGAACTGATGGAACGCGAGACCCTGCAGGCCGAAGACATTGCCAAGATCTTCAAGCCGGTCAAGAAGCTGCCACAGCGCGCCGAATGGCTGAGCGACCGCAAGCGAACCCGCTCAAAGCAGGGTCCGATTGCTATTCCGGTAAAGGGTTCGACCGCTGCCAAGCAGGCCGCTGAGGCTAAGGCCGAGGCTGCTCCGGTTGCGAAGAAGCCTGCCGCCAAGAAGCCTGCCGCTAAGGCCACTGCGGCGAAGTCGACTGCGACAAAGACCGCGGCCAAGGCTCCTGCGAAGGCCCCGGCTAAAAAGGCCCCGGCTAAGAAGACAACGGCCAAGAAGCCAGCCGCACGCAAGAAGACCGACGACTAATGATCGATTCGCAGCGCATCCAAAACGCTGTGGTCGAGATTTTGTCGGCCATTGGCGAGGATCCTGCGCGCGATGAACTGAAGGCTACCCCGCTAAAGGTCGCCGAGGCTTACGCGGAATTCTTCAAGGGAGTTGGCGTCGACGAAAAGTCGGCTCTCAGTGACACCTTCGCTGCAGAACACAACGATGTCGTGATTCTCAAAGACATTGACTTCGTTTCGATCTGCGAACACCACCTGCTTCCGTTCACCGGTGTCGCGCACATCGCATACCTGCCAGACGATCGCGTGGTTGGGCTCGGTCGACTGCCTCGACTGGTCGAGATCATTGCTGCGCGACCACAGCTGCAAGAGAACCTGACCGCTCAAATCGCTGATGCACTCGAGTCGGGTCTCGGCACCAAGGGCGTGGTTGTTGTGGTTCAGGCCCGACACCACTGCGTGGTTTCGCGCGGAGCACGTCAGCCGGAAGCCAACACCATCACGGTTGCAACCCGCGGCTGCTACTCAGAGCCGATTGCCCGCGCCGAGGTCATGGCGCTCATCAGCAAATGACAAAATTCCAACGCCCGCTCATCATGGGTGTGCTCAATGTCACCCCTGATTCGTTCAGTGACGGCGGCAAGTTTGATTCACTCACCTCGGCGATGGATCACGCCAAGGTATTGGCAATGGCCGGAGCCAACATCATCGACATCGGTGGCGAATCGACTCGTCCAGGTGCCGATCGCGTTGCACTTGCTGAGGAGCAGGCACGCGTTGTGCCGGTGATTACCGAGCTGCGTAAATACCTCGATGCCAATGGGCTAGGCGAAATCCAGATCAGTATCGACACCATGAACTCGGCTACGGCTCGAGTCGCGGTCAAAGCCGGAGCATCAATCATCAACGACGTTTCGGGCGGACTGGCAGACCCAGAGATGTTGTCAGTCGCCGCCGAGACTTCGGCAACGTTGGTCATCGGGCACTGGCGCGGATTCAGTGACGCAATGGATGCGCTGAACACATACGAAAACATCGCCAAGGATGTCGCCGACGAACTTCGGTCGCGAGTCGACGCGGCGGTTGCGGCCGGTGTTGCTCGTGAGCGAATCGTGCTCGATCCGGGCCTCGGCTTCGCCAAAGACATGAAGCAGAACTGGCAGCTGGTCGCACGTTTGGACGAGCTCGAAAAACTAGGTCTGCCGATTTTGGTAGGCGCTAGCCGCAAACGTTTCATCGCTGGAGCCATCGAACCCGAAGACCCAGCGAGTGCCGACAACAACCGTCGCGACTTGGCAACCGCGGTTCTAACCGCCCTGCTGCTGCAGCGCAAACTCTGGGGTGTTCGAGTGCACAATGTGCTCGCCACCAGCGACGCAATCGCCATCGTCGAGGCGCTGAGAAACGGTCAAGGCGAATAGGCTTAAGCAGTGCACAACAACACCCGCAATTACAAAATCAAACTCGAGGGTTTGCGGGTATTCGCACACCACGGCGTCTTCGATTACGAACGTCAGAACGGTCAAGACTTCTACATCGATGCGACCGTATGGGTCGACGGCTACAAGGCCGCTGTAAACGATGACCTCAACCACACCGTGCACTACGGCGACCTCGCCAAGGCGATTGTCGACAACGTCAAGGGTGAGCCGGTTGACCTTCTCGAGACCCTTGCCCAGCGCCTGCTCGACCTAGTCATGAACTTCGGTGGTGGCGACGCGACCGGCAAGGTCCGCAAGGCCAAAATCACCGTTCACAAGCCAAATGCGCCGATCACATACGAATTCAAAGATGTTTCGGTGACCGTCAAGGGCAAGCGCGACTAATGGCTCAGGCCGTCACGGCGGTGTTGGCCCTCGGGGGAAACCTCGGCGACCGGTACCAAAACATCAAAGGCGCCATCAAGGCACTGGATGCGACCGAGGGCATCGAAGTAATCGCTAAGTCACCGCTCGTTGAATCGATCGCACTGACCGAGGCCGGCCTCGACGAGAGCAAGCCCGCCTACCTAAACGGCGTTGTGCAGATAGCGACAACGCTCAAGCCGAAGGCGCTGCTCGAGCGCATCCGTGCCATCGAAACCGAGTTCGGTCGCATTCGCGTTGAGCGTTGGGGTTCACGCACGCTCGACATTGACATCATTGTGATGGGGGACGAGCTGCGGGCGACAAAGTCGTTGACGATTCCGCATCCGCGAGCCTTTGAGCGTTCATTCGTGCTTGTGCCGTGGTCGCTGCTCGACCCAGCTGCGGTATTGCCCGGTCACGGACGCGTCGCCGATTTGGCGGCCCCGCTCGCTCATGAGGTCCAGGTTTGGCAGAAACCGAAGAAGGCAAAGGCATGAAACCGACTCGCATCCTGACCCTTGTCTGGAACGCCGTGGCAACCACGATTCTGGCCGCGATCACTGTCTATGCGTTGATTGGAGCCGGTCTCGCCGTTCCGGTTTCGGGCATCAACTTGCTTCTGACTATGCCGGCAATCGCGATTATTGACCTTGCGCTGGTGTGGCCGATCCTGCGCTACAAGAAGGGCCTCGCCGACTACCTGCTCGGCGTGAGCCCGAAGCGTCCGAAAAGACCTGAACCTTTTTATGCGGTACGCGTCCTGCTGATTTCGAAGTCTTCGGCTATCGCCGGAGCATGGTTCCTCGGATGGCACGTTGGCGTCATGATCGTTCAGCTCAACACCGGGGGTCTCACCGATTCGGTTTGGCGACAGGTCTTCGGTGCTGTCGGTGCGCTGTTGCTCATCGTGGCTGGCCTGATTGCCGAGCGCGGTTGCCGCTTGCCTGAAGATGGCGACGACCAGACAGGCGAGCCTGGCGTAAAAGGTGTCGGTGTGAAGCCGGCCGGGCCGGCAGTTTCTGGTCGCGCTGCCTCAGGAAAGGTATCGCGTTGAACGCTCCGAAACTGGTCGTGACAGTGATCGGCGACACCGTTGTCGGCCGAGGAATCGGCACCGCACTCCGCGCGGCCGGCCACAATGTGCTTTCGGTAGCCGACTCGGTCGAGCACGTTCAGCAGGCCGACCTTGTTGTGCTCGCGATGGATTCGGTCGAGCTGCCAGCGGTCGTGACGGCCTTCACTGAGAACAACGTCTGGCGTCCGGGCCAGCTGGTAGCCCACACCAGTGGTGAATACGGTTTCGGCATCCTGTCGCCTGCGGTCGCCGCGGGAATCGTGCCGATGGCGATTCACCCTTCGATGCGCTTCACCGAAACCGAGGCGGACGAGGTCGCGATTCGCGAGAGCTACTTCGCGATTTCGGCTCCCGAGATTGCTCTGCCGGTGGCTCAGGCACTTGTAATCGAAATGGGTGCGGAGCCGCTCGAGATTTCAGAGCAGAACCGCAAGACCTATTTCGAGGCTTGGTCGGTCGCAAATGACTTCTCGGGGCTCGTGGTGAACCAGGCCATCGGGCTTCTCGAGCAGATCGGCGTGCGTGATGCGCGCGGAGTGATCGGCCCGGTCGTGCGCGCATCGGTCGAACAGGCACTAGCGGACGGCCACCGATCGATAGACGACATCGGTTCGCTGGCCGACGAAGAACCTCGCGACAACCGCGGCGAGGCTCCGTTCTAATGAAGATCGTTCACACCAATCCAGAGCTCGCAGCGGCGGTTGCCCAAGCCCGCGCTGCCGGCAAGCGCATCGGTTTTGTGCCGACCATGGGCGCGCTGCACGAGGGCCATCTTTCGCTGGTTCGAATCGCTCAGCAGCACGCTGAGTTCATCGTGGTGAGCATCTTCGTGAACCCGCTGCAGTTTGGTGCCGGCGAGGATTTCGACAAGTATCCGCGCACGCTCGAGTCTGACGCCGCCAAGCTCGATACCGTCAACGCCGACCTCGTGTATGCGCCGAGCGCCCACGAAATCTATGCAGACGAGTCGGGTGTCATCGACCAATCGGTCAAGCAGCACGCGGGCGCGGCGGGCGAGGGGTTCGAGGGCGCAATCCGCCCCGGTCACTTCGACGGCATGTTGACCGTTGTCGCGCGGCTGTTTGATTTGGTGAAGCCCGACGCAGCGGTGTTCGGGGCAAAAGACGCCCAGCAACTTTTCTTGGTGCAGCAGCTGGCCACGCGCGATTATCCGCAGCTGACCATCGTCAAGGCACCGATCGTTCGCGAGCCGTCGGGCCTTGCACTCTCGAGCCGCAACCTCTACCTGAGCGCGGCCGAACTCGAAACCGCCAAGTCGCTGTCGGCAAGCCTGCGTGCAGGCGCGGCCGCGAGTGCATTGCCCGGCGCAAGCGCATCCTCCGTGCTTGGCGCTGCGCAGCAGGTGATGGCGGGCGTGCCGGAGGCTAAACTTGATTACCTAGCGCTCGTTGACCAGAGCACTTTTGCGCCAGTCGCAGAGGGCTTTGCCGGGCAAGCGCTGTTGCTGATTGCAGCCCGCGTTGGCACGACCCGACTGCTCGACAATCAAGAAATTGTCATCGAGTAGCAACCCGAATTTTCATTGGTAGGAGCACGCGAGTGAGCACCCCAGAAGAACTGCAGCAAGACGACTTTGAGCAGGACCTGCCTGAGCAGATCGCCGTGCGCATGGGCAAGCGCGAGCGCCTCAACGAACTGAACGATGCCTACCCGGTCGCTCTGCCAATCACTCACACCATTGACCAGGTCCGTGCCGCATACCCAGACCTAGAGGTCGACGTTGCCACCGGCGAGATTGTTGGTTTGGCCGGCCGCGTCATGTTCCAGCGCAACACCGGAAAGCTCTGTTTTGCGACCTTGCAGGCCGGTTCGGGCCAGCGCATCCAGGCGATGCTCAGCCTCGACAAGGTCGGCGAGGAGCAGCTCGAGCTTTACAAGGAACTGGTCGACCTCGGTGACCACCTATTCGTCTCGGGCGAGGTCATCACCTCGAAGCGCGGCGAACTGTCGATCATGGTCGACAGCTGGAAGATGGCTGCCAAGACCATTCGTCCGCTGCCAAACCTGCACAACGAACTTGGTGAGGAATACCGCGTTCGTCACCGCTACATCGACCTGATCGTGCGCGACCGTGCGCGCGAGGTCGTTCAGATTCGCTCAAAGGTGATGGCTTCGCTGCGCAAGACCTTCGCCGAGCAGGCGTTCCTCGAGGTCGAGACCCCGATGCTCCAGACGATTCACGGTGGCGCTTCGGCTCGTCCGTTCAAGACTCACTCGAACGCATTCGACACCGAACTCTTCTTGCGCATCGCACCTGAGCTGTTCCTCAAGCGTGCAGTTGTCGGCGGCATCGACCGCGTGTTCGAGATCAACCGCAACTTCAGAAACGAGGGTGCCGACCGCACTCACTCGCCAGAGTTTGCGATGCTCGAGGCGTACCAGGCTTATGGCGATTACAACTCGATCGCCGACCTCACCCAGGCGCTGATTCAGAACGCAGCAATGGATGTGTTTGGCACCCACCAGGTTGAGCTCGAAGACGGCACCATCAATGACCTAGGCGGTCAGTGGGCACGCATCTCGATGTTCGAGTCGCTGTCGAAGGCCTGTGGCGTAGAGATCACCCCTGAGACCCCAATTGCCGACCTCAAGAAGATTGCCGACAAAGAAGGCATCGAGATTGACCACCCGCTGCACGGCAAGTACGTCGAAGAACTGTGGGAGCACTTCGTAAAGGGCGACCTGGTCAACCCGACCTTCGTCATGGACTTCCCGGTTGACACCTCGCCGCTGACCCGAAACCACCGCAGCAAGCCTGGCGTGGTCGAGAAGTGGGACCTCTACATTCGCGGTTACGAGCAGGCCACCGGCTACTCAGAGCTCGTCGACCCGGTCATTCAGCGCGAGCGCTTTGTCGCTCAGGTTCAGCTGGCCGCTTCGGGCGACCCAGAGGCGATGAAGCTCGACGAGGAATTCCTCAAAGCGCTTGAATTCGGTATGCCTCCATCGGGCGGTATGGGCATGGGCATCGACCGCTTGCTCATGAGCCTGACCGGTCTCGGCATTCGCGAAACCATCATGTTCCCGTTGGTGAAGTAAGGTCGAAACATGACTGCATGGGACTGGATTTCTAACGCACTGCTTTCGCTCGTGCCGCCGGTTCTGGTCGGCCTGGTGTTCTGGGTTGTCATGCGTTCGATCCTCCGCGCCGACTCGAAAGAACGTGCGGTGTATGCCGAAATCGAGGCCGAGCTTCGCGCAAAACGCGAGGCCGAAGGTGCAAAGCCGGCAGCCAAAAACAGCAAAAAGGACGCCTAGGGCGTCCTTTTCTTTTGGCGCATCCGATCGCTTGTGCGTGACGCGGTCTAATTGCCGTTCGAGGTATTTTCCCCCTAGGGCGAACACGCCCAAAAGTGTCGGTGCGGCTAGTTACCATCGATTTAGAACGTCAGGCGATTGGCGTTTCTAGGAGTTAAAGATGTTTGAAAAATTCACCGACAAAGCCCGTCGTGTGGTCGTGCTTGCTCAAGAAGAAGCGAAGCTGCTGAACCACAACTACATCGGCACCGAGCACATCCTGCTCGGTCTGATTCACGAGGGCGAAGGCGTCGCGGCCAAGGCGCTCGAGTCGCTAGACATTAGCCTCGACCAGGTTCGCGAGCAGGTTCAAGAGATTATCGGTCAGGGCCAGCAGGCGCCAACCGGTCACATCCCATTCACTCCGCGCGCCAAGAAGGTGCTGGAGCTTTCGCTGCGCGAGGCTCTGCAGCTCGGCCACTCATACATCGGCACTGAACACCTACTTCTAGGTCTCATTCGTGAGGGCGAGGGCGTCGCCGCCCAGGTTCTCACCAAGCTAGGCGCTGACACCAACCGCGTTCGCCAGCAGGTTATTCAGCTGCTCTCGGGGCACCAGACCGGCAAAGAAACCGTCAACGTCGGGGGCGACACCACTGCTGAGAAGCAGAAGGGTTCGCAGATTCTCGACCAGTTCGGTCGCAACCTGACTCAGGCTGCCGCCGATGGCAAGCTCGACCCGGTTATCGGTCGCGAGCGCGAGATCGAACGCGTCATGCAGATTCTGAGCCGTCGCTCAAAGAACAACCCTGTGCTAATTGGTGAGCCTGGCGTTGGCAAGACCGCGGTCGTCGAAGGCTTGGCTCAGGCAATCGTTGACGGCAACGTGCCAGAGACCCTAAAGGGCAAGCAGCTTTACACCCTCGACATGGGCTCGCTCATCGCGGGTTCGCGTTACCGCGGTGACTTTGAAGAGCGCCTGAAGAAGGTCACCAAAGAGATTCGCACTCGCGGTGACATCATCACCTTCATCGACGAGATTCACTCGCTGGTTGGTGCCGGTGCAGCCGAGGGCGCTATCGACGCGGCTTCGATTCTGAAGCCGATGCTCGCTCGTGGTGAGCTCCAGACCATTGGTGCAACCACTCTCGACGAGTACCGCAAGCACTTTGAGAAGGACGCCGCTTTGGCTCGACGCTTCCAGTCGGTCAACGTTGGTGAGCCATCGATCGCGCACTCAATCAACATCCTCAAGGGTCTTCGCGACCGCTATGAGGCACACCACAAGGTGTCGATCACCGATGGCGCACTAGTCGCAGCAGCACAGCTGGCCGACCGCTACATCACCGACCGTTTCTTGCCAGACAAGGCCATCGACCTGATCGATGAGGCTGGTGCACGCGTTCGCCTATCGATCCTTTCGTCGCCACCAGAACTTCGTGAGATCGAAGACCAGATCGCCGCCGTCAAGCGCGAAAAGGAACTTGCCATCGAAGGCCAGGACTTCGAACTCGCTGCCGCAAAGCGTGACGAAGAGAAGAAGTTGAGCGCCGAGCGCGTCCGCCTCGAGAAGCAGTACCGCGCGGGCAACGTTGCCGCTGCCGGTGTTGTCGACGAGGGTCTGATCGCAGAGGTTTTGGCTCAGGCGACCGGTATTCCAGTGTTCAAGCTGACCGAAGAAGAGTCAGCCAAGCTCATGTTCATGGAAGACGCCCTTCACAACCGAGTCATCGGCCAAGAAGAAGCGATTCGTGCGATTTCGAAGTCGATCCGTCGCCAGCGCGCGGGCCTCAAGGACCCAAACCGTCCTTCGGGCTCGTTCATCTTCGCTGGTCCTACCGGTGTCGGAAAGACCGAGTTGGCCAAGGCCCTCGCCGAATTCCTATTCGACGACGAGAACGCGCTGATTTCGCTCGACATGTCTGAATACGGCGAGAAGCACACTGTTTCGCGTCTGTTCGGTGCCCCTCCGGGCTTCGTTGGATTCGAAGAGGGTGGCCAGCTGACCGAGAAGGTTCGCCGCAAGCCGTTCTCAGTCGTGCTGTTCGACGAGATCGAAAAGGCCCACCCAGACATTTTCAACTCGCTGTTGCAGATTCTCGAAGAGGGTCGCCTCACCGACGGTCAGGGTCGAATCGTGGACTTCAAGAACACGATCATCATCATGACCACCAACCTTGGCACGGCAGACATCGCACGAGGCGCAATGGGCTTTGTTCGCGAGAACGACAACTCGAGCGACTACGAGCGCATGCGCGGCAAGGTCAACGAAGAGCTCAAGAAGAACTTCAAGCCGGAGTTCTTGAACCGTGTTGACGAGACCATCGTGTTCCCGCAGCTGGTCAAGAGCGAACTAGTGCAGATTGTCGACCTGTTCGTCAAGAAGCTGGCCGTTCGCCTCGAAGACCGCGACATGACCCTCGAGGTCACCCAGGCTGCAAAGGAGCGACTCATCGAGATTGGCTTCGACCCAGCGCTAGGTGCGCGACCACTGCGTCGTGCCGTACAGCGCGAAGTCGAAGACAAGCTGAGCGAGCGCATCCTGCACGGCGAACTGGTGAACGCTTCGCACGTCACCGTTGACTTCATCAGCGGAGAGTTCGTGTTCACCTCAAAGGTTCGCGAGACCGCTTCGGCTCTCTAAACCAAGCCAACGAGAATGCCGGTTGCCGCAATGGCGCCGGCATTCTTATTTGGTCGGCTAACCTTTTCTTCATGACTGCCAGCCAGATTCGCGTTCGACCAGCTAACACTGGTGACGTTGCCGCGATCATGGAGCTGCGCCGCCCGATCGAGGGCTCGATTGTGCTGCTGAGTCGCGAACGCGTTGTTTGGTATGAGCAGATTCAAGAAATCGTTGTCGCTATCGATGCTGACGATCAAGTTGTTGGCGCTGGCGCGCTGCACGTCATGTGGGAAGACCTCGCCGAGGTTCGCTCACTCGTCGTAGCCGAAAACATGCGCGGCAAGGGTGTTGGTCACGCCATCCTGGAGTTCCTTCTCGAGCGAGCCAAGAACATCGGCATCAAGCGTGTCTTCTGTCTGACTTTCGAGACCGAGTTCTTTGGCAAGCATGGCTTCGAGGCCATAAGCGATGTGCCAGTCGACGCTGCAACCTATGAAGAAATGCTGCGCTCTCACGATGACGGTGTGGCCGAATTCCTCGATTTGGCTCGCGTAAAGCAGAACACTCTCGGCAACACGAGGATGCTTAAGCTGCTCTAGCCAGACCGCTGGATAACCTTGAAGGCATGAGTTCCCCACGCCCTGGAGCACCGCTTCCGCCTTACGTTTATCGCCGTCGTCGCATCCTTGCCCTAGCTGTTTTGGCAGTGGTCGTTTGGCTACTCGTGGCAGCGATCAGTGGCATTGTCAACCTGTTCACCGGCGGCAACTCAAGCAAGCCTGCTGCAACTCAGAGCGCACCAGCCGCTGCTGCAACCGATGCCTGTGCGCCAGGGTCCGTTGCTGTGACCGGCCACGTCGGCTCAGCTGCGAGCGAGGACCAGTCAGCATTCGCCAAGACCGCTCAGCCATACATCTGGTTCACAATCGAGAACACAACCGCCAAGGCTTGCAAGTTTGACTATGTAGCCGGCGCAACGTTCTTCACAATCACCAGCGGTGCCGAGACCATCTGGAGCAACAAGGACTGTGCAACTTTCGCTCAGGGCCAGGACACCGTGATCGACCTACAGCCAAACTCCGCTCAGGCGAGTGCGCCAATTGTTTGGCCTAAGTCACGCTCGAGCCAGTCGACCGGATGCGAGCTCGCCGGCAACGCTGCTGCTGCGCCAGGGGCTTACCACCTGGTGGCTACCGTGAGCAACATCCACTCGGCAGATGTGCAGTTCTTGATCAATTAAAGGATCACACAAACTTGGTTTCTAGACGCTGAACTGTTCCAGTTCGGTACGTGATGAAATGCCTAGCTTTCTAAAAATGCGGGTCAATTCCTGTTTGACAGAGGATTCCGATAAGTGAAGTTCCCGGGCGATTTGTAGATTCGTTTTACCTTCAAGGCACAGTCGGTTTATTTCAAGTTGCCTCTGAGACAAATCTTGACCGAAAAGCCTATTGGCAGATTTTGGTGATTCAACACGTGTGCTGCAGTAGAGCTCTGAAGACCAAATTGCGGCGTTGAGCTCTGGGGATTTCAAAGCCTCCTCCGCGGCATCCAGATCAAAAGAGATCAGCGTGGCTCCGATTGTTAGCTTGAATTTCGAAAACGGAAACACTATGCACCGCTCATGTCTTGGTGCCAAATTTAGTTCTGATTCCAAGAAGCTTCGAGACCCAACTTTTGAATCACTCACTTGGGTTGGAGACTCAGTTTTAATTGCGGTTTCTATTTCTGTATTCTGCCAATTTTTCAAGCTAAGTCGTCCGGGCCGTGTTGTCGTAAATCCGAAACTTCCTTGCACGTGAAATCGACCATCTTTCTCAACTGTGCCGGCAAGCATCGATCGCGCATTCAACCGGCCTAATAGGTGATTGATGGACCTTCGGCAAAAATCGTCCCCATCTTCAGCGAGATAACCAGTAAGCAGTAAAGCCTCAATTAAATCTGTTTGTGACAAAAAATCACACTTCCTAATCACGCCCCCCGCGGATTTGCAGAGTCAACTGCAATGTGAAACTTCAAAAAGTTTAAGTAAATCCACCGACAGTTATTCGGGGCATGTGGACTACCTGCCCGCCAAATGTCGACATGTCTGTACAGCATTCGTTCGATTCCAATCCATGAGGCACTCCCGCCTACAAGAGTTGAAAGACCAAACTTCTTCGAACTAAGGGGGCACCTGACATGGGTGGAACTTCATTTTTCAAGACGCGCAAAACTGCAGCGGCCGTTCTGCTGACATCAGCAAGCTTCGTCGGCGCTTGCGCAGGCGCGCCTTTTCAAATTTCGGCGGCGAGTGCATCGCCAATCACAAATAACGACCCTGTTTTTGGTTCGGGCACTGTTGCTTCGCCTCGTGTTGTTGCTGGTGTTGGTGGTGTTGTTTACACCAATGCAGCTACTGATGCTGACCAGGGTGACACTTTGACC
>JACCDQ010517886.1_pt1 | contig 21326 bp, 24 predicted proteins | sample 7446031 | NCBI WGS metagenome assembly JACCDQ01 (sample SAMN15323442, study PRJNA562643) | freshwater metagenome | isolation source: river surface water | place: USA:Blue River Watershed | collected 2017-08-17
ACCATCCCCTTCAAGATGACCACGGACTGCAACTACACCCTCACCGAACTGGGGCAATCAGACCAGCGCTGCGCTGGCTGCTCGTGGAAATCGCAGGCGCCCGCGCAAGCACTCGCCGCCTGACCTCACAGCCACCCTCCGGGGTGGCTTTTTCTTGGGTTTGACTTTTCGTGTGCGCCCCATGCCATGGTTTGCCCAGCCCGAAAACGGGCAAACCGGCGATGCTCCAGCAAGCCCCCACCGCTTTGCAGGCGTAGCGACCATCAACCGGTCGACGCCGTCGATGGATGGGTCGGGCAGCCAGGGTTGCGCAGCCTAGTGAGCCTGCCGCGCGCGAAGTCTCGCGCCAGCACTTGGCGCCCACTGACGACGCAGCTCTACCTGAGCGTCCAGTTGAGCTCCAACCTGAGCATCCCGACTACCGAGATTAAAAGGATTACTAAGATTAGGGGCGTATAGCCACAGCGCAAAACGCGGCCCGACGCAGGCTGATTCCGGCCTGCGGGGCAGTGCCCTTACGATGGAGGGCAAGTAAACCTACGATGGAGGGCAAGCAGGCGTACGATGGAGGGCAAGTAAAACTACGATGGACGGCAAGTAGCCTCGAGGCGCCTTAGGGGCGCATCCTCCGAGGGCTGCGAACTGCGCTAGGTGCGAGGATACATTTGAGCGGGCGCCAGGTCCCGGCCAACTTGCCCTCGGTAGCGTGTTGCGGATATACATTTTTCTTGGTATACTACGTGTCAGAACACTTCGTCTGACATGAGCACCTCTACCCCTGACCGCCACAAGGACCACTCCAAGCAGTACAACGTCCGCGTGCCGGTGCCACTGCTGGCTGCCTTCCTGGCGGCCTGCCGCCGTCGCAAGCTTCAACCGGCAACTGTGCTGCGGACCTTGATTCAAGGCTTCGTGGAGGTGTCGGCGGAGACTGACGATGTGGCTGGAGGTGCAGCATGACTGGTCAACTTTCACTCGACCTGGCCGTGCAGGCGAGGGCGGTGGCCCGCGCTGCGCTGGGCGCCACCGGCTCCCAGCAGGAGACCCTCGATGCGGGCAGCCGCTCACTGGCCCTGGCTGCCCGCCGCGCAGCGGCTCGTGCCAAGGTTGAGGAGGCTCCCATCCTGGAGCTGGAGCCGACTGCGACGCCGGCGGCGGTGAGTGCGGCCCGGACTCGTCGTGCCGTTCGCCGGGGCCGCGACGTCTACCTCCCGAGCTGGTCTGACTTCGCGGTCGGATTGCCCAACGCGCTGCTGCGCTCGCGGCTGTGGACGGCCGGGGAGGGCTCCGACCACTGGATGGACAGCGAGGAGATTGCGACGCTCGGCCAGGATGCGCGCATCCTCTACACGGGCAAGCAACTCACTCAGTATGACCGGCGGGTGTTCTCCGCCTGTCTCGACTACTACAAGGAAGACCGTCCGCTGTCCGCCGCCGGAAGCTCAGCGTGGGTCTGCGTCTCGTTCTTCCAGTTCGCCCAGGCCATGGGCTTGGCGTACACGCTCAACACCCACAAGGCGCTGCGCGCCAGCCTGGTTCGCTTGGAGGCCGCAGCCCTGCGGGTGGGGGCAGGCAACTTGGAGCTGCCGGTTCCTCGGTTGCTCGAGGTGGCGTTCGACGATGGCTACCGCAACTTGCCGGAGGCCGAGCTTAAGGGTAGTGACCAGATTGCCTTCCGTGTTCTCGAGCAGTTCGCGGCGCTTTACGGGCCCGCCACGTGGACCGCGGTGCCCAAGCCTGCGCTCGAGCTTCGAGGGATTCGAGCGTGGCTGTCCGGCTTCTACGCCACCCATCGTGGCCCGCGTGAACTGCCGCTGGCCAAGCTTCAGGTGCTGAGCGGGATGACCTGCCGTCCGAACGACTTCCGCGCGTGTGTGGTCCGTGCGCTGGATGAGCTGGCGCTGGCCGACGCTGCGGACTCGATTCGGGTGCACAGATACGCACTCAGCGAGGACCGAAAGGCGCTCACGGTCTACCTGTCCCGCTGGGAGCGAGCCGAGGAGGTGCTTGACCGTGGCTGAGTTGACCCTCATCGCCGCCGTGGGCCGAAATCGGGTTATCGGCAAAGACAACGCGCTGTGCTGGCACATCCCTGAGGACCTGGCGCGCTTTCGCCGGCTGACGCAGGGCCAGGCCGTCATCATGGGCCGCAAGACCTGGGAGTCCCTGCCTTCTGCCGTGCGCCCTCTGCCGGGCCGGCAGAACATCCTGGTGTCGAGGCAGCCAGGCTATGGCGCGCCAGGCGCCCAGGTGGCTTCGTCGCTCGATGAGGCATTGGAGCTGGTGACGCGCCCGCGGGTCTTCATCATCGGCGGCGAGCAGCTCTATCGACAGGCCTTGGCTCGAGCCAAGGTGTTGGAACTGACCGAGGTCGACTTGACGCCTGACGGCGATGCCTTCTTCCCTGAGGTGGACCCACGGGAATGGCGGGTCGACTTCCGGTACTCGCCGCTCAGCGCCAGTGAGGTGCCCTTCAGCTTCGCGCGCTACCTTCGCAGCCCATGAAAAAGCCCGACTGGGAAGTCGGGCTGAGGCTCAGGCTGCGAGGCGCAGTGCGGGCCGGTCGGCGACCTGCTTCTGATGTTCTTGTCGAACCAGAATGCGGGCCGAGCGGTCCTTGTGGTGCCTTGAGCGGTAGGTAACGTCCTGATTGCTGGCGACGGCGGCCAGAATCATCTGGGCGTTCAGGCAGTCTTCCGTCTCCAAGCCTGGCGCTTCCAGGGAAAGCGTGGCTTGGATGCGTTTGCCGTTGACCTCGATGGTGATGATTTGGCTGTGCTTCATGATGTGTCCTTGGTAGATAAAGTCACCTGTGTATAGGTTGGTGACCCACCCGAGTCCACTCGTCAAAGCTTGCCATTTCGTGCATCGTTGGCTATCCACTTCCTCGCGGAGTCGCCTGCGTTCGACCTCAACGTCTCCGAATACAGGCAGTATTATTAGAATCGTTTTGTGATATACTATGCAATAACACAGACTGACTCCCTTATGGACTGTTCGCGCCCTCTTCACGACCTGCTGACCTACCTCGACGAGGCGGCTCGGCTCACTCAAGCTCCGGCATTCCGAGTCAGTGAAGACTTGTTCTGCCTGGCTGAGCAGGACTTGGGGGCGTATCCGGGTGTGGTCGCCGACCTGGAGCTGGAGGGGCCGGCTTGGTTGGTGGTGCCGCGGCTGCAGGAACGCAGCGTCCCGGCCCTTGACGAAGAGCTCAAGCCCTATGTGACGCTCAGCGCCAGCCCGACCAAGGCGCCCCTCTTCAAGGATGTCGGTGGCGATGAGCCAGCGGTGGCGCCGGACGGTCTGCGGGAGCGATTCGAGGCGTACGTTCAATGCGTCTGGCAGCCGTGGGCCGATGAAGAGGCGCCGCGGCGCAAGACCATGGGGCTGTACCGCAGCTTGTTCTCACTGCACCAAGCGCTCAGTGGTGCTGATGAGTCGTCGCTCGAGCTGGTTTGGGGTCTTGGGCTTGCTGCCTGGGCCCACCCCTCCGGCAAGGAGGTGCTGCATCCGCTGCTGACCCAAGGGTGCTTCATCGAGCTGGACCGAGACACCTTCGCGCTGGTGGTGCGTCCCCGCGCGGCCGAGCCGAACCTCGAGCTGGACTGCTACGTCGAGCTCGATGTGCCGGGGGTGCACGACCTGGAGTCCTTCTGGGGGCAGCGCCGTGCGTTGGCGGTGGGGGTCAACCCTTTCCGGGGCGACAGCTTCTCCGACGTGCTTCGCCACGCAGTGAGTTGTCTGGACGCCGGCGGCAAGCTGGTCGAGGGTGCCCCGTCCCTCAGCGCCCACTTGGCCATCGGCTCGGCATGGGTCCTCTATGCGCGCAAAAGGTCGGCGGATGTGTTCGTGGCTGATGTGCGTCGCTTCCGCTCAGCCGTCGAGGAGGGGGCGGACATCCCGGCGGTCGTGCAGGCCTTTGTGCAGGCGGCGGGGGACCAGATTTCCGAGGTGCCGACCATCTCATTCCGGGGTTTGAGCTCCAGCTCCACCGCCCCGGGTGTTCGGGAGTTGTGCTTCCCCTTGCCCTACAACGACGAGCAAGCCGACATCGTTCGCAAGCTGGAATCCAGTGATGGGGTGGTTGTTCAAGGTCCGCCAGGCACCGGCAAAACGCACACCATCGCCAACGTCGTCTCGCATTACCTGGCTCAGGGCAAGCGGGTGCTCGTCACTTCCAAGGGTGACACGGCGCTTACCGTGTTGCGGGACAAGTTGCCCGAGGGTGTGCGAGACCTAAGCGTCGCGCTGTTGTCCAACGAGCGTGCGGGCATGAAGCAGTTTGAGCATGCCATCCAGCAGATTGCAGCGCGCGTGGCGGCCATCAGGCCGGAAGCGCTGCGCAACAACATCGCTCATCTGAGTCACTCCCTGGCCCGTACCCACGCGAAGGTGGCCCATGTGGACGCACAGCTGGCGCAAATCGCCGACAAGAACGTCGAGCCGATGACCCTTGACGGCCAGACCTATCGGGCTGATGAGCTTGCGCAAATCGTGGTCCAGTCGCAAGCGACGTCGGCCTGGCTGCGCGACGCGGTGGCGCCGGATGCGACATCCCCGTGGACTGAGGCCCGGCTGTTGGAGGTTCGGGCTGCTCGCCGGCGTCTGGGCTCCGACCTGGCACACCTGGATGCGGTCCTGCCTGCGTCCCACCTCTTGGTGGGCTGGGATGAACTCCGGGCTTACCGGGTCAACCTGCTGCGCGCAACCACCCTCCGCGCCCAGCTGGCGTCCGGTGACCTGGTGCCGCTGCTGGTCGGCGAGGGTGGATTGCCGGCTTTGCAGGGCCTGCTTCAAGCCACAGAGGTCGCGCACACCAAGCGGTCCACCCTGCCGGATGGGTTGGTGCATCACGCGGGTGCGTTCCCGGCCGCGTCGCCGCTGCACGACCAGGCCCTGGCCATGGCGGGCAAGGTGCCGGCACTGGAACAGGCCCGCCAAGCCTTGCTGGCGGAAGCCGTCACCTTGCCCGACGGCATTGACACGGACGAAGCGTTCCACCTGGCGCTCAGCAAGCTCGTCGACGGCAAGCCCGCCTTCGCCTTGGGAGCGAACCTGTTCGGGGGCAAGAAAGCCCTGCTCCAGCAACTGAACCAATGCCTCGTCTTGGGCTTGCCGGCCTCAACGACGGAGCAGTGGAGCGCCGTGGCCAAGCAGGTGGCATGGCGACGTGAGGCGTTGGCCTTGATTCATCGCTGGAACGCCGTCAGCGCGGAGTTCGGGCTGCCGCGTGCCGCCGAGGTGTTGGAGGCCGGCTTCAAGCAGCTGGGTCAACACCTTCCACAGGTTGCTGATGTCCTGACGCTGGTTCACGACACCCTGCCGGGCTTGAGCCAGCAGGTGACCCGCTTCTTCGGGGCGGACCGCGCGGGGTGGCCCTGCTCATTGGACGGGTTGGCCTCCCTGGCTCAGTGCTTGCGGGGGCACCTCGAACTGGCCCGGCTGGAGTCCCACAGGCCTGCCCCTGAGGGCTTGGTTCGAGCCTTGGAAGCAGGTCATGGCGCGCTGTGTCAAGCGATGCTCGCGTTCCTTCAGGGGCGCATGGCGTCGGAAGCCTTGGCGGAGCCGACTTTGGCGGAGGAGTGGGTCGGTCTGACCCGACAAGCGAGTCGGCTTTCGGCCCTCGAGGCGGACTTCGCTCAGGTCCGCGCCGCCGCAGACCACCTGGAGGCTCAAGGTCTGGTGCAGTGGGCCCAGGCCTTGAGAACGGTGCCTGTGGTGGCCGACGAGGAGGACCCCGTCTTGCCGCAGGCCTGGCGCGATGCCTGGGTCTGCCGCCAGGCTGAGGCTCTGCTGGATGGCGCCGATGCACATTCGACTCTGCGGGCCTTGCAGGCTCAGCGCCAGGACTTGGTGGCGCACCTGGGCGCCGCTTATCAGGAACTCGTTGCGGAGCAGGCTTGGCTGGGTGTGCACCTCAACTCGACGGACAAGACGAAGCAGGCCCTGCAGTCGTTCCTGACGTCTGTTCAAGCCATGGGAGGCGGCACCGGACTCCGCGCGGTGCGCCACCGCCGGGCGGCCCGGGAGGCCATGGAGACGGCGTACCAGGCTGTCCCTTGCTGGATACTTCCCCAGTGGCGCATCTCGGAGGCCTTGCCTGCTGAGATGGGTCTGTTCGACCTGGTTGTGGTGGACGAGGCCTCCCAGTCGGACATCTCCTCGCTTCCCGCCATCCTGCGCGGCAAGAAGCTGCTGGTGGTGGGGGACCACAAACAGGTTTCTCCCTCTGCGGTAGGGGTCTCGGAGACCAAGATTCTGTCTGCCTACGATAGGCTCCTGCAGGGGCAGCCCCACGGCGCGCACATGACTGCGGACAAGTCGCTCTACGACCTGGCTCGAGTCGTCTTTGCTGGGCACTCGGTGATGCTCAAGGAGCACTTCCGCTGTGTGCCCGCCATCATCGAATACTCAAACCGAGAGTTCTACAACGGCGAAATCCGAGCGCTTCGGGTGCCCCGAGAGCATGAGCGGCTGGACCCGCCCTTGGTGGACGTGTACGTTCGGGGTGGGAATCGACAGGGCGACAAGAACCTTCCCGAGGCCGAGGCCATTTTGGCGGAAATCCAGGCCATCCTGGCGGACCCGCAGTTGGCGGAGAAGACCATCGGCGTGGTGACCCTGGTAGGCCATGAGCAGGCCAAGCTGGTGCATGACCTGGTCGCCTCGCGCATCTCGCCACAAGACATTCTTGCCCGCGCCATCGTGGTGGGGCAGCCGGCCGCCTTCCAGGGACGCGAGCGCGACATCATGCTGGTCTCGATGGTGTTGGCCCCGGGCGATAGAAGCTTCTCGTCCTCCCTGGGCTCGCAGCAACGGCTGAATGTGGCCTTGTCCCGTGCACGGGACCGTACATACCTGTTCCGTTCGGTGCCGGATGGCTACTTCCCGGCGGACAGCGTCAGCGGGCGGCTGCTGGCGCACTTCAAGCAGCCGTTCCATCAAGCCGAGGCCACCGTGACCACCCAACGTGAGCGGTGCGAGTCTGGCTTTGAGAAAGCCGTGTTTGATGAGCTGGTGACCCGCGGCTACCGGGTGACCCCCCAGGTCCGTGCGGGCGGCTATCGGATAGACCTTGTGGTGGAGGGGGCTGAGGGCCGTCGGTTGGCAGTGGAATGCGATGGCGACCGCTACCACGGCGCCGAGAAATGGGCCGACGACATGGCGCGCCAACGTGTGCTGGAGCGGGCGGGCTGGTCATTCTGGCGATGCTTCGCGTCTAGCTTCACCCGCCACCGCGCCAGCGTCATGCTCGACCTGCTGGCCACGCTCGACTCGATGGGCATCGAGCCGTTGGGGGAGGCGCCTGTGACGCAGAACCTGGTGTGCTACCGCGAGGTCGACCCCATGGGTGTCTCCGCCTAAGAAGAAACCGACCCAAAACATTGGGTCGGTCGAGTCACATCATTGGCACAGCAGCCTGCTGTTCATCACCACGTCGTTCAGAACCAGCTCGTTGCCGTTGCGCACCATCAGGTTGTTGCCCTTGAAATCGAGGCTCAGGTCGTCGTAGTCCCACATCATGCGCTGAAGGTCCACGAAGGCCTCGCGCAAGCTGCTGGGCAACGTGGCGTCCTCGGTCAATTGCTCAACCACAACCTGAGAGCGAATCGCCATGCTGCGCGAGAGGGGGCCTCGCACATTCGACTTGTTGACGGCGGTCGAGCTATGCCAATGCTGGTCGACCGCCGTGATGACCTTGCGGGCAAGCCGCTTGGTCGGCCGGTCTGCCTCGCGCAGAGGCTTGAGCCGCTCGGAACGGTACAGCATGAGCGACATCTCGCCTGCCAGCTGCTCACCCACGTAGCCGATGTTCTCGGTCAGCAAGGGAAAGTGCTCGCCGGAAAGGTAGTCACGCACAGACTCCATCTGGATGGGGTCTGACGTCAGCTTCAGCACGGACTGCGGGCCATCGTCGAACACCGCACAGAACTGCCCTCGCCCGATGCGGTGAGTGGCCTTGAGGTCGTACCGATGCAGCACCTGACGCGTGCCGGGGTCGTTGAGCTTCAGTGAAGCCATGGGTCTGTCCTATGAAAGTTGTCACACAACCCGTATAGGCGGCAGGGGTGTTCTCCATGTTGTCGTTTTACCTTTTTCCAGCTATACTATGGCACACTAAGTTCTCGATTTCATTGTCAGCCGTGGTCAAACTTTCCGACGCCGAGCTGCACCAGGCGGTGCGCTCTGAAGCAGCCAAGCATGGGGCAACCTTCTTGCGCCCCGCATCAACCTACAAATACGGAGTCTTTCGCTTGGCCGATGGCCGCGACGTCGAGATGCATCTCTATCACGTCCGTGACGGCAAGTGGCCGGCGGACATCGAGTCCTTCCTGGCCCGGCAATCGTCCAGCCGGGGTCGAAACAGCGACAAGATGTTGGCTCGGCTCAAGGAGTTGGCGGATTCGGCTGACGCTGAGTTGCAGGGTGAGGGGTGGGAGGGGCCTCATCACTGGTACGCGTTCTTGCTGCAGGATGGTCGGACCGTACGGATTCGCGGCAGCAAGCTGATGACCTCGGGCTGGCCGAAAGACATCGACACCTACCTGCGCTGGAGCGACGACCGCCGGCAGGGGGGGGCGCAACCAAAGAGTCCCGCTGCGCTGTTCGACGAGTTTCGGGAAGTGGTGATGGCCAACAACGCGGTTGTCCTCGCTACGGGGTGGAAGGGCGCCCGCGTTCCCCATGATGTCCTGCTCAGTGACGGCACGGTGCGCAAGCTCAAGCCCAACCAGCTCAAGTACTTCGGTTGGCCTGCGGTTCCGCTGGATGAGTTGCGCAAGCTGGCCGCTCCGTATCCGGTGCATCTGTTGCCCGACACAGACCCTGCGAACGAGCAGGTATTTCGCATCGTTCTGGCGGGAGGCATTTTCCTGGAGGGGACGTACGCTGAGCTGAAAGCCAGCTGGGGTGAGGGCGCCCACGAAGTGGTCAAGACTGCGGCCTGCTGGGCGAGCTCCAACGGGCTCGTTCTGCAGCCTGGTCGATGGAAGGGCATCTTGGCCGACTACACCTTCATCGACGAGCGGGGCATCAAGGTCCGCCGCCAGTTGCCGGATGCCCAGGTGCATGAAGCTCGGCGCCTGAACAACGAAGGGCTGGCCAAGCTGCGCAGGGTGGGTGCCATGCACCAGGTCCGTCTCGTATCCACGGAGTTTCGTGGCCGGGACGCCAAGTATGAGTGGACCCGGGACGACGGTGAGACCTTCCGTGCATCCATGGGTTCGCTGATTGAGCGGTCGCGCGATGCGGCAAAGCTCGAGCAGCTGCGCACCCGGGTCGCGGCACTGGGTCTGAACCTGGTGCTCTTGGACACGACCTGGCAGGGTATGTGTGCGCTGTACCGGTGGCGTACGCCGGAAGGAACGGAACTCACCGCCAAGCTTTCACAACTGCGGCGTAGTGCGGCCGATAAAAATTCCTGCGACTGCCTGCAACTGTCCAGGTCGGCCGAAGCCCGTTTGATGTCGACTGGCGCCCCCGACAAGTTGTTGGGCGTGTTGAAGTGCTGGGCTGACAGCGTCGGGCTGGCGCTGCTCAGCACCCGTTGGGTGAACGTCGATGCGGCCTATCGCTGGGCCTTGCCGGATGGCACCCACGTCACGGCTTCGCTGAAGAAGATGCGCAACTGCACCCGAGCCATCCTGCGGGGTCGCGAGTCCACGGAGCCTGGCGGGTCCAAGGTATTGGTCGCAGACTGCGACGCCCTCCGAAATCGAGTGGCGCGCAGCAAGTCCCGCTGACAACGGCCTCGGGGTCTTCCAGGGACCGCTTCTCTACGCCGCACAGTTTTGAGACACTCCGGCATCGAGCCGGAGTGGACCACCCAGGGGCTGCATCTATACAGAAGTGACGCTTCAACGGAGACCCGTATGCTTGGCTCACGCCTGTCCTTCAGTGTCAGCACCCCGCCCGCGCAAAGCCGCAATCCCTCAAGGGATTGCGGCTTTTTTCATGCCGACGCCCAATCAGGTCTGGTGCTTCTGGAACTGAGGGGACGTCAAGCGGTTCGCTGGGCGCTGATGGAACACGCGGAGGGCGTTGCCAGCTTCACTCGGGTAGGCGCACTCCAGGAAGATGTGGAGGCGTCGGTCCGGGAACAGATGCGCACCGCCTTCTCCGTGACTGAGAAGGGGGCTCCCTTGGACTGGAGAAAGCTGACTGTCAGGCCGATGGGGGCGGAGAAGTGGCTCCATGCCAAGCTGGATGTTCAGGACGTGGAGGATGTCCGACTACAGCCCCTGGATGCCAGTGGTGCCGTGGTCACGCTGCATGGCATTCTCGGGGTACAAGACCTGGCGGGAACGGGCCGGTTGTGCGCCGACAGCTGTTCTCTGTGGCAGGCTTACTGGGCTTGCCAGCCCTGAGCGGAACCCGTCGCCCTCAGTCGGCGCTCCGTGCCTTTTCGAGCAGGAGCGCGCCCGAAACGTAAGTCCCGGGCACCGGAAGGTCGCAGCGGTATTGCGCTTCGGCCTCAGTGCCGGCCACCGCAAGCACGCACTGACGCGCCATCACAGCCGCCCGGAGCTCAGCGCGGCTTATGGCCTTCTGGTCTGCCCAGTACGCCATGCCAAAGCCCAAGCCCAGCGCACTCAGCAGCAGGCCCAAGGCGATGAAGGCCTCATCCGCGCGGGAGAGCTTGGTGGGTTCAGCGGGGTGCATCGGGGTCTTTCGCGTCAAAAATCGAGTCCAGCAGAGTGCGCGAACGGCTGTACGCGTCGGCCATCAGCTGCTGGTCGACTTGGCCAGCCTTCACCCAGGCTTCCACTCGTCGGGAACAGAAGTGCGCGATGTCCACATGCGCTTGTGGCGCCAGCGCCTCGATGGTCTTCACCGCCTCGCCCGCCTTGAGCCGGTCCTCGAGCGTGAGGGAACCCGCCATCGTCAGCAGAACCACCGCCTGAGCCCCCGTCTCATAGACGGGGTCGCGCTGGGGTGGGCGGGCCTTGGCCTGCGCGGACTTGGCTTGCTGGAGCTTCAAAGCCTGGACGCCGCCCATGGCCAAGCCCGTCATCAACTCACCGCAGGCACGGCTCTGCATGGTGACGCTCAAGTCGGAGAATGCACGGGGCAGGCCAGCTTTCGTTTGCGCAACTGCTGGGCCGGCAGCGATGGACAACGCCATCGCCAAGGTAGAGACGATACGGGGCAGCACAAGAATCCTTGGGTTTCGCAAGTTCAGAAGCATACCATTAAAATAGGCGTTTTGCTTCTTTTATGGTATAGTTTCTAGCTCTTGTGAACTGGAAGTTGTCCATGAATCCAGCCTATAGTCCCGTCAAGGGGTCTCTGTACGGAATCGACTTTGTTGTCTATGAGCCAGCCTTGGCGCAGGCGGCGTACCCCGAACAAGCGCAGCGCATCATCCGCTTGAGCAGCTTGTGCCATGCGGCCGCGTTGAGTGCTTCCGGGGAGGAGGTGATGAGCGAGCTCGAGCTGGCACACGCTGCCGAGGAGATAGGGTTTCGGGTGACGGTCAACGAAGGCGTCGCGCGCGTACACCGCGACCTCAAAGGCTTCTTGGCCTGGCAATCGGCCGCCTTTATGACCAAGACTTCGGGTTTCCAGCCCATGGACCGGTTCTTCGCCGTGGCTCAAGGTCAGACCACCGTGAACCTCGTCTATGGGATTGGGAGCGCGAAGGCGTACGGAACCCAACTTCAGTTGCTCTCCACGCGGGAGCTCTGCTGCGTGGAGGCCGGGGAGTTGCTCGACAACGTGCCCGGTTCCTCGCCGGCGGTCTTTGGCGAGGACTACCAACCGCGCGTCTGGTTGGTCCCAGAGATGGATTTCCCCTGTCAGCACGACTACCAGGCGCTGGCTCGCTGGGCCAATAAAACGGTGGCTGCGCGGAGCTGACGTCGGCGCCTATACGGGACACATCCTCGAGGACAACATCATGGCCACAGTTCCCCTGTTTCGACCCCTGAAAGCTCGCAAAGCCCTCTACGGCTTTGAAGGCTACGTGTCAGCCAAGACCTTCATCCCCATCGGGGAAACAGTCACGCGAGCTCGCGAAGCCGACCCGACCTTGCTGTTTGAGGTGAACATCAGTTTCGGCAACAACAGCGTCAAGGTCTACACCGACCACGAGTCGGCCGCACGCATTCTGGGCGCCGAGACCCACGAAGACCACCTCTGACCCCACTCACCCCGCCTTGGCGGGGTTCTTCGCTCAAGGTCGGCGCAGAGGGCATCCAGGTGGGATGCCTCGCTGCTCAGTTGCGGACCGCCCCTGCTGGCAGGTAGTTCGTCTTTGTCAGCGCGACGAAATCAGCGTAGCTCATCGGCTTGGCCATGCGGGCCGTGTCCGAGTTGACCGCGACATAGACCCACGCCTCCCGGCGTTCGGGCACGTAGACCAGCTTGAACAGAGACTGGGGAATCCAGACCTGCCCCGCGCCAATCGTTCGAACGGGAGCTTGAAACAGCGGGCCGGTGAGCGTGTAGGCGGCGTAGCCCCGCTTCACGTAGTTGCGGGTCGCCTTTTCAATCGCGTGATACCAGATGCCGCTGTTGTTCTTCGGGGCCTGGGGAACCATGTTCGCGAGGGAAAAGCTCTGCGCCATCGAGGCCTCGTCCGGCATGTCGGCGGCAGGCGCCATGTGCCCGCGAACCCAACCGCTGCCCTCGTAGTCAGCCAGCGTCGCTCGCTCGGCGGAGGGTAGACGTGCTTCGGCGTAGAAACGGGTTGAGCGCTTCTCTCCCTTGGCGTCGGACAATCGGGCCGGCGTCAGGTGCTCGGCAACGAACACGGGGGTCTTGGACTGCCCGGAGTGCAGCACGGCGAAGCCGTCGAAGCACAGTTCGCGCAGTTGGCCCAGCTTTTTCCCATCAGGAATTTGGGGCGTGAAACCATTGAAGAAGTGCTCTGGACAGCCCTCAAAGCCACGCACACTGGGTTTGGCCAGGAGCGGTTGAACCGACAAGACCCCAACTGCAATGGCAACCAGAAGGTTGCGCAGCTCAGGCATCCTTGCGCCCCAGATTTGGCGTGCCGGCACGCAACCGGGTAAGCAGCGCCTCCGTCTCGCGCATCGACGATTGGTGGGCGGGAAGGATGGTCTCTAACTCGGAGAAGCGGTCTCGGAGACGGCTCGACAGCCGAGCTGTGCGTGCGGCTTCCGCGCGGTGCACGATGTCCACGAGCGTGCCGGCAGGCAAAGCGCGCAACCGTGCCAGCAGCAGTTCTTTGCTTAGTGGTCGATGATGGTCGTCCATCTTGAATATCCAGGTGGAATTTCCAAAGTATACCACTAAACGCATGTATGCGCAACATAAAAGTTGCACAAAAAGAAGCCCCTGCGAAGGGGCTTCTGAGGTGTCACGCTGTTACTTGCCGGAATGGTAGTCGTGCGACACACCGTTCATGTACGCAAGCCAGTGCGCAGCTTCTGCCTGGGACTTGAAGTTGGCGTGGACGTCCATCTCGCCCTCCTTGCTCTGAACCTTCACCGAGTGGGTGTAGCCGGATGCCGCCTCGTAGGAGGGGCACTCGACGAGTTCCATCTTGGGGACGTGGTACTGCGCATGGCGGTACAGTTCCTGGCCAGACTGCACGTCGACGAGGCGAACGATGCAGTTGGTGAGCAGCGCAGGACCGCCGCAGTCATTTTCCGGCACCAGCAGCGGCGTCTTCATGGGGCCCATGGAGCGGCCCACGCGACCGATGGTGTCGAACTCCTCCATCCAGTCCCGACCAGTCTCCGCATCGCCGGTGAACACCCGCACGAGGAGACCGTTCTTGCGCGCCGTCTCCAGCGCAGCCTGGACCTTCAGCGGGGTCCGTGCATCGAACCAGGTCTTGTTGTCGCCAATGCGGCCGTACTCGCTCATCAAAGTCTGATACTGCGTGTACTGGTCCAGCGTTCCGACTTCCGACTCTTTCAGCTCGAAAATTACGCGACCGACTTTTGCCAGTCGACGCACCAGTTCCCGGGCTTGCTCGTAGACCACACGGAAACCCATGCAGCTGACGCTGTTGCCCGATGCGATGACGAAGAGCTGCTGGTCTTGATTCAGGGTGATGTTCATCTTGTTTCCTCTCGTTAAGTGACATCACCGTATAGGCCAAATAAGCGCAACTGCAGCTACGTCAGATTTGCAGGCTCAGGGGCAGGTAGGGATGCGGCTCGTCGCCTTGCAACTTCTCGGGGATGACGATGTCCGTGCCGAGGGCCAGACGGGCCAGCGCCACCACGTGCTTGTTGGCGAAGTGCGCATCGGCATGCCGCGGAAAGTCGCAGCCGGTCATCGCGTGGGCCATCAGGGCCACGGCCGCACTCCGGCTCGACCCCATCCGGCAGTGCACCACCAGGCGGTACCGCACCGAGCCGCCATGCAGGAGGGCGATGTAGTCCCGCATCTGCGTCACCGCCTCCAGGGAGCACAGGGCTTCCTCGGGGATGCCCCACTGCTCCAGGTCCTCCGGCTCGCAGTCGAGAAATTCGTCGCGGCGCCAGGCTGCGAACTGCACCAGGTTCGCCGGCGGCATCTGCGCCGGGTCACCGATGGACAGGGCCACCATGCGCTCGGTGGGCTTCAGCGCTTCGAACGTGGCGAGGCTGACGAAGTCGACGGCTTCAATCATGTCGTCAGCCCAGCCGAATCAGGCCGGTCTCGACCGTGTCCAGGCTCTTCTCGAGGAAGGACACCGAGACCTTGCCCTTGTGGTCCCCCACGATGTCCTGGGTCATGCCCAGGGTGGCCCGGAAGGTCCGGTCGAGCGTGCTGTCCTTGGACTGAACCAGCGCGGTGGTCACCGCGCCGCACGTGCACGTCTTCTGCCAGGCTGCGCCGGCTGGCGTGCTCTGGAGAAAATCGAAGCCGTTGAGGACTTCCCCGCAGGTCTTGCAGGGCACATTGATGGGCTCTTCCTTGCGCTGAGCGGCCTGCGCTTGCGCGATTCGTTCTTCCCGCGTGCCGCGGTTCTTAGCTTGTCCCATGAACGGTTCCAGCGATTAAAGTCTAGTTAGTATACTCTTTTTGTCGTCATTTGACAACCTTGGTCCGCTCCTTGGCCCTATACGGTCTAGGACTAACAACTGAGGTACAACATCATGTTTCAACTGTGGCACGGCGGTCGCCGGTGGGACGGTCAGCCGGAGGTCCAGCCTCCGCGCAAGGGGCGCTGCGAATGTGGCCCTGGCATCTACCTGACCACCCGGTACGAACGAGCAAGGAAGTGCGCGGCGGGCAATGGCATCGCCACGCTCGTCGACCTGGCGGACAACATCACCTGGCTGGAGCAAAAGCAGCTCCCGGTTCAGGTTCTGCAGGAATACGTGCTCCAAACGCGAGGCTTTCGCAAGCGGGCATCCGTCTTGGCGGACCTGGAGTACAGCGCCGAGCGCCTGGGTCGGGAGCTGATACCGGTCAACTGTCTGGTGAACCTCTGCGTCAACCACGACGTGCTCAGCGGCGAGCAAGGGCTGAACCTGGCGCGTTGGCTGGTCGAGCAAGGCATCGACGCCTCCCTGCACTGCGTCAACCTGCAAGAGCAGTGGGTCGTGGTCTTCAACCCGGCCATCATCCAGCGTTTCAAGGCAGTCTCGGCTGCTAAAGTGACGCCGGAGCAACGAGAACTGCCGCACATCCAACTGTCGGCTTGAGCTGAAAGGAACAAGAACCATGAACACGGAATTTCGACAAGCCATCGCGGTGCTCCAGCAGGTCAATGAAGACTTCAGCAAGGGGCACACGTCGGCGGTGGCGCACGGTCACACGCGCGCAGCAGCGATTTCGGCGGCGCTCACCTACATGGCCAAGAGCTTCGGGGTGCAGCTGCAGTCTCCGGGCCTCATCGACGGCAACGGCGAGTTCAACCTGGTGGCCCTCGATGGTGACCGCGACCCGCGATTGGGCTGCGGCCGCTTCGGCGAAAAGTACGTGGGCTGGCTCAACACGGCCAAGCCGCGGACTGGTGTGCTGCCGAGCACGCTCTGCGCAGACAACGGCTGGTGTCGGATGAACCACTTCGAAGCGGAGCGGATGGTGCTGGCCTACTTCGAGGCCAACGCCTGACCTGCAACCCCGCGACTCAGAGCCCACTTCGGTGGGCTTTTTTCATATACAGCCCCAAAAGAAGGCGGATTGCTTATTTTATGTGATGCTGATATAATGCAGGCTCTCTAGTCGAAAATTAACTTATGAGCCAAGAACAGCACTGCTGCCACTGTGGGGTGGCAGCCTCCCAAGCCAAGCAGCTCATTCAGATTGCCACGAATGTCTGCTTGTGCGATGCCTGCATTGGCACCATCCATGAGTTCTCGACACAGCAAGCCGGCCAGCCCGCCGTGGTCGCTCCCGTGAAGAGCGCCGGCGGCCAGACGCCGCGAGAAATCGTCGCCTTCCTGGACCGCTACATCGTGGGGCAGGACGACGCCAAGCGGACGCTGGCCATCGCGGTCGCCAACCACTACAAGCGGCTGGCCATGGCGGATGGTCTGGGTGTGGAAATCGACAAGAGCAACGTCCTGCTGCTGGGCCCGACGGGCACGGGCAAGACCCTGCTGGCGTCCACCATTGCCAAGCTGCTGGACGTGCCCTTCACCATCGCGGATGCCACCAGCCTGACCCAGGCCGGCTACGTCGGTGACGACGTCGAAACCATCCTGCAGCGGCTCATCCAGGCCGCGGACGGCGACATCGAAAAGGCGGAGCGGGGCATCGTCATGCTCGACGAAGTCGACAAGCTGGCCAAGGCGGGCGCCGGCGCGTCCATCACCCGCGATGTCAGTGGGGAGGGGGTGCAGCAGGCCCTGCTCAAGCTCATCGAAGGAGCCCGGGTCAGCGTGCCGGTTACCGGCAACCGAAAGAATCCCGGCGGCCAGGTCTCCTACATCAACACCAAGAACATCCTCTTCATCTGCGCTGGCGCCTTTGTGCCTCTGCTTGAGAAGCTGCATAAGCCGAAGAAGGGTCGGCAGGGCATCGGCTTCATGGCGGCTCAGCCGACCGAGCCGAGCGGGGCTGTCGGCGAAGTTACCCCGGAGATGCTCTTCGAGCACGGGATGATTCCCGAATTCGTCGGCCGGCTGCCGGTCATCACGACGCTGACGCCGCTGGACGAGGATGCGCTCGAGCGCATCCTCACCGAGCCGAAGAACGCGGTCACCCGCCAGATGGCGGCGCTGCTGTCGGTAGACGGCGCCACGCTGGAGTTCGAGCCAGGCTCGGTGCGCGCCATCGCTGAGCGAGCCTTCAAGCTCAAGACCGGCGCGCGCGGGGCCCGCAGCATCCTGGAGAAGCTGCTCAAGCAGGCCTTGTTCGAGATTCCGGGCTCGCGCGGGGCGAAGGTGACCGTCAAGGCCGACCTCTCGGTCCACATCGAATACGCCCTGGCGCTGGCCGCCTGAGGAGCTGTTGGTGCCAACACACTCGAAGGCTGCCGCGTTGGTGCTCGACGCGCCGGAGTTCTTCCAGGACCCGGGATTCTTGGCCTGGTTGGCCTCCGACCACGGCCACAGCACCAACTATCGCGCAGGGCGGCCGGTGGCCGGTGCCGAGGTTCTGGTGCTGGTCGACCCGGGCCTGGCGGGGGAGGGCTCCGCCTCGGACATGCCAGACTGGTGTTGGGCGGTGGTGCTGGACACTTGCCGTGCCGCCTACGCGCCGCAATCGGGCGCAAACCACATCCTCGTCCACCTGCGCAATCGAGGGGCTTGACGCCTGCTTGACTCCTAAAAAGCCGCCCGTGGGCGGTTTTTCTACTGGTCCAACCCCAACTTCTCGTTGAAGAGCGCTTCTCGAACCAGGGAGCTTGTATCGGGGTAGAGCCGCTGCACGGACGCGACAAACGCATCTTCTTCGTGCGGCGGGTAGGGGTCCGCCAGCTGCCGTCGCATTTGGTGCAACAACACCTGGGTGGCATGCTTGGAATACGTCACGACCCGCGCACCTCGAAGAACCGTGGACCGCGCCTCGACCAGCAGCATCGTCAAGGCCAGATGCTCGCCGTGTGCAGCGACCGGAATCACACGCTGTTCCGGCGCATACCGGTGGATGTTGAACACCGCGTCGCTCCAGTCCAAGACCCCTTCAATGCGAAAGCAGAGAAAGAGCGACTGTCCCTTGGAGACCAACGCCATCCGAGCCTGCGCGGTACGGAACGCCGAGGCCTCTGCGTCGGTGATGTCCTCCAATCGAACGAACAGCGTGTGCTCTCCGTTTGGGGCTTCGTAGGCGATGCCCTCTGGGCCCGGCCCAAGGCCCCCAGGCAGTGGCTTACCGACTTCCAGTTTCACCATGCGGATAGTGTAGGCCAGCGCCTACCGGCAAGCCGACTTCTTGCCGCGCCAGGGTGGCGTTAGTGGGCGTGCCCGCTCAGCCAGGTGGCGGCCAGCGCCTGAGGAGGCAGCGGCTTCGAGAACAGGAAACCCTGAAGCTCGTGGCAATCCTGGCCGCTCAGCCACGCCGCCTGGTCCTCGGTCTCGATGCCTTCGGCCACCGTCGACAGGTTGAGGGCCGCAGCCATCTCGAGGATGGCCTTCACGATGGCTTGGGCGTCCGGCGCCTCGGTCAGCCGCATGACGAAGCTGCGGTCCAGCTTCAACCCATCCAGGGGCAGCTTGTGCAAGTACGACAACGAGGAGTAGCCCGTGCCGAAGTCATCCAGGAAGATGCGCACGCCTTGGCGGCGCAGGGCCTGAATCGCCTGCAGTGTGCAGGGCTCAAGCGCGTCCATGCTGGCGGTCTCGGTCAGCTCGAGTTCCAGTTGAGCCGGCGCCAAGCCGGCCTCGGCGAGTGCCTGAGGAACCGTCTCCTCGAAGAAGCGGGCGGTCATCTGCTGAGCCGCCACGTTCACCGACACGCACAGCGCGCCTCGGCCCTCGGCCATCCAGTGCGCCACCTGGCGGCAGGCTTCGCGCAGGACCCAGGTGCCCAGCGGAACAATGAGGCCTGTCTCTTCCGCCAGAGGGATGAACTCCGCCGGCGACACCAGGCCGCGGTCCGGATGCTCCCAGCGGACGAGGGCTTCCACGCCGACCATGGTGCGCGTCGCGGCATCAAGGCGCGGCTGGTAGTGCACCCGCAGTTCGTCCCCGGCAAGCGCCGCCTCCAGCTGGTCGGCCAGCTGTTGCTTGGTTGGGTCCACGGAGGCGGCCGCCGTCACGGCGTTCTTCGTGCTCACTTTGCCGGGGTGTGTCGGCCGAACCCGAGCCCCCTGAAGCCGAACGGCAGCAGGGACTTCCCTCAGCGACGAAGCCCAGGTGGAAACACGCGAACGCATGAAGAGACCTTTTCAAGTAGTCAGCCGGGGCAACTGCACACCAGCGATGCGCTTAGTATATCGTGAAAAGCTCCTTTGGCAAGTGGGTGAAATCGCGCGCTTGCGAGATGACCGAGGCGGTCCGGCCCTCAAGCCGGGGAGCGGGAGGGGGTGGGCGATAGCCGCGGTGGGCCTCTGCAATACACTGGCTCGTGGATGGAATGATGAGGATTCCGTCTCTTGTCAACGAGAATTTCAGGAAGGTGACACGTGAGACTGGACTACGACAACCTTGGGCGCGACGAGCTGGCGCAGATTCTCAAGCGGCGCGACGCCCAGGCCCGCTATGGGCTGCACTGGGAGCGTGATGGCCTGGACCCAGAGCGAGCCCTCAACCGGGACATGGCGGGCTTGACCTTGCGGCCCGACCTCAGCGAGGGCGACGGTCCCTGGCAGAACCTGCTCATCGAGGGCGACAACTACGACGCCCTCCGCCTCCTGGCCACGACCCACGCCGGTGAGTTCCACCTCCTCTACGCGGATGTTCCCTACAACACCGGGAACAAGGATTTTGTGTACAACGACCGGTTTGTCGACAAGACTCATCGGTTTCGCCATTCACTGTGGCTGGAGTTCATCTACCAGCGGATGGTGCTGGCGCGGCAACTTCTGCGGGAGGACGGCGCCATCTTCGTCTCCATCGACGACAACGAGCAGGCCAATCTGCGCCTGCTGATGAACCAGGTCTTCGGGGAAAAGTGCTTCGTGGCCAGCTGCATCTGGCAAAAGCGCTACAGCCGGGAGAACCGCGAGGCCATCGGGGATGCGCATGAATACTTGCTCGTGTACTCCCCCGACCCCGCCAAGTTCAAGAAGCGCCGCGGCCGCCTGCCGTTGACGGCCAAGCAGGCCAAGGTCTACAAGAACCCCGACGACCCGAAGGACACCGAACCGACGCGACGGTGGCGCAGCATCCCGATGACGGCGCAGGGGTTCCGGGAGAACCAGATGTACGTCATCACGGCGCCCAACGGCAAGAAGCATGAGCCGCCGGAGGGGCGCTGCTGGGGGATGATTGAGCCCGAGTTCGAGAAGCTCAAGGCCAAGGGCCGCATCTACTGGGGCAAGGATGGGAAGGCTCAGCCGGGTGTCATCCGATACCTCAACGAGGTCAAGGGGGCGGTGCCCTGGACTTGGTGGCCCCATTCCGAGGTCGGGCACACCGACGAGGCCCGCAAGGAAATCCAGGACATCTTCGGCACCCAGACTGCGTTCGACACGCCCAAGCCCGTGCGCTTGATGGAGCGCATCCTGGCCATAGGTGCGCCCGAGAAAGACGCCCTGGTGTTGGACTTCTTCGCAGGGTCCGGCACAACAGGGCATGCCTTGCTCAAGAAGAACGCGCAGGATGGCGGCCACCGCCGGTTCGTCCTGGTGAGCAACCGAGAGTCCACTGTCGACAAGCCGGACAAGAATCTGTGCCTGGAGGTCTGCGCCAAGCGGTTGCGTACGGCCATTCGAGGCTACACCGGCGCCAAGGGTGTTCAACCCCCGACGGGCGGCACCTTTGCCTACTTGGTCGCCTCGACCGTGCCCATGCACCGGATGGAGGAGGGCTTCACCGATGCCATGGCCTGGTCGTTCGCCCAGCTGGCCTGCGACCACGCGGTGACGCCCTTTGCAGGCCCCCTCGCGGTGTCCCGCAAGGGCAGCCACCTGCTCGTGTACTGCAGCACCACCAAGGCGGCCACACTGACCCATCTGAAGGCCCTCCTCACCGCCCACCGCGGGCCTGCCGTGGTCTTGACCTGGTCGCCGGCGGCGGTGCAGGAAGCCCTCGGCTCTTTGCTCGAGGAGGTGAGCATCGTCGCCGTGCCGGGGGACATCAAGAGGGCCTTCAAGCAAGGGAACGCGCGGGTGGTTGATTCGGTCACGGTCGCCCCGGCAGCCGCGGTTGCGGCCGCCCCCGACGTCGAAGGCGATGCGACGGAAGAAGCGACCGCCGAGCCAACCGATGAAGAACCGTTCGAGTTCGAGGAGGAAATCGAAGAATGAGCCGCACGACCCCCATGCCGTTCCAGGACCGTCACATCGACGGCCTGGTCGCCCGATTCCA
>JACCDQ011926031.1_pt1 | contig 21323 bp, 39 predicted proteins | sample 7446031 | NCBI WGS metagenome assembly JACCDQ01 (sample SAMN15323442, study PRJNA562643) | freshwater metagenome | isolation source: river surface water | place: USA:Blue River Watershed | collected 2017-08-17
AGTTGCCCGAAACAAAGCGTGGGAACGTTGGCTACCAACCGAACACTGGATGTACGATGCCGTAAACAACCGTGTCCAATGGATTCCTACAGAGCAATTTGACGAAAAACTTGCTGCAGAACTTGCAGACAAAAACCGTGTAATTATTACCACAGACGGCGCAGCAAACATTGGCAATGTCTTACACGACAAAAACATTACAACACCAAAACCTAAACTAAACCCTAAGCAGAAAAAAGCATCTGCTAAAAAAATTAGTGACGCTGCAGATGTGCGTGCCGGTGAATTGGCTGAAGGTGCCCGTGAAGACGCTTTCATTTCAGCAGCGAAACTAGCCCAAGAAATTCGCAACATGACAGAAGGCGAATTCGACGCCTTCATGCGTTTAGAGCAGGAACGCCTAATGCGTCCACTACTAAACTCAGAAATCAAAACCTACCTATACGACCCAGCATGGCGTCTAGGGGCGAAAGCAACAAAAGACCAGCAAGTTGCTTCACGTGCAAAAAACATTCAAAAGCACCTAAGTTCGACAGCAGGAAACTCAGACATTCAACAGATTGCTGTCATTGCACAAAGCAAACTCATGGGTGCAGTACAAAACGTCGCAGACGTCTTCACCGACATTGCACGCCGATACGACAAAATCCTTTCAGCAGAAGACTTCCGCAAAGGCTTCACACTAGCATTACGCCGAGGCGAAGCAGTCTCCCCATCAGAGAACAGCCTCGTCAACGAATTCGCTAAAGAAATGCGAAAAGTCCTAGACCCAATCTTCAAAGAACTAGGGCCAAACAGCACACTCTCCCGTGAAGCACTAGACCAAATGTTTAGACTCAATGGCCTAGACATGACCCTCGGCGTCAAAAACGTAAAAGACGTTACCGACCTGACCTACTTGCTCGACAAACTACCATTCACCGAACCAACCAAAGACATCCAAGCCGACACAATGGAATTGGCAAAATGGAACGAACGAGCCTCAGCATTTGAAAAAGCCAAAGGCAACCCGTTCGTAATCATCAACAGTTTCATCACAGCAATCCAAAACGCTAAAACAATCCAATCAATTGGCCTACACTTCGCTAAAGAATTTAGCCACGTCGCACAAGGCGTACCAGCAGAACAAGCAATAAAAGAAGGATGGGTACAACTAAAAACCATCCCAGGCAGCGGAATCGACCTAACAGTTGCAGTACCAAAAGGCATGCTATTCCCAGAATACATGGCTGAAGGTTTCATGTTTATGAACCGCAACTACTCCGGAATAGTAGAAGAACCAATCCGAGGATGGCTACGCACACTACTCGACCTCACCGGAATGGTCAAAGCAGTCCAAACAATCGTCAAACCAAGTTACCACATCATCAACGGCGTCAGCGACTCAGTATCATCAGTCATGCAAGGCGCAAACCACGCATCAGACTGGATTGCATCATTCAAAGCCGTCAAAGAATGGGTAGGCGAAGACATTGCAGCAGGCTGGGGGCCAAACGCAGGCGTAACAAAAGCCCTAGGCGCAAAAGGCATCGATAACCTAAGCCAAGCAGAAATCAAATTCAACCGTGCACTACGACGTATGCAAGGTGTCGGTTCTCGTGCATACGAAAACATCACCAAAAATGACATTATTACAGCAGTCATTGGTGGCAAAACAAAATCATTCAACGTTGCAGAACTAATCAAAATTGGTGAAGACTCAGGCGCAATCATCAACAGCCTCTTCGATGACCGAGTACTAAACCTATACGACGAAGTAATCAGCAACCCAATCAAATTCGGCACAGAAGCCGAACATGTTTACAACAAAGAACTAGGCAAAACCTTCCAAGAAGGCGTGCGCCGTGCAGCATCAAAGTTCCAAGTAACCCTCAAACCAGTCGGTGACTTCGCAGCCTACTACGGAAACATTGCCCGCATGGCAACAGCCATGAGCGTCATCCGTCGAGGTAACTTCAAGAGCGACGCAGACATGCTCCGTCAAATCTCAGAAGCAGTAAGCAAATACCACCCGACACTACAGTCACTTACCGCATTCGAAACAAAACGCATCCGCCCACTAACCACCTACTACACATGGTTACGTGTCGCACACGGTGCAATGTTTAAACTAGTAACCGACCACACTGCAGCCGTACTTCTTTACCCGAAAGTACAATACGAACTGTCGCAAGAAGCAGGATACGAACCAAACAGTTTCGGTAAGCCTTGGGACCCTAAGCAGCCAGTTCCAAGTTTCCTAAGTAACAGCGTATTCGGCCCAATCACCGAAGGACCAAACGGCCCTATGGTTTGGAAGCCATCAATCCTCCCGATGGATGTGCTCGACAACTACAGCGGATTCTCATACGACCCTGCCTACACTGGCGAACAAAACATTTTCAAAGGTATCAACGCAGCACAGTCACTAATCGGCAAAAACATCAACACCATCCTCCAGTTGCCACTAGAAGCCATAACCAAAACAGATGTGCGCTACGGAACCCCATCCACAGTCACAGACATGCCAAGCCTCCTAGACCGTATCTTCTCAATGACAGCATTCAGCGGAATCGCCCAAGGCTTAGGCTACAACCCACCAGGTAAAGAACTAACCCCACGAGAACGAGAACTTAAAAACATTAGTTTCTTCATCGGCGGAAAACCAATCGATGTGGAGAAAGAGTCTTACCAGAAATACACTCAGAAAGAACAATCTGCTAGGATGAAAGCGTTCCTCGAACAATACCAAAACAAGGAGACAAAGTGAACGAACAAGAACTAACAGCCCTTAAAACAGGCGCTGCCCTAATGTACGAAACACTCAACACCATCTTCCTCCTACACGACATGGAAGAAATGGAAGCAGAAAACTCTTCAGAACCAATCGAAGGCTGCAAACACTGCAGTGCTATTGCAGACGCCATCGTCCACTACCCATGCCCAACAGTGCAAATCCTCCTCCAAGACTTCCAAGCAGAAGAACCTACTGAGGCTGACGAAGATACATTAACTGATTCTGAAGTGCTTGGTCACGACCAGTAGCAATATTTCCTGCCTGTTTCAACATAGGCAAGAAACCTATTGGTCCAAGAATGCTATTAGCATAAGCACCAAAACGCATAATACCAGGAGACATAGCAGTAGCAGGAGTGCTGCCTAATAATTTATATCTGGTATTAGGACCCAGCATTCCCTCTTCGTTAAGTTGGCTTAAATTACCAAAATCATTCACGTTACGAATGCCCTTAAGTCTTTCCATAGCCGTAATTTGAGCAATAGTATTAGCATAACTATTTTGTCCACCAAAATTAATTCCACCAGACTTAGAAGCACTTTGACCCAAAGTTTGTAAATCACTTGCACCGGCAACAGAACGAACCTGACCAGGTTTATAATCGCCACCACTATTAGTAGCATCCATAATACGTGCCAACTCGCCAGGAGTTAAAGACCTATACATTTCAGTACCAGCGGGAATAGTATTACGATTAGCCAAAGCCTCTAAAGGCTCCTTAACACCCAAAGAAGTTGAATAACCAAACTTTGGATTAGTAACAAACTTTTCTAAAGCACGCTGCTCAGCAGCAGAACCAACCCTAGGACCAGCAGGCATGTTTTTAATGGCTTTAACTTTTGCTAAAGCAGCCTGTTTGGCCTCAATACGGTCTGGCGGAAGAGCCATAATTAGTCACCAAGTTCACTAATCTTAGAAATGAGTTCATCAATCTTCATCTGACGGTCAGCCTGGCCAGCAGACGAACCATTAGCCAGCAAAGTCTTCAACTCGCCCAACAACGCATCCTTAGACACTTCAGGCTTATCATACTTGCCACAAGTGCACTCGTGACCAGACTCAACCTCAATCTCAACCTTAGACATTAGTCTTTACCCACAAAACCATTCTTAACACCATAAGTGTCATACTTAGTGCGACCACCAGGCAACTTATAAGAAGTCTCAACCTTCTTCTTCTTAGCCTTAGCCTCAGCAGCACGACGCTTAGCCTCAGCCAACTTCTTCTTATACATTGGGTCTTTACTTACATCAGTAATGTCCATTACTTATCCTTCTTCGAATTGGATTTTAAAGTCTCGATACTCTCATTAATGTGAGCATCGAAATCTGTGTCGCTGATTTCGCCTTTTCCCGCATAAGTCAACAACATAGCAGCAATAAGAGAAGTCAAAACAACAATAGCACCAAACACGGCAGACGTAACAGCATCAATACCCATCCAGTTACCAGCACCAGGCGACACAATACCCGCAGCCACACCAAACGCCAAAACACGCTTAGCACGCTTAATGTGCTTAGGTTCAACAAACTTATGCTTAGCCATTATGCCTTCTTAGTAGGCGCTTTCTTAGGAGCAGCCTTCGCAGCAACAGCACCCTCAACAACCTCAGGAACCTCTACCGGAGCAGCAGCCTCAACAACCTCAGGAACCTCCACAGGGGCAGCAGCAGGCTTCTCAGCAGCCTTCTTATTAGCAGCCTGCTGCTCCTTCACATACTTCACAATGTCGTGAACAGCACCCGAAATAAACCCACGAGGACCATCAGAAATACCACAATGCAAATGCGAACCAAAACTGTAAGCGCCAGTATTACCGACCTTACCAATAACATCGCCAGCCTTAGCAACATAAGAACCAACAGGCAAACCAGGCTCCTGCAAATGACAATAATAAGAGAACTTACCAGTAGCGTGACGCATAACAACCACGTTACCCAAATTCTTGTGCCACTCAGAAACCGCTACACGACCATGCGAAACAGCACCAATAGGCGCACCAGCACGAGCCTTACCCCTACCATAGTCAGTACCACGGTGACCATTAGGGTGCAACTTGTCAACAACACCATGCTTACAAGTAATATCAGAATCAGCGAAAGGGAGGACCCACTCAACGGTAGCCATTATTAAACCTTACTAATAGAAGAAATAATCGTCGTCCCAACAGCAATTATAGCACCACCAAGCGCCGAATAAGCAATCTTCTCCACCCAAGCAGCACGAGCCTGAGCAACCTCCACAGCCCTCAAACGGTCCGGCACATCAGCCAAAGTCTCCAAATGAGCAACAGTCTTCACCAAAAGTTTATTAGTCTCCTGCTGCTCACGATACAGGTCATTCATCGTAATCTTCACGTGAGCAACCTCTTTATCTAAATTAGACACTCGTCACCCACGCCGTCCCATTCCACACCTTCACAGGCCCCTCAACCCAAGCAGTACCATTCCAAGTCTTCACAGGCCCATAAACCCAAGCCGAACCATTCCAAGTACGAATCTTACCCGCAGTCGGAGCAGCCCCAACCGTACCACTAAACGACGCAGTAACAGCACCATCACCATTAGCAGCCCGCAAAGTAAACGAATAAGACTGCCCGGAAGACGTAGGCGTACCAGAAACAACACCATTCGAAGTATTCAAACTAATACCGCCAGGCAAAGACCCAACAGACACAGAATAAGTCGGACTATTAGTCGCCGAAACACCATCAGAATAAGCCACACCAGCCTGAAAACCAGCCAACGTATTATCAGACCAAACAGGCGGATACGTAGGCGGAACTACCGGACAAGCAGGGGCAGACCCACCAACACTCGTAGAAGCCTCATAAGAAGGCCCACCAGTGCTAACAATAATCCCATAACCCTGCGAAGCAGAACCATCACAAGAAACAGAACTAGGACCAGAAGAATTAACATAAACGCCCGTATAAACAGTCTCACCAGAACTAGGCGTATAAGTAGGAGCCGAATAACTTACACTAAACGTATACGGCCCGCCAGAAAAACTGACGCCACCACCAGACCAGGTACCCATTTAGGACTACACCTGAATCCACAAATCGCCAACAGCAGGCGACGAAGGCTGCGAACTCCCAACAGTAAGTCTACGACCATCCAACTTCAAAGCAGAATTAACCTGACCCGAACCAGTCAAAGCCTCCAACGCAGTAACCTTAGGCTCCACCACATCCAAACGCCCATCCAACGAAGTCACAGAAGACTCCACACCATCCAAACGACCATCAACAGCCACAAACTCAGCATCAACAGCATCCAAATTAGAATTAAAAACAGCAGTCTCAAAAGCCTGATTCGAACCAACAACAGCCTTCTTCAAACCAAGACGAGAAGTCAAAGAATAAGACACAACAACACCTAACTAACTATCGGAAGCCTCAACCTCAATAGTATCATAAACAGGCTCAGCAACCACAGCCAACGGCGACTGCCCAGACGCCAAAGCAATAAGTTCCCTAGCAATATTACGCTTCACCTCAGGCTCACGCACATGCCTCAACACAATATCCTGCACCTGCAACAACAAAGCAGGCACATCCAACGCCGACTTAGCATTCGCATCAAAACGCCCCGTCAACTGATTCAAAAACGTAATCGCCTTCATATCACCCTGCTGAACCAACTGCCCCAAAGCCTGGTCAGCCATCGGCAAATAATGCTTCAAATTATCGGCAGCCTTCACAGACATAGCCGACGCAAACTCCTTCTGACGCATCCACCCATCCAACTCAGCCAAACCAATCTTCATCTGCTTAGCCAACACCTGCGGAGTCTTCACATTCAACGGCGACAAATACGCCTGCAAAAACGTCTCCTGCCTCAACGTCAAATTAGGATTCTGCGTCGTCCGAATACCACGGTCCTGCAAAGCACGCTGAAACTTACTGCTACCCCAAACCAACTCCACCTCAGCCTTAGACAAAGACGGGTCCTGGTCACGAATAACCTGCAACTCCAAAAACATGCCCTGACGGTCAGCAGCCACCGCAGCAGCAAGCACCTTCTCAAACAACGCCTGCTCTTTACGCTCAGCCCTAGTAGGCTGCCGTGTCTCAAAAGCCTTAGCGTCTAACTCAAATTCTTCAGACAAGCCAACACCTTCCCCTGCAAATCCTCAAGACTGCCATCATTATGAATAACCGCATCAAACACCACATCCGCCAACGCAGACTCCGAAACGTGCCCATTCACAGCCGAAACCCCAGGCCGAACAACCTGCCAAACCACCCCACCACGAGCACGAATAGCCTCAACCTCATTCGGAAAACGCACATCCGTAAACACATAATTTTCACTGAACTTCAAATCCTGAAAAGCATAATCAACCCAAAAATCATCACCAAACATGCCACGCCCAACCGACGTACCCAAACGCTGCAACAACCCACGCACATCCGGCGAACGCTCCTTCAAACCCTCCCAACCACCATACAAATACAACGCATCCATCAACGGCATAAACCCATTAGGCGTCTCCACATGATTATTCAACAAAGCCAACGCCTGACGCATAGGGCTGGCAAACGACTTACGTTGGTAGCCCTCATTAATCAAAACCTTCCCAACAGAATCCTTACCGCTACGGGCTACCCCCGCCAAACCAACATCAACCATTTCTCACTCCGTTCGAAAAGGGCCGAGCCGAAGGCTCCACCCCACGCCTCAACCCTTCCAAAGCAACCAAATACTCAGGCGAAACACCCAAAGCCGAAACAAGACGCCCCGCCAACACGTCACCCATCGCCTCCACACGACCCTCCTCAAACTCACGCACAACCGCCGGATTCAAACGAAGCAGGCTCGCAAAAGCAGTCACCGTCGGGCTGATTTCTTTACGCCACTGAGCAAACGTACTGTAATACTGGCTGAGGGTGTATGGCGGAATAAGGAGAAGGTTTTGTGCAGCAGGCTTCAAAGTCGGACGCACCGGAGCATCCCACCAAGCCAACACATCACTCAAAAGTTGCTTCGGGTCATCAGACAAAACAGCCAAAATCTTATCGGAAGGATGCTTAGTCCTACCATCCTCAACAGCAGTAACAGCAGAACGCTGCACCTGCGCTAATTGTGCCAACTTATTTTGGCTTAATCCCTTAGCAATCCGAGCAAGCCTCACAGGGTGGTCAGTTATACGAGCCATGTAACAATAATAGTAGACAACAGTTTCAAAACGCAAATTTCGGGGAGCAATGCTAGATAAGAGGGGACGGCTGGAATGTCGTTACAACATCAGGTCTTGTAGATTTGGATTGTCACCGAGGGCATAGGGCCTGAGGGGCGTTAGGGAAAAGGTAAAAATAAAGTGAACGAAATAATGACACGCATCTTGGCAGACTACGCAGACCAGAGCAAGACTTGCTGGGCTAGCGACAGCGGTAAGCCTGTGAGCGAATGCTGGTGTGCACAATGCAACGAGGGGCGCACTCTCTACCCCATCTATGTTGCTTTGGAAACACAAATCAAAGAGGCCGAACTTTGGCAGAACCGCTGGTCTTCGGTGGTTGCTGATTTGCACCGTGCAAATGCCAAGATTGATGAGGCCCGCACCTACATTGAGCGAGGTATCGAGAACGGCGATATCACAACTGCTGAATTGGATGAGCCATTCTGGGAAGACTTGTTCAATCTTCTTGGTGTTGAGGCCAAGGAAGAAGTTGAGGTGTATTTGGATATTCGAGTTTTAGCTCGTGTGACTAAGCCTCGCAATGAAGAGTTGAGCACTTACGATTTCGATTTGGATACGCTTGAAATCTCGGCCAATGCGAACGGCTGGGAAATTGAGGTTGATGAGAGTGAGATTACTGACGTGACAGAGCAGTAGAGTTACCCCCTAACACTGAACCCCCGCAGAAATGCGGGGGTTCTTTTATGCCCGGCGGGGCTGCGCCCTTAGGGGACGGCTGGAATGTGTGTGGCGTTGTTTGGGTTGGTAGTTTGGTTGTTGTCGGCAGGGATGGTCCCGTTGGCAGATTAGGGAATAGGTAAATAAATTGGATGAAAATAAAAATATTTGGCAAATTGATACTTGCGATACTTGCCAGAATTTTACGCTAACCAAGCAGTACAAACTAAGCGGCATATTGTTTGTTTGGTGCGATGACTGTGCTGATGACACTGCTGAGGAGGCAAACTAATGGATAAGGTGTTTCAGGCGAAACTTGGCAAGGCAGGCGATTTTTATATCACGCTTACTGCTTACTATGACTATGACACTAACCCGAATGAGTGGGACGGCAACAGCGAGGAGTACATTAAGGCCTACAATTCTGGTGCTCTCGTGTTTGTGAGTGTCAAGGTTGCTTGCGTACAATTCGGTGTCGAACTTGGCACGGCTTGGCTGAGTGGTGTCGAATACGGCAGTGTAGGCAACTACAACCAGACTGAGGCCGAAGTTTGCGAGGAGGTGCTAAGCCAGCATTCTTGGATGATTGATGAGGCCGTTGCTGAGGCGAAACTTACAGTGCATCGTTTGCAGGCCTCGTGGTGGAATGAGTTTAGCCGTGATGTTGCTATTGGTAAGTATTCGACTGGTGAACTAGTAATTTAGAGTTACCCCCTAACCGCCCTGAGCATGGCGTTAAAAGGCTCTATTACTATGCCCGAAAATAGCCCGCCCACTAGGGGACGGCTGGAATGTGTGTGGCGTGTTGTGGCTTGTGTAGGCTGGCAGAGCCAGACCCGAAGTGCGGGCTGGCAGGGAGGTATCAAATGTCACACGCTCAGGACTGCTCGGCTTTTTTGCCTTGCGAAGACTGCTCGGCTCTTATCCACGACGCTAAGGAACGTCGCCACGTTTTGGGGCTTGTTTTGGAGGCTATGGAGAAGTATCAAACTATGCCTTGGATGATTGACAAGGTAGACCCGTTCGATTTTGCTCGCCGTATTGTGCGGGGCTTTTATGACGACGAGGACCGCCTAGTCCCGAAACGGCCTTATTAGCCCCTCTACGGGCCTCACAAGCCCCGCTAGCACCCGCTGGCGGGGCTTTCCCTATGCCTGCGGGCCAACCCGCCCTAGGGGACGGCTGGAATGTGTGAGGCGTAGCCTAGGCGGTGCTTGCTGTGCTATGTTCGCAGGGATAACAGCCCCAAAAGCGGGAATGATAGACAAGCAGTGCTAGCAGAAAAGCAAAAATTTTGATACGGGCGGGCAGGTTTGGCTAGTGTTTTTCGTTATGTGTTTGTTATCTAAAAATGTAGAGATTGCCTAGGTGTGTTTGCTAGGTTTTGGTTAGGCGGGATGGTCTCGCTGTTATGGAAGGGTTACAAGTGATTACAAGAGAACTAAAAGCGGATAGTGCTAAGGCTTTGTTTAGCGCCCGTGTGGCTTTGTCGATGCTTGAGGGTGAGACTGAGGTTTCGGCTTATCTTTTGGCTGAGAGCGATGAGTTTGTCGAACTTTGGCACGGTGGGGCTACTTTTGCCGAACTTGTCGAATTTATTGAAGAGAACTTCTAAGGAAAAGGAAAAGGAAAAATGACAGTTACTACAACTAACCCTGCCTCGCTTTTTGTTGAGGCCCGCCAATGGCTTGATAAGAGCGGGGGAAATTCTTATTTTTCTGCTCGTATTCGTAGCGGTAATAATACGGTTGCTTTTTTGCCGTTTCAGTATGGTTATGAGAGCCAGTATCAGTATGAGGCGCTAAAGGTTTTGAGGGAATTGGGTTTGGTTAGCGTGCCTGATAGCGTTACTGCTTTGTGGCAGTTGCGAGATTATGGGGTTACCGTTTATTCGGTGATTTATGACGCTAAGAAGGCGGATGTTGTGCGTTTTGGAAAGGATGGTTTCTAATGTCTGTTCTTACTTTGCCTTGTGATAATTGCGGTAAGTCTATGCCCGCCGATATTCACGCCGAGGAATTGGGCTACTGTTTGCCGTGTTCGAATAAGTTTTGGGGGCATAAGCCTATGGATGGCGGGGATTGTGAGCATACTGTCGTTTTAGAGACTGGTGAGAAGTTTTTTAGCGAGTATTTGCGTAGGTGGCAGGTTCCTGTTGCGTGTGTTGATTGTCGTACTGCGTGGGATACCGATATCGAATGATTTTGCGTTGTCCGTATTGTGGGCGGGTGTTTTTGGGCGGTAGCGTGTCTGAGCCGTGTGGCGTGTGTGGTTTTTGGAATGTTGAGGTTGTTGAGGTTTTGGATGGTTTTACGGGTGATGTTTTTTGAGCCTCGTGCGAATGGAATTTGGGCTTTTTTGGCTTTCCTTAGCCCAGTTCCATATATGCTTGGTTAGAGTTAGTTATCTTAGAATTCTAACTTACCTAACTCTAACCTTGTCTTATATATAATGGATTTAGAATATTGAAATTTGGGTCTGGATACTGTTGGTTTCTAGGGGTTTTTGTTTTTGGGTTTTTGTGTTTGTGTTGTGTTTTTGTCTAAAATAGTGTATTTTTTCTAATGTTCTAGGTTTCTATACAGAAGGTTAGAACGATAGAAAAAATTGTTCTGAAAGGTGTTTTTGATGGCTAAAATGTTTGACCCTGAGTATGGGGAAATGGTTGATATTCGTGAAGTTTCCCGTTTGACGGGGTTGTCTGTTCATCAGTTGCGGTCTTGGCGTAAGCCTGAGTTTGCTCATTTGGCTAAGTTTGAGACTTACCGGTCACCGCTGAATTCTGCGGTGTGGTATCGGTTGGCTGATGTTGAGTTGTTTCTGAAAGAGCAGGGTATCGTGGTTGGTGCTAGTGGTTTGAGGCGTGATGCTGATTTGCCTTCTGCGTTTCGTGCCCCGTTGGCTACGCCTATTGGTGAGGCTACTCGTAGGGCTTTGGCTGAGTTGGCTGATATCAACACTTCGACTATGTGGCTTAGGTGGTCTAATAGGCTTAGTGATGCGTTACAGATTGAGTATCCTAAGCAGTTGAGGGCTAATCAGGCTCGCCTGTATGCGTTGTGGAAGGGTGTTGATGTTGAGGGGTTGCCTGTGTCTGTGCCTTATGGTTTGAAGGCTGACCATCCTGAGCAGTTTTATGTGGGTAATGTGTTGGCTTATCGTAGGATGTTGGCTGACCTTAGGGGTTGGGAGATTACGGATGAGGAGATACTGTCTGTGCCTGTTGGTGATGTTCCGCCTACACGGGAAATCAAGTAACGGTTTCGTTACCGTTTCGTTATCGAAATGTGTAGCGGTTTGTCGCTGGCGTGTGTTAGCGTCTGAGTGTATCGGGAAAGGATACTAAAAATGGGTAAGTATGTTGTTGAGTTCACGGATGAACTTTGGAAACGGGTTGTTGTTGTTGCTGATAGCGAGGATGATGCTCGTGAGAAGTTTTGGTTGGGCGAGTTTGATGTTGATGCTGTTGAGGTTTTTGGTGGGGAATTAGACCAAGACATAGATGTTTCTTTGGAGGAGGAAAAGTAAATGGATGAGTTACAAGAACTAAAGGCCAAGGCTGAGGAGTTAGCCGTCGATACTATCGAATGGTTTGTTTCGGAGGTTTCGGGGTCTGTTGTTGGTGTTGATTGGGTTGGTGAGGATGTTTATATTATTGACCCTGCTAGCCCTGATTGGCCTCAGATTGAGGTTGCCCAGTTTGAGGGTGTAGACCAGTTGTATAAGGAGGAAGTAAATGAGTAAGGAAACGTATTATGTGTGGCGACCTGCTGAGGTGTGGTATCGCTGTGAGGTTGAGGCTGGTTCGGCTGAGGAGGCTGAGGCTATAACACGTCACCCGTCTTTTGATGGGGCTAGTTGGCAGTTGGATTTTGATACGGTTGAGGCGATTAGTGGGGCTTATACTGTTGCCCTAAAGGAGGAGTTGTAAATGGCTTTTGAGGCGCTTGTTGAGTGTGATGGTTGTGGGCGTGTTGGGCGTTGGCCTGAGTGGTCTGATGGGTCGGTTGTTTGTCGGTCTTGTTATGAGGAGGCGAACTGATGGCTTGGAAGGGTTTGGGGTTTGCTGGTTTGATTGTGTTGGCTACTACTTTGTGGTTGCCTAGGGAGCCTGAGGTGTTGTTTGCTGGCTCGATTACTTTGTTAGGTTTGTTGTTGGTGTTGTTTATGTTGGAGGAGAACTGATGGATGAGCGGGATATTGATTGGGATGACCAGATTGAGCCTGTGTCTGGGTTTACTTTCAATGAGATTTTTCAGTCTGGTTATGACCAAGCGGTGATTGACGATAAGGCTACTTTGAATGTGGCTTTGGATGTTATCCAGTATTTGACTAAGAAGAACCGTGAGTTGGAGGCTGTTGTGGCTGAGTTGGTGAAGGGTGGTTTGTCTGATGATTGAGTATTTTGGTGATGATACGACTATGTGGATTTTGCCTGATGGTGATTTTGTTCACGGACGGCTGGTGAAGGTTGATACTACGGATTGGACTTTGGAGGATTTCCGTCAGTTTGATAATTGTCCGGCTGATGAGCGGGCTGGGTTGGCTAATCTTATTGCTGCTATTCGTGCCACTTACGATATGTCGGTGGTTGAGATTACTGTAAAGCGGAAATGAAAAGACGGGGCAGCCTTCGAGGTTTAGACTGCCCCGCCTTTTGGAGGGAAAGGATGTAAAATGAGGAACCATTTACTGTGGCGACCAAGCCACGAGTATTATTCAAGCATAGGTTTCGGTGTTGTCAAGGCGACTGCCCCGAATGGAAAGGGAAAAATAAAGTGAGTAAAGAAGTGAAAGAGTTTGAGGCTTTGGTGGCTGAGGCTAAGGCTAAGTTGATTGCTGGTAAGGCTGTTGTTGCGCCTGATACGGGTAAGGCTGGTGTTGAGGCTGAGGATGCTGTGATGGCTAATGAGTTGTTGGCTGAACGGTCTGCGATTGAGGATGAGATAAAGGCTTTGACGGCTCGTAAGGGGCAGATTGATGCGATTATCAAGACTGCTATTGGTGAGGCTGATGAGTTGTTGGTTCACGGGGCTAAGGTTGCGTCTATTGCTCGTTGGCGTGAGACTCGTGTGTTGTCTGATGCGGTGAAGGAGTTGTTTCCTTTGTTGGATTATCCTGAGTTGTATAAGCGTGAGGATAAGAGTAGGTTGACTATTCACTAATGGTTTTGGTTATCAGCGAACGGTGTAGTTGTGGCAGTAAGGTTTCTGTCCACGACTTGCCGTTGGCTGATGCTAAAAAACTTGTGCGTGAGTGGCGTAGGAGCCACGAATGTTCTAGTGCGGATACGGCTGAGTATGCTGGTTCGACTGCTGGGGCTGTGATTGAGCGGGATACTGTTGGGTTTGTTAGGAATAATTTTTCTGAGGAGGAATGATGAGTGAAGTTTACGATTTGATACAGGGTTTGGGTTACATTCAGGACACTTGTGGTTATAAGGAAGTTGATTTGGCTTTCGAGTTGGAGTGGATGTTTGACGACTATTATGTGAATGTTTGGGCTGATAGTGGCACGGTGAAGGTTGCGGAGCATTTGTCTAGTCTTGGCGATTTTGAGGATGTTTGGTTGTGGTTGGCGACTAACTATCCTGAGGTTGATTGGGATGAGCAAGAGTTCTAATGGGTTTGGTGGAGGAGGTGCTGTTTCCTTATCAGGTTACGGCTGCGGAGCGGATTGCTGACCAGCGTAGGTTGTTGTTGGCTGACCAGCCTGGCTTGGGTAAGACTTTGGAGGTTTTGGGTGGGTTGGAGTTGGCTGGGTTGTTTGATAAGCCCAGTGCGATACTCATTGTTACGCCTATTGTGAATGCTCAGTCTACTTGGCGGGATACGTTGGAGCGGTTTGTGCGTAGGTTTCACGATTTTGTTTTGGTTGATGTGTCTGTTGGCACCGCCCAGCAGAAGGCTAAAGCGTTCAAGTCTGGTGTTCGTGAGAGTGTGGATACTGGGTTGCCGACAGTGTTTTTGGTGAACCATAATGGACTTGATTGGGTGAAGTCTTCGCATCGTGTGGTTGGGTTTGACCAGATTGTGTTTGATGCTGTTGTGGTTGACGAGTCGCATATGGTGTTGCCTATTCGTGTGGGTGGGGATGTGACGAATTTTTGGCGTGGCCTTAGCCGTATTCGTATGCCGGATGTTTGTGTGCGTGTGGCTGTGTCTGGCACGCCTGACCGTGGAAAACTTGAGAACCGGTTTGGCACTTGGCGGTTCTTATACGGCGAAGTGGTGGGCAGTGATTTGTGGCGTTGGTTGGGTGAATGGTTTTTCATTGTTGACCAGCGTGTGTCTAAGACTAGGACTATAAAAGCAGTGGCGGGTTTGCGTAAACAGTCTGAGTGGGTTGAGCGTGACCGTGCTTGGATGTTGCGACGCACTAAGGCTGAAGTGTTGTCTCAGTTACCGCCGAAACGTTATGTGGATGTTGAGGTCGAGTTGGATGCTAAGCAGCGTGCTAAGTATTTTGGTGCTCAGATGGTTTATGAGGCTCAGTTGCGTGCGGGTGACCATTCGGGTGCTATGACGTTTGCGTTGCGTAGCCGTCAGTTGGCTACTTGTGGTTGGGATGATACTTGGGAACCTGTTGTTGGTGGTGTGTCGTCTAAGTTGGAGTGGCTTGTCGAGTGGCTCAGTGAGCGTGGGTTTGTTGAGCAGGATGGTATGGCTGACAACAGTGCGAAGGTTGTTGTTGTTTCGCAGTTCAGTAAAGTGTTGCATTGGTTGAAGGAGGAGTTGAAGAGTGTCGGGGTTGATGCTGTTGTATTGGATGGGTCTGTTAGTAGCAGCGAGCGTGCTCGTATCCAGGGGGATTTCCAAACTGGCCCTCTTCGTGTGGTGTTACTTTCTGGGTCTATGGGTGTTGGTATTAATCTTGATGCTGCCGATGACTTGATTATGGTTGATTTGCCGTATGACCCTGATAGGGTTGAGCAGATTGAAGACCGAGTGCACCGTGCTAGTAGTAATCATCAGGTTACGATTTGGAATGTTGTTGCTAGGGATACGATTGACCAAGTGATTTTGGAGCGGGTGTCTAAACGTTATAAGATTACTCGTGAGTTGTTGGATGGTTCTCGTGGTGTGGATTTCGCCCGTGAGGTTATGGCTATTGTTGCCAAGGAGAAAATGGAGGAAGATTATGAGTGGGAAATTGTTTAAGGATAATAATGAGAAGGACGTGTTGTTTGCGTTTTATGACAAGTTAGATGAGTTGGAGTGGCAGGTTCCTTGTACTCAGGCCCCTGATTTGTATTTCCCTGAACGTAATGGTCGTGGCACGTTTGACCAGAAGGGCGATTTGGCTTTGGCTAACATGGCTAAGGACGCTTGTTGGGATTGTCCTCTAATTATGATGTGTCGTGAGGTTGCTTTAGTTAACCGTGAAGAGTATGGTATTTGGGGTGGGACTAATTGGCATGAGCGTAAACAGATTTTACGTGAACGTGGTAGGCGTAGTGTTGGTCGCCCTAAGAGGAGTAAGTAATGGTTAGTGTGGATGTCCGTCAGGATAAGATAAACATTTTGTTGGCTGCGTTGAAGACGGCTGAGGATGCTTATACGAAGAATAGTAATTGGCAGGCTGCTGATGAGGTTGGTAAGTTGCATGCGTCGTTGCGTAAACAGATTTTTGATTTTGAGAGAGAAGACTGATGCCTGTTTTTGATTATGCTTGTGACGATTGTAAGAAGATGAGGACACAGACTATTTCTGTGCATGAGGCTGAGTTCAGTCCTGTTTGCGATTGTGGTAAGACTATGTATAAGATTTATAGTCCGGTAGGTGTTACCTTCAAGGGCAAGGGTTTTTACACTACGGATAAAGGGGCGACTAATGGCAACAGTAAAGATAATTAATGCTAAGCAGGATGAGACTGATGCTAAAGCCGTTGAGGCTGCTCATCGTTGGATGCACCGCATCACTGAACTTTTTCTTACTGAGCGTTCGTTTCAAACTCAGATTGGTATTAGTGAAGTTGGCTCTGATTGTCGTAAATGTGTTGCTCGCAAACTTGCGGGTCGTCCTAAGAAACCTGAGGGTTCTTGGTATCCGTTTATCGGTACTGCGGTTCACGCTTCGCTTGAAGAGGGATTTTCTCGTTGGGACGATTACAAACTTGAAGGACGCATCGACGTCTACGAATACAAGACACTAAAACTTGGTGGTTCATGCGACATGTTCGCCTACCAGGATGGTGTGGTTAACGATTGGAAGGTCGTCGGAGAGAGGGCATTGAAGGAGGCTGCTGCTGGGAAAATCAAAAACCAGTATCGTATCCAAGCAATGCTGTATGGCCTCGGATGGAAAAAGAAAGGTTTCGATGTTACGCATGTTGCATTGACTTTCTTACCTCGTGATGTAGATTTGTCGAACGCACAAGTTGTCATGCTTCGTTATGATGAGCAGGTTGCGTTGGATGCTTTGGCAGCGTTGGAAATTATGATTGATGCTGCTGAGATTATTGGTTGGGATGCGGTCATTGACCGTCAACCTAAGGCTTCTTTCTGTTGGGACTGTAAAAAGTTTGAGCAGGAAGAAAACGTCAACGACGTTACGTCGTTGATTTGATAACTGAATAATAACTGAATAAAAAACTAAGAAAACTAATAAAGGAAAAAAACAAAAATGGTTGATGTAAACATTATGTTGCCAGACCCTAACAGTCTTTTGACTGCTCAGTCTGTGCCAAGCATTTCATTCAAGGATGCTAAGGTTGGCGATGCGTACACTGGTACTATCACTAATCTCGAAACTGCTCAGGTTCGTAACTTTGAGACGGGCGACCCTGAGTTTTGGGAAGACGGTAACCCTAAGTTGCAGATTGTTGTGACTTTGGCTACCGATTACCTCGACCCTGATGTCGAGGGGGATGACGGAACTCGTAAGGTTTATTTGTTCGGTCAGAAGTTGCAGGCTGCTAAGCAGGCAATGAAGGAAGCAGGCGTGGCAAAACTTGAGAAGGGTTTCAAGTTCACTATCAAGTTCGCTGGAGAAAAGCCTTCTTCGAATAAGAAGTACAACAATGTGAAGTTGTATGAGATTACCCTCGCTAAGGGCGTTTCTAACCCTGCTGTGGATGCTTTGTTGGCTGCTGGTGCTGAGCCTGTGGCTGATAAGTTGACTCCGGAGCAGTTGGAGAAGGCGAAGAAGTTGGAAGCAGCAGGTTTTGTTGCTGAGGAAATCGCCTCAACTATGGGTGTCAACAAGTATGCTGTTGTGGCTGCTTTAGAACTCATCTAAAATAGTATTGAGGGGCACGGCTCACCTCCTCCACACCCACCTCGCCGTGCCCCTCTTTCATTCTCTTTTGAAAGGATTTGATGGCATTGACCAAGCCATTTCAGGAACTACTTGAACGCTTAGGCCGTAACCCCGACGATGTGGTTACGGTCTGCTACCAGTCTGCAACCCAAGGGTTCAGAGTGAAGCAAACTAAAGTCGCATTAGCAGACACTATTGTTGATGCACTGTCTGAACTGAACTGTAACGTTTGGTTTGAGATTAACCCTGCAGTCGCTGATGGACGTTGCAAGGCAGAGGATGTTACTCGTCTTGCTGCAGTGTGGATTGACATTGACTTCAAAGAGTCTGGTATTCAATCTGCTGAACGTGCACATGAACTAGTCGATTTGATTACTGATTTGATTTCGGTACCTCCGACTGCTGTTATTCAGTCTGGTCATGGGTTGCAACCGTATTGGGCTATCGACCCTGAAGAAGATTACACGCAAGCACGTGGTGCTGGTGTGTTAGCCCGTTGGGGTGCGTTTGTTCGTTGGGTTGCTGCATCACAAGGCGGGCAACTTGATAGCGTGTTTGATTTGCCTCGTATTTTCCGTGCACCAGGCAGCACAAACTTTAAAGATGTAAACAGTCCGGTGAAGGTTGTGTCAGAGTTTGCTGACAATTGGCGTCCACTGAGCCTCGATGAATTGGACGACATTCTTATCGCTCACGGGTTTGCTACCGTGCAGACGATGCCAGCCGATTTTGAGCAGATGTCTTCACACACTGATTGGCAGTATGGTGAAGTTGACTGTGCGTGGGTTCCTAACTTGTTTGCGTCTGTACGTCCAACTTCGGGTGTGCCTAAGAGTCGTCACGGTTGGTTGTTGCAACAGTTGGTGAAGATTAACGCTGCACATCGCAACGGTTGTATTACTGAAGATACGGCTAAGTTGTTGCTGGTTACTTTGAAGGGTCAGTTCGAAGAGTTCTTGAAACATAACCCTGCCCGTCCGATGAACCCTGGTGAGTTGGAGGGTGCTAACAAGTGGGCTGTTGCTCGTGTCGAATCGTTCGATGAGAAGAAGTTGGAGGACGAACTTCGTAAGCATACTCACAAAAGTGATTTACAAGTCGACCCAACAATAGGTTTAGATGTTCCAGCAGTCAAAAACGAATACTCGTTTGAAGAACTACAAGAAATCTATGATGCTTCGTTTTATGCGTTTGGACGTACTGATGCTGCGAATGCTCATCGTCTAATCCATTTCATGCAGAACGATTACAAGTATGTGACTGATGTTGGTTGGCATAAATGGGATGGTAGCCGTTATGCTTTAGACCGAGAAAAATCTATTATGCAGGTCGCCATTGAGGCGACTAAGTTCAGTCTCAACTGTGATGCAGACGACGCCCAGTTGAAGTGGGCGCAACAATCAGCGAATAAGGACAGGCTTCAGAATGCGATTACGATTGCAGGCACTGACGAAGATGTTCTCGTACCTACTATCCAGTTGGACGCTGAGGCTAACGATTTATGTACTCCTGCTGGGATTGTCAACCTCCGCACGGGTGAGGTTCGTCCAGCGGTTAAAGGTGCTGACCTTAATACAAGGCAAACCAGCGTCTCTGCAGCAGTTATGGATACTCCGCTTTGGGACACGTTCCTTAAAGAAATAATCGAAGACGAAGACCGTATCAACTATTTGCAAGAACTTTTCGGTGCTTGCTTGTTCGGTGATTCACGGTTCCATGTTCTTCCCGTATTTGTTGGCACTGGTGCTAACGGAAAGTCGACTATTTTAGATGTCATCTCAGGAATCCTCAACGACTACGCAGCAACAATGCCCGAAAACTTTCTACTTGACACTACGGGGAACGCACATCCCACTGACATTGCAAGACTTAGAGGAGTACGTCTTGCCGTGGCTTCGGAGACAAGGCCTGACGGTAAATTTAACGAAAGTCGAGTGAAGATGCTCACAGGTGGCGACACCTTGAGTGCCCGTTTCATGGGGCAAAACTTCTTCGACTTCAAACCAACCCATACGCTGTTCATGGCAGTCAACCACTTACCTGAAGTAAAAAGCGGTGGAGATGGGTTCTGGCGTCGTCTACGCAAGATTGATTTCCGTAAGACTATTCCGGCTGATAAGCGTAAAGAAAACTTCGCCCAGTTGCTCATTCAAGAAGAAGGCCCAGGTATTTTGCAGTGGATGGTTGACGGTGCTGTCCGACTAACCAATCAAGGCTTCAGTGAGCCTGAGTCGGTGAAGATGGCTACCCAGTCTTACCGCCACGAAGAAGACCACATTGCTAAATTCTTGGACGAGAAGACCATTGTTGCTGACACTGCGTCGGTCACTAAGGTCGCTGTTTACAATGCGTATCGTGACTGGTGTGCTGAGAACGGTGAGAAGCCTGTAACTCAAAACAATCTGTCTCGTGAGGTCCGTGCCCGCCTCGGTGTTGCCGAATCATCCAATGCTGGTTTCCGCATGTTTATCGGTGTTGAATTGTTGAAGGCTGCACCACCTCAAGAAGTGAGCATTTCAGAAATGATTGACATTGTAGAGAAAGACCGTGATGAATACTGGCGATGACCCATGCCTAGCATGCAGGGCTAGTTTCCACAACGAATGCTGGCAAACATTCGACCCAGACTATGCCGACATTTGCTGCTGTGGTGGGGAAGTCAAATTCACCCCCAACGGCGACGTAAAAGCCTCAGGAGCGCCTGAAAGTAGCGACAATGCAACCTTGGATAGTGGTTACATTGACGACGGCTATCAGGCCTCCAAGGACCTCGCAGATTATAAAGACCCAGTATCCACGGGTCGTAAACGTGCTGCTGAAATGTACCCCATTTCGGCTGGAATGGTCTGTGAGTGGGCTGGCCTTGCTAAGGCCGGTGGTGGAGTGGTGCCTATTGTGGGTTGTGTTGGTCGCCCAGCCTCCGATAGGCACCACGGTCCCGACAAAAACACGATGAATAATGCTCCAAGTAATTTGCATCGTATCTGCGATTATTGTCACAACACTTGGCACGCTTTGAACGACCCGCATTACGGCGAACGCCCTGTACACACTCAGCCGTTTATACCTAAAGGAGAGTTAGGAAATGATTGGTTTTTACATGACGGAGAGTCCAAAGCAACGATGGAAGAGATACTCGCTGCCGAGGCTAAGCGTCTGGCAGAGAATTAGGTTATACTTTTAGCGAACACCCCAGAACCGTCCCTGTAATACGAAAGTATCGGTCAAACGGCTGGGGTTTTGCTATTTAGCAGTGAACTTTTGGCCTCTGAACCAGGCCACGCCGTTGTTTATCTGAACCAGTTCAAAAAACGGTTCGTCGTTTTCAAGCGTGACAATACAGACGCCCTGCTGCCAATTTTCCCAATAAATGTGAGGTCGTCCATCAACACCCGTCGCACCATTGACGGAGGGAACTGCTCC
>JACCDQ010698516.1_pt1 | contig 21316 bp, 20 predicted proteins | sample 7446031 | NCBI WGS metagenome assembly JACCDQ01 (sample SAMN15323442, study PRJNA562643) | freshwater metagenome | isolation source: river surface water | place: USA:Blue River Watershed | collected 2017-08-17
AACGATGGCTTGTTCCATGGTGTCGTCTTCTTCAAAAGTGATCAGGGTGCCCGACTGGGCTTCTTCGGTCAGGTCGATGTCCCAGGGTGTGAAACTGGACAGCACGCGCATGGGCACACGGTATTTGCCGGCAAATTCCACCGAACGGATTTGCAGCACCTTGGAACCCATGCTGGCCATTTCCAGCATCTCTTCAAAGCTCACGCGCTCCAGGCGGCGGGCCTCGGGCACCACGCGGGGGTCGGTGGTGTACACGCCGTCCACGTCGGTGTAAATCAGGCACTCGGCCGCCTTGATGGCAGCTGCCACAGCCACCGCCGAGGTGTCAGAACCTCCACGGCCCAAAGTGGTGACATTGCCTTGTGAATCCACGCCTTGGAAGCCGGTGATGATGACCACCTTGCCCGCATCCAGCTCGGCCTTCACCTTGTCGTCGGCGATCGATTCGATCCGGGCCTTGGTGTAGGAACTGTCGGTTTTGATGGGCACTTGCCAGCCCGAGAAGCTGACCGCCTCGAGGCCTTCGGCCTGCAATGCAATGGCCAACAAGGCCGACGAGGCCTGTTCGCCGGTGGCAGCGAGTTGGTCGAGTTCGCGGCCGTAGGCGGTGCCGGGTTTTGCGGGGGCCAGTTCTTTGGCCAGGCCCAGCAGGCGGTTGGTTTCGCCGCTCATGGCGCTGGGCACGACCACCATCTGGTGGCCGGCACGGTGCCACTTGGCGACACGCTTGGCAACGTTGCGGATGCGCTCGGTCGAGCCCATGCTGGTGCCGCCGTATTTGTGTACGATCAAAGCCATTGTGGAAAGCTGTTAAGGCGCCGGAATGAAAAGGATTTGCGTTTGCCGGCAACAGTTGAGCGCAAAGCCCATCAATTATACAAAGGGCCTCAAATGGCCACCAAATGGCCCGATCGGGTGCCCGGCTCCACGGGTCGAGCCTACGCGTCTTTCACGTACTTCAAGCAAGCAGCTTGCCGGGTCAGCCGACCTTGGGCAACCTTGAGCTGAATGCGGTGCCCCCTGGTGGTACACGCAGCCAGTTGGTTGAGCACCTCTTGCAGTTGGGCGTCACTGGGCATGGCGCCCCACCCTTCCTTGAGCCAATACCGCAAGACATTGGCCTGCCGGGGCCGGCTCAGCGCACGCAAAGCTTCAATAGCTGGCGGGTTGCCCACGGCTTCCAAATCGCCCTGGGCCAATTCCTGCAACAACACATGCCCCTGCGCTGCATGCCGCGCACTGCGGGCAAATGTGCTCAACGCGTTGGGGAAGGCCGCCAGCAGCGCGGGCACAACTTCAGCCCGTATGCGGTTGCGGGTGTAGCGAGGGTCGGCGTTGGTCGGGTCCTCTACAAACGCCACGTGCTGTTGATGCAACACTTCACGCAATGCGCTGCCCGGCAAGGCCAAAAATGGCCGCCCAAACCGCATGCCGTGGCGCTCAAAGGCCTCCGGCATGGCCGCCAGCCCCGGCAAACCAGCCCCGCGCGACAGGGCCAACACCATGGTTTCCAACTGGTCATGAGCGTGTTGACCCAACAACACGCAGCCGGCCTGGACGCCACGCGCCAAAACGGCCAAAGCGGCATAGCGCGCCCGGCGGGCGGCGTCTTCGGGGCTTTCTCCGGGCCGGGGTTGGGCATTTGGGTGTGCCACCCGCAGGTCGATTTGCCACTGGGCGCACAAGCCTTGGGCATGTTCGACAAAACCGTCTGCTGCTGCTTGTAGACCATGGTGCACATGCAACGCCACCACCTGCCCCGGCCACAGCGTTTTCGCTGCCCACAGCAAGGCGGTGGAATCGGCTCCACCACTGAAAGCCACAGCCCAACGCGGGCCATACGCGTGTTTCAGGGTGCCAGGCTGGCGCTCCGCCCACGCACGCAAGGCGTGCAGCAGGTCGTCAGCGCCGCTCACCCTTGCCTTCACCACGGCCTTCGGCTTTGGTGTCGGTAAAACGGCCGTAACTGTTGAGTCGGGCGTAGCGCCGGTCCAGCAGTTCTTTGGTTTTCAGGTCGGCCACCTGCCGGTAGGCGTCGTTCAGGGCACGCTTGAGGAAAGCGGCCATCTGTTTGTGGTCGCGGTGCGCACCACCCACGGGTTCATTCACAATTTTGTCGACCAAACCCAAGGCCTTGAGTCGGTGTGCGGTGATGCCCAGGGCTTCGGCGGCATCCGAGGCCCGGTCGCTGGTTTTCCAGAGGATCGAGGCACAGCCCTCGGGGCTGATCACGGAATACACCGAGTACTGCAGCATCAAAACCTGATCGGCCACCGAAATGGCCAGCGCGCCGCCCGACCCGCCTTCGCCGATGATGGTGGAAATGATGGGCACTTCGAGTTGCGCCATTTCGAAAATGTTGCGGCCGATGGCCTCGGACTGGCCGCGTTCCTCGGCGTCGATACCGGGGTAGGCGCCGGGCGTGTCTACAAAGGTGAACACAGGCAAGCCGAATTTCTCGGCCAACTTCATCAGGCGCAGGGCTTTGCGGTAGCCTTCGGGGCGGGTCATGCCAAAGTTGCGCGCGGCGCGCTCTTTGGTGTCGCGTCCTTTTTGGTGACCAATCAACATGCAAGGCTGGCCATTGAAGCGGGCCAAGCCACCAATGATGGCCAAATCGTCGGCAAAGTGCCGGTCGCCGTGCAGTTCCACAAAATGGGTGAAGATTTCACCCACGTAGTCCATGGTGTAGGGCCGGTCGCTGTGGCGGGCAATTTTGGTGACCTGCCAGGGGCTCAGGCTGCTGTAGATGTCTTTGGTGAGTTGCTGGCTTTTTTTGCTCAGTTGCTCGATTTCGTCGGAAATGTCTACCGCCGATTCGCTTTGAACATAGCGCAGCTCTTCAATTTTGCCTTCAAGCTCCGCAATGGGTTGCTCGAAATCCAGGAAATTCTTTTTGGCCAAGGTCTGACTCCTTTGGTCTTGGGGTTTGTGCGGCGGCTCAGTAAGCCACCGGCACGGGGTCCAACGAGCGCCAAATATACCAAGTTGCCACGCTGCAGTACGGCGCCCAGGCTGCGGCCACCTCGCGCACCTCGCTGCGGCTCACGGGCTCACCCGAAAAATAGCTTTTACTGATACCGTTGATCAGCCCCACGTCATCCAGTGGCAGCACGTTGGGACGCAACAGGTAGAAAATCAAAAACATCTCGGCGGTCCAGCGGCCGATGCCACGAATGGCCACCAATTCCTTGATGATGGCTTCGTCGTCCATGCTTTGCCAAGCGTCCACATGCAGCAAGCCGCTGTCAAAGTGCAAGGACAAATCCACCAGGTATTCCACCTTGCGCGCACTCAAACCGGCGGCGCGCATGTCGTCCACCTTTAGGCGCAACACCTGGGCCGGGACCACGCTGGGCAACAACGCCTCGAATCGGTTCCACACCGATTGCGCCGCCTTGACCGAAATTTGCTGCCCCACCACGCTGCGGGCCAGGGTGGTGAAAGCGTCCCCCCGAGACTGCAAAGCCGCGTCCGGGAACTGAGGGATGAGCTTGTTCATCACGCGGTCGCGCTTGATGAGGTGTTCGCAAGCCTCATGCCAATAGTCGGGGCGCAGCAGGCCCTGTTCAGCCTCGCTGCTGCGGGCAGTCAAAGGCGTTTTAAGCATGGCTCACGCACGCTCCCAAGTGGTTCCACCGGCCTGGTCTTTCAGCACAACGCCCTGCTCCAGCAGCGCTTTGCGAATGCGGTCGGCCTCGGCAAAATTTTTTGAGGCCTTGGCTGCAGCACGGGCGTCGATGTGTGTCTGTATCGCGGCTTCGTCCAGCCCACTGGCTGGCCCCCCTTGCAGGAAGGCCTTGGGGTCTTCTTGCAGCAGGCCCAGCGTGGCGCCCAATGCTTTGAGCAGGCCGGCCATTTGCGGCGAACGGCTGCGGTTGACCTCGCCTGCCAAATCGAACAACACCGCCACCGCCTCTGGGGTGCCAAAGTCTTCATTCATGGCGGCCTGGAAGCGCGCCGCGTGGGGCTCAGCCCAGTCTATGGCCACTTCGCCGGCGGGCACCGCCTCCAGCGCGGTGTACAGGCGCTTCAAGGCGGCCTTGGCGTCGTCCAGGTGGGCGTCGCTGTAATTGAGCGGGCTGCGGTAGTGCGCACGCAGAATGAAAAAACGCACCGTTTCGGCGTCGTACTGCTGCAGCACCTCGCGGATGGTGAAGAAATTGCCCAAGCTTTTGGACATTTTTTCGTTGTCCACGCGCACAAAACCGTTGTGCATCCACACGCTGGCCAGGGGCTGGCCGGTGGCGCCTTCGCTTTGTGCGATTTCGTTTTCGTGGTGCGGAAACTGCAGATCAGCACCGCCGCCGTGGATGTCAAAACTTTCGCCCAACATTTCGCAACTCATGGCCGAACACTCGATGTGCCAACCCGGGCGGCCCAGGCCGTAGGCGCTGTCCCACTTGGCTTCGTCGGGCTCGGACTCTTTGGCCGCCTTCCAAAGCACAAAGTCCAGCGGATCGTGTTTGCCGTCGTCCACCGCCACGCGCTCACCCGCGCGCAGGTCGTCCAGGCTCTTGCCCGACAATTTGCCGTAGCCTTCAAACTGGCGCACAGCGTAATTGACGTCACCATTGGCGGCTTTGTAGGCCAGCCCTTTTTGCTCCAGGGTGCCAATCAACGACAGCATCTGCGGGACAAATTCGGTGGCACGTGGCTCAAAGGTGGGGCGCTCAATCTTGAGCGCGTCGGCGTCTTGGTGCAGGGCATCGACCATGCGGTCGGTCAAAGAACGGATGGTTTCGCCGTTTTTGATGGCGCGGGCAATGATTTTGTCGTCAATATCGGTGACGTTGCGCACGTACGTGACGCGGTAGCCATTGGCCTTGAGCCAGCGTTGCACCACATCGAAAGCCACCATGGAACGAGCGTGGCCCAGGTGGCACAGGTCGTACACGGTCATGCCGCACACGTACATGCGCACGTGGCCGGGCTCAAGGGGCGCAAATGCGTCCACGCGGCGCGTGAGGGAGTTGTAAATACGCAAGGTCATGGGGAATCACGGTGGGGGGCCTAAAACGTCCCCTCAGATACAATCGTGTTCAGTATATCGGGGCCGGTCGACCGGCGGCAAGCGGGTCAAGGGCGCGTATTTTGCCTGCTTTGTTTGCAAGGCCCATCGTTATCCTTCATCAATACTCTCTCATGGCGTCTGTTTTTGTTGGCATGTGCGCGGTGCGACCGCCCTTTAAGCTGCAGCGCATGTGGGGGCTTTGGGTCGCCGGGCTGTTGGCTTGGGCCTGCGCAACGGCCACGTTGGCCCAAGAAACTGCACCCGAGCAAGCCCAGCGCTGGGTCAGGGCTGGGCAATGGGAACAAGCCCAAAATTTGGTGCAGTCGTACCTGGCTGAACACCCCAACCACGTGCAAATGCGACTGCTGCAGGGCGTGGTCCAGCAGCGACTGGGGCAATTGCAACTGGCCCAGGCCACCTTTGAACAACTGACACGCGACCACCCCGAATTGCCCGAGCCGCACAACAACTTGGCGGTGCTGCACGCCCAAGCAGGCCGCTTGGATGAAGCCCGCGCCAACCTGGAACAGGCCTTGCGCCTGAACCCGCAGTACGGCACCGCGCACCACAACCTGGCCGACGTGACCTTGCAACTGGCAGCGCAAGCCTACCTGCGCGCAGCCGACTTGGACGCCACCGGCCTGGCCCCCGCTTTGCGCCAACAAGCTGCCAACTTGATGCAGCTTCTGAACCACCCACTGCCCCAATGAACATGCAGACCCTTCAACGCCGCACCCTGATCACACTGGCCACTTTGGCGACCACATCGATAGCCATTGCACCCAACGCCTGGGCCCAAAACACTGCCAACCCCAAGGTCAAACTAGAGACCAGCCTGGGTGCCGTTGTGCTGGAGCTTGACAGCGCCAAGGCCCCAAAATCCGCAGAAAACTTTGTGCAGTACGTGAAAGACGGCCACTACAACGGCACCGTGTTCCACCGGGTGATCGACGGCTTCATGGTCCAAGGCGGAGGGTTCACCGCCGACATGCAACAAAAGCCGACGCGTGCCCCCATTGCCAACGAAGCAGCCAATGGCCTGAAAAACACCAAGTACACGATTGCCATGGCCCGCACAGGCGACCCCCATTCGGCCACCGCACAGTTTTTCATCAACGTGGCCGACAACGTTTTCCTCAACCACACCGCTCCCACACCGCAAGGGTGGGGTTATGCAGTGTTCGGCAAAGTGGTTTCGGGCACCGAAGTCATCGACAAAATGCGCTTGGCCCCCACCAGCAACCGAGGCATGCATCAAAACGTGCCCACCACACCCATTACCATCCTCAAAGCCACACTGGAGAACTGAACCATGGCCAACCCCCAAGTTGAATTGCACATCGCCGGTCAAGGCGTGATCACGCTGGAACTGGACGCTGAAAAAGCCCCCATTTCCACCCAAAACTTCCTGGCGTACGTGAACAGCGGCCACTACAACAACACGATTTTTCACCGTGTGATCAAGGATTTCATGATCCAAGGTGGCGGTTTTGAACCCGGCATGAAGCAAAAGCCAACGGGCGCTGAAATTCAAAACGAAGCCAACAACGGCTTGAAAAACACCAAGTACACCGTGGCCATGGCCCGCACCAATGCGCCGCACTCTGCCACCGCGCAATTCTTCATCAACACGGTGGACAACGGCTTTCTGAACCACACCGCCCCCAGTGCCCAGGGTTGGGGTTATGCGGTGTTTGGCAAAGTGGTGGGCGGCACCGAGGTGGTAGACGCCATCCGCGGCGTCAAAACCGGCCGCAAGGGCTACCACGACGACGTGCCACTGACCGATGTGGTCATTGAAAAAGCGGTGGCACTCTAAAACGCCCCATGGGCCGGCCCTCGCAGCCCCAGCCCTTGCCGGTGACGCTTGAGGGCGCCACCGGCCCAAGCCACTGGCACACTCTGCAAGCACCGGGCGACTGGCAGACGGTCGATCTGATATCGGACCTGCACCTGAATGCCGCAGAACCCGACACCGCCGAAGCTTTTTTTGCGTATTTGGCCCAAGCTCCTTGTAGCGCGCTGCTGGTGCTTGGCGATTTGTTCGAGGTTTGGGTGGGTGACGATCTGCCTGAGGCGGGCAGCCCGCAGGACCATGCCGAGGCGGCCTTTGCCCGAAGATGCCGCCAGCAATTGGCCGAAGCGGCGCAACGCCTGCCCATTTATGTGATGCACGGGAACCGAGACTTCCTGTTGGGGCCCGATTTTTTCCGAGCAACACAGACCACCCATCTGCCCGACCCAACAGTGTTGCATGGCCCAAGTGGCAGCACATTGCTCACCCATGGCGACGCCTGGTGCCTGGATGACGTGGATTACCAAGTGTTCCGCCGGCAGGTTCGCCAAGGCACGTGGCAACGCGACTTTCTGGGTCAACCGCGTACTCAGCGCGAGGCTTTTGCACGGCAACTGCGCGCTCAAAGTGAGGCAGCGAAGGCCGCCAGTCGGGCGGCAGGTCAAGCCCAATCGGCTTACGCCGACGTGGACACACCGACTGCGTTGCAATGGTTAAGCCAGACGGGGGCCACACGTTTGGTGCATGGCCACACCCACCGACCCGCCGTTCACCCTTTGGCAGAAGGCCAAGAGCGTTGGGTGTTGAGCGATTGGGATGCCCGGACGAACCCCACACGCCTGGAGGTGCTGCGGTGGGATTTGGCGCAGAACCGTATGCTCCGCTTTTCGTTGCCACAGCCCCCGCACAGCGGGCACTGAACACCCGCCATGACGCCGCCATGGCGGCGGGCCTTTATTTGCGCAGCAACACCTTCAGCACGTTTTGCAGGCGGCGCGCGGTGGTGCCATCGTGCGGCTGGGCCAAGACATCGGCCAGGTCTCGGGGCCAGGTTTCGGTAGGCGCGGGGTCGTTTCGGCGAGTCAACAGCTGCAGTTGCAACATGCGTCGCGCGGCCAACTGATCGGCGGGTGTGGGCACTTCGGCGGCCATTTCCAAGCGCAGCAAGGCCTGAGCGGCTTGGTCAGCCTTGCCGGGTTGACCAGCTTGCTGCAGCACCTGCGTCCACTGCGCGCGGCCTTGCACCGCCAGTTTGCCACCCAAAGCTTGCGCTGGCGGAACGGCAGATGGATCGCGCTGCTCCCATGCGCCAAGCAGTTGGGTGACGACTTCGCCATGGGCCTGTGCAGCCAACTTCTTCAAGGCCAGCTCGGCATGCTCCAAAGCATCGCGCTGGGCACGGAAGGCGCTGTCACCCAAACGTGGGCCACGGGGTTCAAAACGCCCTTCGCGGTTGTCGAAGCGGTCAGCGCCGCGTGGACCACGATCGTCCCGCGTGGGGCGGCTGTCACGGCCATCGCGCCGATCACCCGGCTTGGCACCGAAGCCTCGACCGGGCTGGGCTGGGGTGGCTTTTTGCATGCCCGGGCGGTCATCGCCGCGCATGGCCACCAATTTCTTGGGCGGGGCCACAGGTTTGGCGGGTGCATCTGCGGGTTTATCGGCGGCTGCAGGCTCCGCTTCAGAGCCTTCGGCAGATGGCGCTGCATTCACAGCGACTGCTGGCTCAGGCGTGCTCACTTCCGCTTGGGCAGTTGCTTGGCCACGTATGGCCGACTGCAAGGCCTGCATGGCGGCACGTATCTGTTGGGCATCCCCGCTGGCGTTGGCGGCCTCAAGCGCCTTGGACGCATCCAACACCGCGCGGTCGTGTTCGTTCAGGGCGGCCGCCGACTTCTCGCGTTCGCTGGTTTTCCGGTCGAAGGCTTCGTCAATCGGTTTGCGGAAGGCCTCCCACAGCTTTTGCTCGAGCTTGCGATCCACGGGTACGCTGTGCGCTTCTTGCTGCCAGCGTTGCTGCAGGGCCTTGACCGCATCAATACGCAGCGGCGTTGCTTGGCCCAAGGCCACGGCTTCGTTGATCAAGGCTTGGCGGCGTTCGCGGCTGGCGGCTTGGGCAGCCTCCAGCGGTGCGTGCGCCGCCTGCATCGCTTCTTTCCAAAGGGGCTGAAATTCAGCAAAGGCTTTTTCGCTCAAATGCCCGCTCTGGCGCCAGCGTTCGGCAAATGCGTGCAATTCGCGTTGCTGCATCTTCCAATCGGTGTTTTGGGCATGCTGCACCGTCCAAGCACGCACCTCTTCTACCAAGGCCATGCGTTGGGCTTTGTGTTGCTGGTTTTGTTCTTTGATGGTAGCCAGCCACGCCTCAACCACCTTGTAAGCTTGGTTGCAGGCCTCATCGAATTTCTTCCACAAAGCGTGGTTGGGCACGCCGCCTTGGTCGGTGGCTTTCCACTGCTCGCGCAACTGGCGCAGGGCTTCTTGCATTTTGCGCCCGCCCAGGGTTTGGCCCTCGGGCGCCTGGGTCAGGCCCTGGGCTTTGGCCACCAGTTCTTCACGCAGCTGGTCGGCGCGCCAACGCTGCCACCCCTCGAGTTCGCCCGCTTGCACCAAAGCCGCGTGCACAGCAGCGTCCAGCTCGCTGCCAATGTAGCGGCCGTGTTCTTTGAGCATGGCGCGCAAGTCAGCACCCGCTTTGGGTATGGCTTTGGTGTGCCCTTGGCCCACCTCGCGCTGCAGCACCTCAAGGGCGGCTTGCACCACCTGGGTGGCCTGCGCCTTGCGGGCCGTCAATTCGGCTTGGCCAACGGCGGGCTCAGGTGCCACCAAAGACTCGCCCCGGCCTTCGCGGATTTCGTCGGCCCAAACGGGCACGGCAGGCAGGGGGGCTGTGGCATCGTCGGCCGCCAACACGGTGGCCAGCAAGGCCGCTTCAAAGGCCTCCCACACCAAGCCCAGCTGTTGTCTGGCGGTATCGAGTTGGGTGGCGTAACGGGGCTCCAAGCTGTCCCATTGGGGGTCGTCGTGCAGCGCCTGCACATGCTGCTGCCAGGACTGCACATCGGCCTTCAAAGCGTCCAGGTTGCCTTGCGCTTCGCGCCAAGGCTTGGTCGAATGCAGTTCAATGCGCTGGGCAAGCAACACCGCCGCTTCGCGCTCCACTTGTGCCCGGTGTTGCAGGTCTTCCAAACCCTTCATGCGCTCGGTCAACTTGGCTTTCAGCTCTGACAGCGGCTCGCGGGACAACGGGGCACCTGCCTTAGCCGCATCGCGTTGCCAAGCCATGGCATCGGCCAGATTCAGGCGCGACTGGGCCAACAAAGCCTGCGCCTTGGCAGCCCATTCTTCAGCAATGGCCTCTTGGGCTTTGAGCCGCTTGATGTCGTCGAGTTTTTCTTTCAAGGCCTTGGCCGCGCCTTTGTCGCGGTGCGACAGTTCACGAAACACATCGACCATGGACTCGTAAGCGGGCTCGGTGGCCAGCCACTCGCGCAGGCGCGCAGCGCGCTCGCCAGAGGTGGGTGCAGTGAATGCGCCACCGGTCAAGGCGTCGAGTTGAGACAGTGGGACGGGCTGGGCGTTGGGCTTGGAAGGGGTGTTCACGACGAAAACGGGATCGGCAAGGTAAACCGCTATTGTCGCCTGCTTTCAGCCCCACAAATCCAAAGGGGGGTCGTGTGTGATGGCGCGCAGGATATCGGAACGCGAAACATAGCCACTGACCACGCCTTCAGAGGCCACCACGGGCAGCCCCGGCAGACCCGTTTCCAGCAAAGCCAGGGCGAGCCGACGGATATCCGTAGTGGGGTCTACGCTGGGCACGGGCGACAACATCCACTGCCCCACGGTCTGCATCATCAAGGCGCGCCACACAATGGGGTTGGCATGGGGGTCGGGCAGGCGCTCTGGGTGCATCAACTCGCCCCAACCCAGCAAACCCACCAGTTGCTTTTGGGCGTTGACCACCGGGGCCTGGCTCAATCGGGTTTGCGCCAATTGCTGCCAAGCCTGCCAAATATTCAGGTTTTCGTCCAGCAGCACCGGTTCGTGGGTCATAACCTCATCCACACGTTTCAGGGGTTGCCGGCCAGTGTCGGGGTGTTGCGCCTGCGCATAGGCATGCAGGGCCTGCTCGGCAGTGTGCGTCAGTTCGTGGGTTTGGGCCGGGCCGGGCACGCCTGCGCCATGCAACTTGGAATAGCCCCCTGGGGTGCGGCGGTCCCGATCGGGGTCAACGGCCCAAGCGCGGGTGGCGCGCATGGCGGGCGCAACCTTGCGAAGTTCCTCGAAAGGCCCCAAAAACATCTGACCCGATGTGCCGTAAATTCCAAACATGCCGCACCTCGTTTTGGCAAATGTTACGACACACCGCCCCGTCAGCGGGGTGGCTCGGGCAGAAACAGAGCCTGCAAATCGCTCAAAAAGTCGAAGCCTCGTTCGGTGGGGCGCAACCTGTTGCCGTTGTGTTCCAGCCAGCCTTGGCGCTCCGCCGCCAGCAACGCCGGTTGAATCCGTTGTACCGGCAGCCCTGTGCGTTCGCTGAACAAACTCAACTCAAAACCCTCGCGCAGACGCAAAGCGTTCAGCATGAATTCGAACGGCAGTTCGTGCGCCGACACCTCGGTTTCGGTGGACACGGCTTGGCCCCGGGTGGCGTTGTCCATGTAGAGTTTGGGTTCGCGCCACCGAACCTGGCGCAGTATGCGGTGGGCAAAGCTCAGTTTGCTGTGCGCACCCGCGCCTATGCCCAAATAATCGCCAAACTGCCAGTAGTTCCAGTTGTGCCAGCAACGGTGCCCCGCACGGGCGTAGGCCGATACCTCGTAGCGGGCCCAACCGGCAACCGCGGTGCGCTCGGTGATGCGGTCCAGCATGTCGTAGGCCGTATCTTCGTCCGGCACAACAGGGGGGTGGGAGGCAAAGTAGGTGTTGGGCTCCAGCGTCAGGTGGTAAACCGACAGGTGTGGCGGATTGAAACCCAGCGCCACGTCCAGATCTGCGTCCAAATCGGCCAAGGTTTGGCCGGGCAAGGCGTACATCAGGTCGATATTGAAGGTGTCAAAACACTGGGCGGCCTCTGCCACCGCGGCTCGGGCCTGTTGTCCGTTGTGAACACGCCCCAAGGCGGCCAAGAACCGATCATCGAAGCTTTGCACTCCGATGCTCAAGCGGGTGACGCCTGCCTGCCTGAATTGCCGAAACCGGTCGGTCTCAAAGGTGCCTGGGTTGGCTTCCAGGGTGATTTCGGCATCGGCCTCTAGGCGAACCAAGGCCCGCACATCGGACAACAAACGGTCGATTCCCGCTGGCGAAAACAGGCTGGGCGTGCCACCACCGATAAACACGCTGTGGACCGACCGACCCCAGATTTGCGGCAAACTTTGCTCAAGGTCGGCCCGCAAAGCGGCCAGGTAGGCTTGCTCGGGCAAGTCACCGGTTTGCCCACTGGCTGCACCCCATTCATGCGAATTGAAATCGCAGTAGGGGCATTTCTTCAAGCACCAAGGCAGGTGAATGTACAACGCCAAAGGCGGCAAAGCTGCCAACTGCAGCGTGCCGGGCCGGTACAGCTGAACGACCGAGGTGTTCATACCTCGGCCACAAACCAGCGTTCGCGCATCAATTCAAGCATGGCACGCGCCGCGCGACCGCGGTGGCTGTTGGCGTTTTTGACCTCCAGCGGCAACTGGGCAAAGGTCTGCCCGAATTCGGGCACCCACATGATGGGGTCGAAGCCAAAGCCACCGCTGCCTACGGGTTCCTGCGCGATCAAACCTGCCACCCGACCGGTGGCAATCAGCGGCTCCGGGTCTTCTGGGCCGCGCACCGCCACCAGGGTGCTGACCATGGCCGCGCGCCGGTTGGCCACGCCTTGCAGCTGCTCCAACAAGGCGCGCACGTTGTTGGCATCGCTTTTTTCGTAGCCGAATTGCGTGCAGTAGTACGCGGTGTCCACTCCCGGCAAACCGCCAAAGGCATCCACACACATACCGGCATCGTCGGCCATGGCGGGCAAGCCACTCAGGGCCGCGGCATGGCGCGCCTTGGCCAAGGCGTTTTCCACAAAGGTCCGGTGTGGCTCGGGCGCCTCGGGGATGTTGAGGTCGCCTTGCTTGACCAGTTCCACCCCCAGCGGGGCGAACATGGCTTGCAGTTCGGCCAACTTGCCCGCGTTGTTTGATGCGAGCACCAATTTGTGCATGTTTGCCACCATCAGCCACCCAGCGCCGCGCGCTGCAATTGCATCAGTTCGGCTATGCCTTGGTCAGCCAAGTCGAGCAACTGGTTCATCTCGTCACGGGTGAACGCGGCCCCTTCGGCCGTGCCTTGCACTTCCACAAAATGCCCAGCCCCGGTCATGACCACGTTCATGTCGGTGTCGCACGCCGAATCTTCGTCGTAGTTCAAATCGAGCACGGGCGTGCCCTGGTAGATGCCCACAGACACCGCCGCCACGGGCTGCAACACGGGGTTGCGCGCCAATTTGCCATCGGCCAGCAAACGGTTGACGGCGTCCTGGGCGGCCACAAATGCCCCAGTGATGCTGGCGGTGCGGGTGCCACCATCGGCCTGAAGCACGTCGCAATCCAAGGTGATGGTGCGCTCGCCCAAAGCAGCCAGGTCGAACACCGCGCGCAAGGAACGGCCTATCAAACGCTGGATTTCCTGCGTCCGCCCGCTTTGCTTGCCTTTTGCCGCTTCGCGGCTGCTGCGGGTGTGGGTGGCACGCGGCAACATGCCGTATTCGGCTGTCACCCACCCTTCGCCACTGCCCTTTTTGTGGGGGGGTACGCGCTCTTCCACCGAGGCGGTGCACAACACCTTTGTGTTGCCAAATTCGATCAGCACCGAACCTTCGGCGTGCATGGTGTAAGCGCGGGTGATGCGCACCGGGCGCAGCGCATCTGCGGTGCGGCCGTCGGGGCGCACCAACGGTGCGGGGGCAGAAGTTGCGTTGTCTGTCATGGCTTGCTGTCTTTTTTGAGGGTCGCCTGGCGAACCGCGGTTTTTTGTATGGCTTGGTTGATTTCGGCAATCGACCGCTCAATGGCCGCGTCGTCAAAATCATCCAGTTCGGCCAGGGCGGCGTCGGTCGCTTGGTGCAACGAAGACGAAAACCCGTCTTCACCCACCGCGTCGGTCGAGATCACATGGGTGGGTTCAAACTCATCGGGGGTTTCCCAATCCAGGGCGAGCAATGACACATTGTCCCCATGTTTGCCCCCGCGATCCAAGGCCCAATCGGTCAGGCGCAACACCGCGTCTTTGATGGGCACATCGGCCAAACCCGCCCCTATGGTCTCATCTGCCAAAACCCCCCACAAGCCATCGGAGCAAAGCAGCAGCCGGTCACCTTGGTGCAAAGGCGCGGGTTGGCTCACATCAAACAGCGGCACCGCTGGCGACCCCAGGCAAGTGAACAGCACATTGCGGCTGATGGCCTGCTGCGGCACCTGCCCCTTGGCAAACAAGTCGGATTTTTCGCTGTAGGAATGGTCACGGGTGCGACTGAGCACACGCCCACCACGCACCCAATAAAACCGGGAATCGCCACAGTGTATGGTGCTCAACCGCCCGCCTTGAAGCACCGCAGCCACCAGGGTGGTGCGGGGGTTGTCAGCCATCTGTCTCTCCACGGCGTAGTCCAAAATACGCCGGTTGGCCGCGTTCAGTGCATCGGTTAAAAAGCGTTCCACATCGGCCAGCTGGGGCTTGGCGGCGGCCAAGAACCGTTGATTGAACACCTCCACCGCCAATTCGGCTGCTTTTTCGCCCTCAGGGTGCCCGCCCATGCCATCTGCCAGCACCAACAACACCGCCTCGCGGGTGTAGCTGTAGCCCAGGCGGTCTTCGTTGATTTCACGCCCCCCCCGCCGACTGTTTTGGTAAACGGTGAACTTCATGGGTTCTGGAAGCTGGAGCTCGAATCTGGCTGCAACTTGGCGCGTTTGGTTTCAGACACCAAGTTCTCGAACTGCATGCGCACACGCTCGCCCAAGCTCAATTTGGTGTACTGCCGGTCGATTTCTCGGTTCAGCTCTTTTTGCAGCGAGAACACCGACTGCGGGCGCGCCAGCGGGTCCAGCGACATGCACCACTCCACCACCTCGATCAGGTTGTCGGAGTACACGCCACGCAAGCGGCCCATGGTGGCACTCAGCCGGTCTTTTTCCAGGCGTTGGGGCGCGTCGTTGGGCGGATAGCCTTGCATGCAGGCGTAAATGCACGCCCCCACCGCGTAGATATCGGTCCAAGGGCCGAGGGCAGAGTTGCGCTTGTACATTTCGGGGGCCGCAAAACCCGGTGTGTACATGGGGCGCACAAAATTGCCTTCGGTATTGAGCACCTCGCGCGCCGCACCAAAGTCGATCAACACCGCACGGTTGTCGTCGGTCACAAAAATATTGGCTGGCTTGATGTCCAGGTGCAGCATCTTGTGCTGATGGACGATGCGCAGGCCGCGCAGCACTTCGTCAAAGAGAGAACGGATCGTGGACTCGCGGAAAATCTTGGGCCGCTTCAAGTCGCGAGCGGTGATGATGTAGTCCTGCAGGGAAGCGCCCTCCAGGTAATTCATCACCATGTAAACGGTTTCGTTTTCCCGAAAGAAGTTCAACACACTCACCACCGACGGGTGAGCAATTTGGGCCAGCGCCCTGCCTTCTTCAAAAAAACTTTTCAGCCCAAGCCGATACAGCGACAATTTTTCGGGCTGCACCACCGGCAGCAGCTCGCCAGGCGCGCGCGTGGCCAAGGCCGACGGCAGGTACTCTTTTAGGGCAATTTTTTGGCCCGTACCGTCCACCGCTAAATACACCACACCAAATCCACCCGCAGCCAATTTGCGAATGATTCGGTAGCCACCGATCAAGGTGTCTGGGGGCAAGGGAGCGGGTTTGGTCTTTGACATAATCGGACGTGTGGCAACCCATGCCGTTGCTGCGATCCTATAGCGAGAAAATTGAATGCCAGTTTACAGCATGACCGGCTACGCCACGGCGACCAGCCAGCCGCCCGGCGCCGATGCCACAACCCCTATGGCTTTCCATGGGTTGGGCATGGAAATCCGTTCGGTCAACAGCCGCTTTCTTGACCTGGGCTTTCGGCTTTCGGACGAGTTGCGCCCCAACGAACCCGGCTTGCGCGAGGCCATTGCCAGCCAAATCAAACGCGGCAAGGTTGAAGTGCGGGCCTGGGTAGAAGGCCGCACCGACAACGCCGTGCGCGCACCCAACGTGCTGGAACTGCAAAAATTGGTCGGCCTGCAAGACCAAATCCGCGCTTGGTTGCCGACCGCGCGCGAGCTGTCAGTGGCTGAGGTGCTGCAAACCGTGGGCCGCAGCGCCCCCGCGCCCACCGGGTTGAGCGAAGCCCTGCAAGACCTGGCCCGCTCTACCATTGCGGAATTCACTGCCTCGCGCGAACGCGAGGGCGCCCGGCTGGCAACCATGCTGCTGGGGCACGTCAAACAGCTGCGCGTATTGGCCCAGAAGGCCGAACCCATGCTGCCCGAATTGGTGGAACTGCAACGCCAACGCTTTATCGACCGCTGGAACGAGGCTCTCGGTGCCGCCAAGGCCGAAGCCTCAGCCAGCGCCGCCCAAGAACGCGCGCTCACCGAAGCCACGGCATTTGCCATCCGCATCGATGTGGCTGAAGAACTCACACGGCTGCAATCCCACTTGGACGAGATTGAACGCTTGCTCAAAAAAGGGGGCGAGGTAGGCAAACGACTCGACTTTTTCATCCAAGAATTGCACCGCGAAGCCAACACCTTGGGCAGCAAATCGTCCAGCCTGGAACTGACCCGCGTTTCGGTGGACATGAAGGTGCTGATCGAGCAAATGCGCGAACAGGTGCAGAACTTGGAGTAAGGCATGGATTACCCCGGCAACCTTTATGTGGTCGCTGCGCCCAGCGGCACTGGCAAATCCAGCTTGGTCAAGGCCTTGCTGGAGGTGGATTCGCGCATGGAATTGTCTGTGTCGCACACCACCCGCGCCCCGCGTGGCCAAGAAATGCATGGGCGCGAATACTATTTCGTCAGCAACGAAGAGTTCGACCGCATGGTGGCCAACCAAGCGTTTGTTGAATGGGCGCACGTACACCGCAACCGCTACGGCACGTCGCGCAAGGCCATTGAGGACAAGATCGCAGCCGGGGCCGACATCGTGCTGGAAATCGACTACCAAGGCGCCATTCAGATCAAACAGCAGTTTGCCAACGCCGTGCTGATTTTTATATTGCCGCCGAGCTGGCCCGAACTGCGGGCCCGCCTGATGCGCCGCGCCGAAGACAGCGAGGAAGTGATCGAGTTGCGCATGAAAAACGCCGCCGAAGAGGTGGCGCACGTCGAAAAATTCGACTTCGTTATAATCAATGAGATGTTTGAGCGGGCCTTGTTCGACCTCAAGGCCATTGCCCACGCCCAGCGCTTGAAGGTCAGCGCCCAAAAGCGCGCGCGAGCAGACACCTTTCGCTCACTCAATATCTTGTAACCGTCTTTGGAAATTTGGCATGGCACGCATCACCGTTGAAGATTGTCTGGAAAAAATCCCCAACCGCTTTCAGCTGGTGTTGGCCGCTACCTACCGTGCGCGCATGCTCAACCAAGGCCACACCGCCAAGATCGAGACCAAGAACAAGCCCGGCGTGACCGCCCTGCGCGAAATCGCGGAAGGCAAAGTGGGCTTGGAAATGCTCAAAAAAGTGCCCATCTGAGCCACTTTCGCACCACTGTAAAAGCACCCTTCTGGGTGCTTTTTGCATTTGGGGCAGCCGGCCGCTGGCAAATGCCGTATTTGGGTGCATGTTCACACCAAGTTCACTGCAAAAACCACAAACTGCGGCTAAAGTAGGGGAATGAGTCACAGCCCGATGTCAGCTCCTTCGCCCGCTCAGGCAGCCGCCTCTGCCGCAGCCGCCAGTTTTGCGGCTTTGGTAGAAAAGCTGGACTACCTCAGCCCCACCGAGGTGGAGCAGGTGCGTCTGGCCTACCGTTTTGCCGACGAAGCCCACCTGGGCCAAATGCGCAAGAATGGCGACCCGTACATCACCCACCCGATTGCGGTGGCCCAGATGTGCACCGAGTGGAAACTCGACGCCCAAGCCCTGGCCGCCGCGCTGATGCACGACGCCATGGAAGACTGTGGCGTGACCAAGCAAGAGTTGGTGGAGCGATTTGGCTCGCCGGTGGCCGAACTGGTGGACGGCCTGACCAAGCTCGACAAACTTGAGTTTGACAGTCGAGAGCAAAACCAGGCCGAATCGTTCCGAAAAATGCTGCTGGCCATGGCGCGCGACGTGCGGGTCATATTGATCAAGCTGGCCGACCGCACGCACAACATGCGCACCATGGGCGACATGCCGCGCAGCAAATGGGGCCGCATCAGCAGCGAAACCCTGGAAATCTACGCACCCATTGCCCACCGCCTGGGCTTGAATTACACCTACCGCGAACTGCAGGACCTGGCTTTTAGGCACCTGCACCCGTGGCGCTACGCGGCACTGAACAAGGCGTTGATCAAGTCCCGCAGCCGTCGCAAGGATTTGATTGAGCGTGTGCGGGCCGAAGTGGACAGTGCCTTTGCAAAACATGGCTTGCAGGTTCGCATCATGGGGCGCGAAAAAACGCTGTATTCGGTTTACCGAAAAATGGACCTCAAGCACCTGTCTTTCGCACAGGTGACCGACATTTACGGTTTTCGCATCGTGCTCGACGACCTGACCCAGTGCTACACCGCCATGGGCATCCTGCACCAGCTGTACAAGCCGCTGCCCGGCAAGTTCCGCGACTACATTGCCATCCCCAAGGTCAACGGCTACCAGTCGCTGCACACCACCTTGGTGGGGCCGTTCGGTACCAACATCGAATTCCAGATGCGCACCCAGACCATGGACGTGGTGGCTGAATCGGGCGTCGCCGCTCACTGGTTGTACAAAGCCAGCAGCTCCCACCACCCGGGTTCGCAAGACCTGAACACGCAGTGGTTGCAATCGCTGCTCGACATTCAACAAGAAACGCACGACGCGGCCGAGTTCTGGGACCACGTCAAGATCGATCTGTTCCCCGATGCGGTATACGTGTTCACGCCCAAAAGCAAGATCATGGCCATGCCGCGTGGCGCCACCGTCATGGACTTTGCCTACGCCATACACAGCGATGTGGGGCACCGTGCGATTGCCGCCAAGATCAATGGCGAACAAATGCCGCTGCGCACCGAACTCAACAACGGCGACGTGGTGGAGATTGTTACCTCGCAACACGCCAAGCCCAACCCCGCTTGGCTGGGCTTTGTGCGCACGGGCCGGGCCCGCTCCAAAATCAGGCACCACCTCAAGACGCTGGAGCTGGACGAATCCAAGGAACTGGGCGAGCGCCTGCTGCAACAAGCCCTGCGGGCCGAGGGCATTGCCCACCTGCCAGAAGACTTGCCCGAATTGCAGCTCACCTGGGACAGGCTGCTGCGCTTTACCGGCAACAAAAACCGCGACGAACTGCTGGCCGATATCGGCCTGGGCAAGCGCATTGCCAGCATGGTAGGCAAAAAATTGGCGGTGCTGCTGGCAGAAAGCGGCGTCAAACCCGACGTGTTGCTGATCAGCCAGGAACGCTATGCGGCCTCGCAAGACCAGGTCACTCAAGGGGTGGTCACGCTGGACGGCAGCGAGGGCGCATCGGTTCAGTACGCCACGTGTTGCCGCCCCATTCCGGGCGACGGCATTGTGGGCTACCTGGGCCGGGGCGAAGGCTTGGTGGTGCACACCGACGATTGCCCGGCGGGCAAGAAATTGCTGCACCGCGACGCGGAGCGCTTCCTGGAGGTGGAATGGTCCGACGAACCCACGCGATCATTTGAAGCCGGCGTGCACGTGACTGTGACCAACGGCAAAGGCGTGCTGGCCAAGGTGGCGGCGGCGTTTGCATCGGCCGAGGCCGACATCACCCACGTGCACATGGGCGACGAACCGGCGCAAACCGCCACGGAATTGCGCTTCACGGTGGCGGTGCATGACCGGGTGCATCTGGCTCAGGTGCTGCGCAGCCTCAAGCGCACGCCCTCTGTGGTCAAAGCGCAGCGCATGCGGCCGGCCAAAGCAATGGCCTAAGCGTGCAGCTTAAGGCGCCGGGTAGCTGACCTCGAGCACCTCAATGTCTTCCCAGCCGCCCGGGGTTTTTAGGCGAACCACATCGCCTTCGCGGGCTTTGAGCAGGGCCTGCGCAATCGGTGCAATCCAGCTGACTTGCGCTTGTGCGCTGTCGGCTTCGTCCATGCCCATGATGGTGATGGTGGTTTCGCTGCCGTCCTGGCGGGCGTAGGTCACGGTGGCACCAAAAAACACCTGGTCCTTTCCATGGTGCACCGAAGAATTGACCACCTCTGCAATGTCCAGGCGTTTGGTCAAAAACCGAATGCGGCGGTCGATCTCGCGCAGGCGCTTCTTGCCATACAGGTAATCGCCGTTTTCAGATCGGTCGCCATTGCTGGCGGCCCAATGCACCACTTCCACCATCCGGGGGCGCTCCACGTCCAGCAAGTGGAGCAATTCGGCACGCATCCGGTCGTGCCCCGCTTGGGTCATGTAGTTTTTGCTGCCTTTGGGCAAAACAGGCCCGCTGGGCAGGTCGTCTTCCTCGTCGTTGTCGGCTTCTTTGGTAAAGGCTTTGCTCATGCACCGGATTTTGCCAACTTTCGGCAAGCACATTTGATCGAGGGCCCAAAGTAGTGCTATACTAATTGCTTCAGCGGCTGTAGCTCAGTTGGATAGAGTACTTGGCTACGAACCAAGGGGTCGTGGGTTCGAATCCTGCCAGCCGCACCAGAATTTAGGTTCTAGATCAACGGGTTAGACATTTCGGTGTCTAACCCGTTTTTCTTTGCTGGGTGAATTTCGAGAGACTGAGGTTTCAGAAGGCACTCTTTTGGTCGCAGCCGGCAAGCGCCAGGAGCGCAACAGGCGAGCGAATCGATTGAATGTGCTGGAAAAATACCCGAATGGGTGATGGGCTCCTTCCAGAAACCGCGAGTGAAGTACGCCGCAGGTTTAGATTTCATGGGGCCGGAGCCGCAGCGCCGTGAAGCGTGATATTGATGAACTGGAGCGTGCGGGGCTGGTGACGGTTGCCGACAAGGTACTGCCCGGACATGGCCGCATGAAGGAAGTCCGGGCAACCGCCCAGCGATTTACTTTGCAGGCCGAGGTGGCTTGATTGACGCCGGAGTCGGCGGGGAACTGTTGAGGGACTCAGCTGTCAGGGTCGGAGGCTGACCAATGGCCGCCATCTTCAAAAGGCCGCGCACAGCATGGGTTAGAACGTCGGTCAAATCAAGCAAAAACAAGCCGGCAAGTCCACCGTAAGCGGCACATTGGATAATTTCGGCACTTTGCTGGGCAACCGTGAAGCTGAACCCATATCAACAAGGAATAGGCATGAACAAGTACCAAGAGGACCAACTGTTAGGCGATTATGTTCAACGCTTGGAACTGGCCGAGCAGATGCTACC
>JACCDQ011239378.1_pt1 | contig 21312 bp, 20 predicted proteins | sample 7446031 | NCBI WGS metagenome assembly JACCDQ01 (sample SAMN15323442, study PRJNA562643) | freshwater metagenome | isolation source: river surface water | place: USA:Blue River Watershed | collected 2017-08-17
CCAATTTAATTAATAGGCTATTGCAGAAATAGTCAAAATTAAATGACTGATTTTGATGAAATCGTTGTGGAAGTGGGTCTTAAGCGCTTTGTGCGATAAAATTCATTGCTTTATCAACAGCTTGCTCAATATTGAGTTGGCTTGTTTCTAATAAATGAGCATCGCTTGCTTGTTGTAATGGCGCAACAGTTCTTTGTTTGTCTCTAGCATCACGATCTTGCAAGTCTTTTAGGATAGCGGCATGGTCAGCTGCTAGACCTTTATTTAGAAGCTGTTTGTAACGTCTTTCAGCTCTTACTTCAGCACTTGCTGTTAGAAAGATTTTGGTTTTTGCATCTGGAAAAATGACCGTTGCCATGTCTCGACCATCTGCTACTAGACCAGGACTTTTTCTGAAGCTGTGCTGCAGTTTAGTGAGAGTTTGACGAACGCGCGGATGAATGGCTACTTGTGATGCGCCTTGGCTCATTTGCTCAGTCCGCACTTGTTCACTGACATTTTCCTCATTTAAGAAAATATCAGCTGCTTTAAATTCTATTTTTAGTGATGCCGTCATTTCAGCTAAAGCTGTTTCGTTATCCCATGGGATATGACGTTTCAATGCTGCTAGCGCAACAATTCTGTATAAGGCACCAGAGTCTAAGTAATGATATCCAAGCTTATCTGCGACTAATTGAGCGACAGTACCTTTACCTGAAGCAGAAGGGCCGTCAATTGCAATCACTGGAATAGATGAGTTATTCATTAACTAACAATCTCTGCAAATCGTTCAAAATAATCTGGGAATGTTTTCGCTACACATTTGGGATCGTTGATTGTAATAGGTACGCCGGCTAGGCTAACCAATGAGAAACACATCGCCATTCTGTGATCGTCGTAAGTATCAATCACCGCATTCGGGGTTATTTTTTCTGGCGGGGTAATTGCAATGTAATCGTGACCTTCTTCAATAGTTGCCCCTAACTTACGTAATTCAGTGGCCATTGCACTAATGCGGTCTGTTTCTTTAACGCGCCAGCTTGCAATGTTTCGTAAGGTTGAAGTGCCTTCTGCAAACAAAGCCAGAATAGCTAATGTCATTGCTGCATCTGGAATGTGATTGCAATCTAAATCTATCGCTTTTAATTTTCCTGAAGCAGCTTTGGCAATGATGTGATTTTCGCCGTATTCGATTTTTGCACCCATTTTTACGACTTCATCTGCAAACTTGATATCACCTTGAATGCTATTTTTCGACACGCCCTCTATGCATAGACCATTTGTATCAGCAGCTACTGCGCCAGCCGCAATAAAATAAGAGGCAGATGAGGCGTCACCTTCAACATAAATCTTGCCTGGGCTTTGATATTGGGACTTGGCCGGAACAGTAAATTCTTGCCAACCATTTCTTTGTACAACAACGCCAAATCGCGCCATGAGATTGAGAGTGATTTCAATGTAAGGTTTAGAAATCAACTCGCCAATCACTTCGATTTTGAAAGACTGTCCTGTCAGTGGCAGTGCCATCAATAATGCTGTCAAGAATTGGCTAGAGACATCTCCGCGAATTTTGATACTTTGGCTAGATTGAATTTTTGCTGGCGAAATTTTAAGTGGCGGAAAACCTTTGTTGCCAAGATATTCAATGTGCGCGCCAGCTTGTGCAAGCGCGTCTACTAAATCGCCAATAGGACGCTCGTGCATGCGAGGAATACCCGAGAGCGTGTAGTTCCCCTGCGACATTGCTAATGCTGCGGTCAGCGGTCTAAACGCGGTACCTGCATTCCCTAAAAACAAATCTGCTTGTTTAACAGACAACTCCCCAGCGTTACCCGTCACGCGCCAGTTATTTTCGCCGGTTTTTTCCATGGGCACCCCGAGTACGGCTAAAGCTTCTAACATACGAGCCGTATCGTCCGAGGCTAATAAGTCTAATATATCCGTGATGCCATTTGAAAAGGCTGCAAGCAATAGGGTGCGATTGGAAATGCTTTTAGATCCAGGCAGTTTAATTCGACCAGAAACTTGCTTGGCGGCTTTTAAGTTAATAAATTCCATGATGCTTTATTGTGATTCTCTTTGTTTTGCCCATGCATTACGTGCATTGCTGGCGCTTTCAAATAGAGCTTCTAAACCAGCTCCGTCTTTATTTTCTAATAATTTTTGTAGTAGCTTGAGTTCTGATTGGTATGCTTCTAATTCACTTAAAAGGGCTTCTCTATTAGCCAAGCTGATATCTCGCCACATTTCTGGAGAGCTGCCAGCAATTCTTGTGAAGTCTCTGAAGCCGCTGGCAGCAAAATCGAACAGTTGCTGTGAATTTTTACGGCGAGCCAAGTCATCTACTAGAGCAAAAGCAAGAAGGTGCGGTAAATGACTCACGGCTGCGAAAATCTGATCATGTGATTCAGCAGTCATTTCTGAAACATGAGCGCCAGTAGCTTGCCATAACGCTCGTATCTTAGATAAAGCTTCTTTTGATGTTTGTGCGTTAGGCGTCAGCACCACATTTTTGCCCATAAATAAATCAGCTTTGGCAGCGTTTACACCACTTTTTTCAGCGCCCGCAATTGGATGTCCACCAACAAACTGACTCAGCAATGCTGGAGTGGAATTTTGTGCTGCATTTGCAACATAAGCTGCAATATCTGACTTTGTGCTACCAGCATCCGTAACGATTGTATCGGCTTTGAGATGAGGAGCAATTGCAGCAAGAATTTCTGGTGTTTGCGCAACAGGGGTTGCAATAACGACGATATCTGCATCTTGCATCGCCTGCGCTATGTCTGTTTGCGCTTCATCAATTACCCCTAGTGATAGGGCTGTGTTCAATGAGTCTTGATTACGACCTATACCTACGATATGCGTAGCAACCCCTGCCTTTTTTAGGGCAAGTGCCAGGGATCCGCCAATAAGGCCAACACCGAAAATAAGAACTTTATTGAGCTGCATTTTCAAACGATGCTTTTCTGAAATGATGAGTTTGCATTAAAGGCAGAATTGTAGCATTGCATCGTTTAGATTGCCTGTTTTATAGCGACACGAGGTCTTGGCGCTAGGTTTGTGAGTGTTTGATAATTTGCCATTCGCCATCGATGAGCGCTTCTTGAGGTTCAAATTTTTGTTTGTAAGCCATTTTTCGACTGTTTTTAATCCAATAGCCTAAGTATAAATAGGGCAGTCCAATACGTTGGCACCAGGCAATCAACCACATCACACTGTAAGTCCCGTAACTTGCTTGCTTATCTGTAGTGTCGTAAAAAGTATAAACGGCTGAAATACCATCCTCAACAACATCAATGACGCTAACCATTTTTAGGATGCCTTGTTCTCTGAAAGTGACGAATACAGTGTCCACATTGCTTTTCGCTAGGAAGTTTTGGTATTGCTCAGAAGTTTCTTGTTCTAAATCTGCCTCATGTCGGCTTGCTTGATAGCGCTTATAAAGAGAAAAATGCTCTTCCTCGAAGCTAATGTCATGAATACTGACTTCTAGCGTGCTATGGGTTTTAAAAGCCCTTTTTTGACTGCGTGATGGTTTAAACGCATTCACTGGTAAGCGAACAGGGATGCATGCATTACAGTTTTCGCAATGAGGCCTATAGACAAAGCTGCCGCTGCGTCTAAAGCCTTGTTGTATTAACCCGCTGTATTGATAAGCATCAACTAAATGTTGCGGCGTCGCAATCAGCGATTGAGCGAGTTGATTACTTAAATAACTACATGGGTAAGGGGCAGTGACGTAGAACTGGATTTTTTGTAGTTCATTTTCGATAGGTTTGGTCATACAGTAATCAGCTCTTTAAGCTGTCTAATAAAGTCGTCTCGGCTTATTTCTTTTGCGCCTAAGGAGCTAAGATGACTGGTCTTCATTTGGCAGTCAATTAATTCTACGCCAATACTTTCCAATCGATGCACCATATGTACAAATGCGATTTTAGATGCATCAGTTACGTGGTGAAACATTGATTCCCCATAAAACATACGGCCCAGCTTTACTCCATATAAGCCACCCACTAGTTGGTCATCCATCCAGGTCTCAGCGCTCATGGCGAAGCCTGCATCGTGAAGCGCACAGTAAGCGTCAATGATGCTTTCTGTAATCCAAGTGCCATCTTGCCCAGTTCGTTCTGTTGAAGCGCAATATTCCATCACTTTTCGAAAATTAGTATTAAATCTAACTTCATAATCTTTTTTCTTAATTCGCTTAGATAGTGATTTAGATATTTTCAATTGATTCGGCATTAACACCATCCTTGGGTCTGGGCTCCACCACAGGACAGGTTCTCCTTCGCTAAACCATGGAAATATTCCTTGTTGATATGCACTGATTAAGCGATGAACAGATAGGTCTCCGCCAATCGCAAGTAGGCCGTTGGGTTCTGTTAGTGCTTGGTTTAGAGGTGGAAAGTCAGTATCTAAATCAATCGCAGCAACGCGGCCATTAGGGAATTGGTAGTAATCGCCTATCATTATATGAACTTACGATTGCAAGTAAGCGAGTTCAAATGCTTCGGCGTTTAAAGGCTTACTGTAAAGGTAACCTTGAGCATAGTTACATTCCGCTTCTTGAATCAATGTTGCTTGCGATTCTGTTTCTATGCCTTCAGCGATGGTTTTGATACCAAGCGAGGCAGAGAGTTTTGTGATTGTGGCAACGATTGCCCGTGTTTTTTGATTATGTGGCATTTCCTCTACAAATGAGCGGTCAATTTTAATGACATCTATTGGTAGTTTATGAATGTAGCCTAATGAAGAATAGCCAGTCCCAAAATCATCAATTGCAATCTTAAATCCTAATTTTTTAAGGGCGGCAAATTTGATGAAAGTTTCATTGTTTGAGTTCAGCATGACGCTCTCTGTGAACTCAAGTTGAATATTGTGTGCGTTGATTCGGTATGTGTTTAAAAGATTGCCAAGATGACTTAAGAAGTTCTTTTTTTCAAATTGCTTAACAGAAACATTAATAGAAATATAAAGCGACTTGTTCTTTATTGACCAAGCTTGAAATTGCTTAAAAGCAATGTTGATGAGCATATCGCTTAAATCAATAATTAAATCTGACTGCTCAGCTACTGAGATGAAATCAATTGGGGATATCCAGCCCTTTTTTGGGTGTTGCCATCTTGCCAATGCTTCAACGCCAACTAATTCTTTTGTTTTAAGGTCAACGATAGGCTGGTAGTGCATGGATATTTGATCTTCGCAGACAATTGCTTCTTTTAAATCGCTTTCCATTTCTACGTGTTGACGTAAATGTAAATTCATTTCTTCTGAAAACAGTGCAAACCGATTTTTGCCGGAGCGTTTTGCGTAATACATAGCTGTATCAGCATTTTTTATTAAGGTTTCGCTATCTAAGCCATTGTCAGGATACTTGGCAATCCCAATGCTGGTGTTAACAGTCAGGTTTCTATCTTGAACCGTAAGGGGTTTATTGGACAATTGTGAAAGTAGCTTCTTTGCCAAATAGCTGAGATCAATATCATCAGAGTCTTTGATGTTTTCAATGGTGACAGTGAATTCATCACCGCCAAGGCGAGCGACCATGTCGGTATTTCGAAATATTTCTTTTAGTCTTAGTCCTGCTTCTTTAAGTAATTCATCGCCTGCTTCATGACCCAGTGAATCATTAATGTATTTGAAATCATCCAAATCCATAAAAAATACAGCAAACGTCTTATTCTGGCGCTGTGAATGTTTGATGAGATTTTGTAGATTATCCATAAACATACGACGGTTTGGTAAACCAGTCAGTTTGTCGTAAAAAGCGAGCTGGTGTAATTCATTCTCTAACTGCTTACGTTCAGTAATGTTGGAAAGCACGATGAGGAAGTTTTGCTCATTCGTTTGGTGGTTATCTATCATTTCCAAACGCATTTCGAGATCAATGTTGCTACCATTGCTACGATTGACGGTAATGTCTCTGGCGGGAGAGTTTTTTTGATGACTGTGCATCCAGTCTAATTCGCGTAATAAGTCTGGTAAATCCAAGCCCAGCATATCTACAAAATCAACGATATACATATTGGTGAAGTTACAAGAGGGCTGCCCAGTTACGTTGGTAATGGCGTTGTTGGCAAAAACAATATTGAGCGATTGGTCGAATAAAATAAAAGCGTCGTTGGATTGCTCAACGATTTGAACAAGCTGTGATAAAAGGCCTGTTTTTTCATTAGAAGACGGATTCTTCACTTTGTAAACAGGTGAAAATCGCGAAATCATTTGATTGAATAATTTGATCAACATGGATTTCATTTTATCTTGCTACGACAGGTATTCATATTACTTGTTTATTTCGGTCTGACTAAAGTCTTTTGTCAGTAGCTTGAATATATCAAAATCACCTGTAATAAAACGAAAGTCACACGGATTATTCAGCCTGATTTCGGGTAAAATATGCTTTTTTACCATTTCATCGCTTAATCCATGCATCCAACCATGATTAGTTTACGCGGCAGCTCTGCGCTTTCCCCATTTAGACTTGAAAAAATTCTTGCGGCATTAAAAACAACAGCACCTCAAATTAGCCATTTGCACGCTGATTTTTGGCATTTTGCTTGGAACGATGGCGACTTGAGTAACGGTCAATTAGAGACCCTCTCTAAAATTTTGACTTACGGCCCAAAAATGGCTGAAGAATTGCCTGTTGGTGAATTGTTTTTAGTGATTCCACGTCCAGGTACGATTTCACCATGGGCTTCTCGTGCTACTGACATTGCTAAACATTGCGGTTTAGCGCATATGCAACGTATCGAGCGAGGAATTGCTTATTACGCACGTAAACAAAATGGTCAAGCTTTGACGGATGCTGAAAAACTTGCGCTGAAGGCGGCGATTCACGATCGTATGACTGAAGCGGTATTTTCAAATATAGAGGATGCAAGCAAGCTATATCATCAGGCAGAACCAACGCCTTTGAATTCAGTAGATATATTGAAGGGTGGTAAAGCTGCACTTAATCAAGCTAACCTTGATCTAGGATTGGCTTTGTCGCCAGATGAAGTGGATTATTTACTAGAAAACTTTGTACGAATTGGTCGTAATCCAACGGACGTAGAGTTGATGATGTTTGCGCAGGCGAATTCTGAACACTGTCGTCATAAAATCTTTAATGCTGATTGGGTGATTGATGATGTGCCACAAGCACAATCACTTTTCGGCATGATTCGTAATACTCACAAACTCAACCCAGGTAGCACAGTTGTTGCCTATTCAGATAATGCTTCTATTGTGGCTGGTTCAGCTGGTAAAAAAACAAAACGTTTTTATCCGCAAGCAGATGGTGCTTATGGTTTTATCGAAGAAGAAATGCACTATTTGATGAAAGTAGAAACGCATAATCATCCAACCGCAATCTCACCATTTGCTGGTGCGGCAACAGGCGCAGGCGGCGAGATTCGTGATGAGGGGGCAACTGGTAGCGGCTCAAAACCAAAAGCTGGTTTAACTGGTTTTTCAGTGTCTAATCTAAATATCCCTGGTTTTGAACAGCCATGGGAAGGCAATTACGGAAAGCCTTCACGTACCGCTTCGCCTTTGCAAATTATGATAGATGGACCACTTGGCGGTGCAGCTTATAACAATGAATTTGGCCGTCCTAATATTGCAGGCTATTTCCGTACTTTTGAATTGGAATCCGCTGGTGAGGTCCGTGGATACCATAAGCCAATTATGTTGGCTGGTGGCGTAGGTAATATTTCAGCAAAGCATTCTAAGAAAAATCCAATCCCACCAGGTGCTTGTCTAATTCAATTGGGCGGTCCAGCAATGTTAATTGGTCTAGGCGGCGGTGCTGCATCTAGTATGGATACAGGTTCGAATGCTGAGAATCTAGACTTTGATTCAGTGCAACGAGGCAATCCAGAATTAGAACGTCGTGCACAAGAGGTGATTGACCGTTGTTGGCAGTTAGGTGAAAAAAACCCAATATTAAGTATTCATGATGTGGGCGCTGGTGGTATTTCAAATGCATTCCCTGAGTTGGTGAATGATGCTGGCGTTGGTGCGTTATTCCAATTGCGTGATGTACATAACGAAGAGCCGGGAATGTCTCCACGCGAACTTTGGAGCAATGAAGCTCAAGAGCGTTATGTGATGGCAGTGGCTAAAGAAAATTTAGCGCTATTTGCTGAGATTTGCGAACGTGAGCGTTGTCCGTTTGCCGTCGTTGGTGAGGCGACGGAAGATCGCCATTTAACAGTTGCTGATGCTCATTTTGGCAATAATCCTGTAGATATGGACTTGTCTGTTTTACTTGGCAAGCCTCCTAAAATGTTGCGCGATGTTAAACACGCTAAACGTGAGCTAGCTGGCTTTAATACTGATGCTATTGACTTAAAAGATGCTGCTGAGCGTGTTCTGAGATTGCCAGGGGTTGCGGATAAAACGTTCTTAATCACCATTGGTGATCGCTCTGTAACAGGTTTAATTGCCCGCGATCAAATGGTTGGGCCTTGGCAAATTCCAGTGGCCGACGTTGCAGTAACGCTTGCTGGTTATGAGACTTATCAAGGCGAGGCCTTTGCCATCGGTGAAAAAGCACCATTGGCTTTAATTGATGCGCCAGCTTCAGGCCGCATGGCGATTGGCGAATCAATCACTAATATTGCCGCAAGTTTGATTAATGATATGAGTGACTTGAAATTGTCTGCAAACTGGATGGCACCAGCTGGTCACCCAGGTGAAGATGCTGCATTGTTTGATACCGTTAAGGCAGTGGGCATGGAGTTATGTCCTGCTTTAGGTATTAGCATTCCAGTGGGTAAAGACTCTATGTCTATGAAGACGGTATGGGATGAATCTGGTGAGAAGAAGGCTGTGACATCACCTATTTCACTCGTTGTTACCGCTTTTGCTGCAACGACTGATGCTCGTAAGACACTGACACCACAATTAAGAACAGATTTGGGTGATACCAAGCTTATCTTGATTGATTTAGGTGCCGGTCAAAATCGCATGGGCGGTTCGGCATTGGCGCAGGTCTATGGTGCTGTAGGTAACCAAGCACCGGATGTTGATGATGCAGGGCGCTTAAAAAACTTCTTTGGTGCAATTCAAGGATTGAATGCAGACAACAAGCTGCTTGCTTACCATGATCGCTCTGATGGTGGTTTGTTTTCAACGCTTGTTGAAATGGCTTTCGCAGGACATTGTGGCTTAAGCATTAACTTAGACGATTTAGCTGGTGATGTCGCAAGTGCGCTATATAACGAAGAGTTAGGTGCTGTGATTCAAGTGCGCGCTGCGGATGCTGATGCGATTGTGGCAAGCTTAAAACAAGCAATGCCGAATTGCGTGCATATGATTGGTGAAGTGACAGAGGACGAAGCCATTGCTATCAAGCAAGCAGGCAAGTCTGTATTTGAAGCTTCTCGTGTTGATTTGCATCGCGCTTGGTCTGAAACGACTTATCAAATGCAAAAAATGCGAGATAACCCAGCTTGCGCGCAACAAGAGTATGACCGTATCTTGGATAAATCAGATGCGGGCTTGCATGCAAAATTAACATTTAATCCAAGTGAAAATATTGCAGCACCTTATATCGCTACTGGTGTGAGACCTAAAATGGCGATTTTGCGTGAGCAAGGCGTGAATGGTCAAACTGAAATGGCTGCGGCTTTTGACCGAGCAGGATTCGCTACTTATGACGTTCATATGAGCGATATCATTAGTGGTCGTGTAAGCTTAAAAGCGTTTGCTGGTTTTGTGGCGTGCGGCGGTTTCTCATATGGTGATGTATTGGGTGCTGGTGAGGGTTGGGCTAAGTCTATCTTGTTTAATTCGCGTGCGAGAGATGAATTCTCAGCATTCTTCCAACGTCAGGATTCATTCTCATTAGGCGTCTGTAATGGTTGTCAGATGATGAGTAATCTACACAGTATTATTCCTGGCGCAGAACAGTGGCCACATTTTGTTCGTAATAAATCCGAGCAGTTTGAAGCGCGTTTTGCAATGGTGGAAGTACAAGACTCTCCATCATTATTCTTTGCAGGCATGGCTGGAAGCCGCATGCCTATTGCTGTTGCACATGGAGAAGGTTTTGCGGAATTTTCTTCACAATCTGCTGTCAATTCAGTTGTTGCTGATCAATTAGTGACGATGCGTTTTGTAGATAATGCTGGTATTGCAACTGAAGTGTATCCATTTAACCCAAATGGGTCAGTTCAAGGAATTACAGGATTAACTACTCAGGACGGGCGTTTTAGTATTATGATGCCTCATCCGGAGCGTGTTTTCCGCACCGTACAAAACTCTTGGCATCCAGATGCGTGGGGTGAAGACGGTGCGTGGATTAGAATGTTTAGAAATGCAAGAAAGTTTATTAATTAAAAAAGTAATTTGGAGAACAGCACATGAAGATGGTTAAAGCTTTGATGATGGTAATTGCACTCAGTATTCCAGTTGCAGCATTTGCAATGGATGGAGAACAGCAAGTTAAGTATACGGAAGCATTAAGAGACGGCAATGTTAAATTAGTTAAAAAAATGCTGGATTCTGGTGTTGATGTTAACGAGAAATTTTTTGCTTGGTCTGCAATTCAAGTTGCTTCAAATAAAGGTCAGTTAGCAGTTGTTAAATTGTTAGTTCAAAAAGGCGCTGATGTGAACTATCAACATCCAATGACAAAAATGACGGCATTTCATTTGGCAGCTTATGAGAACTTTCCTGAGCTAGTGAAGTTTTTAGCAGCAAATGGCGCTGATTTGAGCTTAAAGTTACGAGGCGATGTTTCTATCGTTCGAGCAGTGCGTGATGCAGGCAATCCAAAAATGGCTGAGTTACTTCTCTCGCTTGGCGTGTCAGAAGATGGCTGTAAAGATGAAAAGTGTTTTTAATATTTAAAGACATTTAATTTTAGTTTTAACTGTTTTTTATTGATATGAGCTCATGCATTCAGAAAATCAAATTTTTCTTGAAAGCATGGGCTTTTTTCATGTTTGTAATTCAGGCAAATGCAGAGCAAACAAGCCCACACATTCAAACACTCTCTGCTTCATGTGCGGCTTGCCATGGCGCGCAAGGGAATAGCTTGGGCGGCACCCCTGTTTTGGCTGGGTTGAATCAGCAATACTTTGTCAATCAAATGCTTGCCTTCCGTAAAAATGAGCGTGATTCTACGGTCATGCATAGGCATGCAAAAGGATTGAATCTAGATGAAATTAACCAGCTTGCGATTTACTTTTCTGAGCAAAAGCGAACTTCATCCCTTATGCCAAAAACTCAAATGATGGATAGCAGTCGTGGCTATTAATCGTCGTGACTTTCTGAAGTTTGCTGCTACAACTTTAGCAACATTACCTTTAATCTCCTTTGCTAATAGCAAAGCTAAACCTCATGTCGCTGTCATAGGTAGCGGCTACGCAGGGGCGGTTGCTGCAAAATATTTGCGACTATGGAGTCGTGGTAGTGTTGAGGTGACGGTAATCGAGCCCTATAGACAATTCATTTCATGCCCGTTAAGTAATTTAGTGTTGGGTGGAAGTAAAACCATTCATGATCTGACTTTTGGCTACGATGCACTTAAAAATGATCATGGCATCAATTGGATTAAAGATGAAGTGACGGCTATTGATGCCGATGCGCGATTAGTTAAAATGAAGGGTGGGCAGCTAGGGTTTGATCGTCTGATCATAGCGCCTGGTATTGATTTTATATACGATCAACTGCCGATGTTACAAAGTACAGAAGCACAGCATGCCGTACCTCATGCCTGGAAGGCAGGTCCTCAGACTGTTAATTTAAGACTTCAATTAGAAGCAATGGCAGATGGTGGTGTGTTTGTCATGAGTATTCCTAAAGCACCTTACCGCTGCCCACCAGGGCCATATGAGCGGGTTTGTCAGGTTGCGCATTATTTAAAGAACAATAAGCCAGCTTCTAAAATTATCGTTTTAGATGCAAACCCAGAAATTGTCTCTAAAAAAGCTTTGTTTACGAAGGTCTGGGCGGAGACGTATGTTGGAATCATTGATTACAGACCTAATAGCTCGCTGGTTGACGTTGATGTTAAGAGCAAGTCGGTAACAACTGAATTTGAGGTCTTAAATGCCGATGTTTTAAATGTGATTCCACCGCAACGCGCCGGAAAAATAGCACAAATTGCTGGGGTTGCTAATATTGATAAGCGCTGGTGTGAGGTCGATTTTTTAACTTATGAATCTAAATTAATTCCTAACATTCACATTATTGGTGATTCTGTTTCAGCGTCCCTACCTAAGTCTGCACATATGGCTACTTCTCAGGCGCGCATTTGTGCAAATGCCATCATTTCCCTATTTAATCAAGTTCAGCCCGATCCTGAGCCAGTCTTTGCTAATACTTGCTATAGTTTCATCAATGATAAAATGGCTATGCACGTTGCCCATGTTTATCGTTACGATGCGGTTAAAAAAATCATGATTCCCGCAGAGGGAGGTGGCGTTTCCGATTCCCCATCAGTGCTTGAAGGGGATTATGCGCAAGCATGGGCTAAAAATATATGGGCTGATGTCTTAACCTGAAGTCTATTCATTGAAAGTATTAATATGTTAAAAATGATGAGTTTGTTATGGGCATTAATGCAGTTTAATACTAGCTCTCAAGCCCATGAGCATAGTCCTCAAGAGGGGGCGGTGACTAAAATTGCGATTCACATTCAATCACAAGATTATGTGCATCCAATTAAATTGTGGCGATATGGTCAAGAGTCTTGGGTAAGCCAAGGCCCGCTATTGGAAGCTGCGGCAAATAAAGTATTCAATACAGAATTTGGCCCTAGTAACGCTTTAATGTGCGATGTGAAGCCCAGTGCCGCTAGTGTCTTGATCTGGTTAAGGCCACGCATGTTTTATAATCCACAAATACAAAGATATTACGGCAAAGTAATTGCCGCTGTTTATAGTGCAGATGGAAAGCCGTTGGCTAATTATGTAGGGCAAGCTCAAAAAAATGGGATGTTGGGAGTTTATCAAGAACTTGATTTGGCAGATGTTTATCAGGCTGCGATGAGAGAGGCAGTTTTGAAAATGAAAGCTGATTCTAAATTTCAAACTGCACTTGATAGTAAAACCTCAGAAAATCCATGTGCAATCGTTAATCTTTTGCCTGAGCCAAAAATTCAATTTATGTCATTTTAATTAAAGGTTTTTTATGAATACACCAAAAATCAAGGCCTTATTTCTTGCTTTAATAGGCTTCACGATTTCTTTCAGCGCACATGCTGATGATTTAAAAAAAGTAACAGGTTTAAAAACACCTGAGTCTGTCATCGCTGCAAAAGATGGCAGAGTGTTTGTTTCTGAAATTGGTGAGTTTGGCAAAGATGGTGATGGTCAAATTACTGTGATTGAAAAAAATGGTGATGTGCGAGTCTTTGCGAAGGGATTAGATGATCCTAAAGGCTTGGCTTTTGTCGGTAAAGATCTATTTGTAGCAGATAATCACCGCGTAATTAAAGTAAATGCAAAAGGTGAAACCCATGTGTTTGCCTCGGCTCAGGCATTTCCAGAGCAACCATTATTTTTAAATGATTTAGAAGCAGATAGTTTAGGTAATTTATATGTCAGTGATAGCGGGGACTTAAAGGGTTCTGGTGGTGCTGTTTATAAAATCAACAAACAAGGTAAGGTGAGTTTGGTGATTGATGGTAAGCAAGATGCGCGTATTTTGGCACCTAATGGTTTACTCATGGGTAAAACTCAAAATTGCATCATGGTGGTTGATTTTGTCTCTGGCATTCTTTATCGCTTGGATATGAAGAAGAATGCATTGATTGAAGTCGCAAAAGGATTTGGCGGTGGTGACGGTATTGTTAACGGCAAAAAAGACCAGTTTTACGTAAGTGATTGGAAAAACGGCAAAGTATTTAGCGTTAAGCTAGAAAAAGGTGTAGTGGCCAATGCGGAGCTAGTAAAAGAAGGGTTTGTGGCGGCTGCCGATATTGCATCTGGCCAAGATGGTAAATTCTTGTTAGTGCCTGATATGAAAGCTGGCGAGTTAGTTTATCTGCCAATCAAATAGTAGAGTTTAAATAAAAAAGGCCTGCATTGCAGGCCTTTTTTATTGTATTAATTATTTCGTTGTAGGGAGTACTGAAACAGACTCAATGATGACTGCTTGCACAGGAACATCTCCGCCATCTGTTGGAAGTTTAGAAATTCGTTCAACAACGTCCATTCCTTTAATCACCTTACCAAACACGGTATAACCCCAGCCACGATCTGACTTTTCAGTGTGATTTAAGAAGGTGTTATTGGCCACATTAATAAAGAATTGAGACGATGCAGAATGCGGATCATTTGTTCTTGCCATGGCAATAGTGCCCAAGGTGTTCGTTAGTCCGTTATAAGCTTCATTTTTGATCGGCGCGCGTGTTGTTTTTTCGTTTAGATTTTTATCTAGGCCGCCTCCTTGAATCATAAAGCCTGAAATCACTCGATGAAAAATGGTGCCAGTGTAAAAGCCATCATTGGCGTATTGCACAAAATTTTCTACTGTTTTAGGTGCTTTATCACTATTAAGCTCAACAATAATGATGCCTTTGTTTGTTTTGATTTCAACAGTCGGTTGTGCCCAAGCTGATGCACTTAAAAATGCACTCGCGATGCTGAGGCTAAGTAAAAACTTTTTGATTTTCATGATTTAACTTTCTAAAAATTGAGATTTAAAATTAACTAGTCGTGAATAAGTTGGCGATCCCATCTAACCCCATATGATTAATTGCATAGGTTGCTTGCTCTTGAACAATTGGTTTTGCATGATAAGCAATGCCTGCACTTGCTAAGCGCATCATTGTGAGGTCGTTAGCACCATCGCCGATTGCAATAGCTTGGTCTGTGCTGATACCTAAATCATTACACTTGCGCACTAAGAAATCGGCCTTGGCTTGTGCATCAACGATATCGCCTAAAATGCGACCGGTGAGTTTGCCGTTAATAATTTCTAGGGTATTTGATTCAGTGTAGTCTAGATCTAATAGGGCTTGTACGCGATGCGCAAAGAACTCAAACCCACCAGAAACCAATAAGGTTTTAATTCCGTTTGCTTTACATGCGTCTATCCAGGTTTTTGCGCCCGGGTTCAGTTGCAGTCTTTCATCGACTACTTTTTGTAAAGCTGACTCTTCCAAGCCGTTTAATAACGCGACACGTCTAGTCAGACTTTCTTTAAATTCAATTTCTCCACGCATTGCACTTTCTGTAATCGCCGCCACTTGTGGTTTAAGGCCGTACATATCGGCAATTTCATCAATACATTCGATATTGATGAGTGTCGAGTCCATGTCCATCACGGCGAGCTTAATATTTTTTAGACGTTGATTGTCAGCAACATAAGCACAGTCAATTTTTTGTTCTACACAAAATGCTTTTACCGCTGCTGAGGGCTCGTTTTGATTGGGCAGGTAGTAGGCGTGCTCAGCGATTTGAATGAATTGCGCACCATGAACTGCCTTGCTAATTTGGTGAATGTGCATCAGATGATGCAATTGGATGGCCGAACCTTGAACAACTAAGCGCATAAGAGGATATCTTAAAAAATTAACTAGTCTGAATATTATACATCGGGAAAAGCTGCTATTTAAAACGTCATTCATATACAGTGGGGTGGCGCGCAGACGCGATTTGCGCGAGAATGTCACATTGATCATTTGCTTAGATTTTTTATCATGAATTTGCACGAATTTCAGGCCAAACAACTATTACAACGCTATGGCCTAGCGGTACCTGTTGGACAAGTTGTCCAGTCTGCGGAGGCTGCTGCCGCGGCAACGAAAGAGATTGCTGGGGATGCGTGGGTTGTTAAGGCGCAAGTTCATGCTGGCGGCCGTGGTAAAGCGGGTGGCGTGAAGATTGTTAAGTCTGCAAGCGAGGCAAAATCTGTCGCTAACAATTTACTAGGCAAGCATCTTGTGACTTACCAAAATGCGCCTGATGGGCAGCCCGTTCATCAGTTATTGGTTGAGCAAACATTACCGATCGCACGTGAATTGTACTTATCTATTTTAGTCGATCGTACCTTAGAGCGTATTGTGATGGTCGCTTCTAGTGCTGGTGGTATGGATATTGAAGAAGTTGCTGCGACGATGCCAGAGAAAATCCTTCAAGAGGTTTGTGATCCTCTGAATGGCTTAGTTGATTATCAAGCCCGTAATCTTGCTTTTGCTTTGGATCTTGTTGGCGACCAAATTGCTGCTTTTACTAAATTAGCAAAAGGGCTATACAAGCTTTTTAAAGAAAATGATTTAGCGCTTTTGGAAATTAACCCTTTAGTCGTGACCACGGATGGTAAGTTATTTGCGCTCGATTGTAAGATGAGTGTTGATGACAATGCCTTGTATCGTCAAAAACTGCTCGCTGAACAACGTGATTGGAGTCAGGATGATGCAAAAGAGGCTGAAGCGCATCATGCCGGACTTAATTACATTGCTTTAAATGGCAATATTGGTTGTATGGTGAATGGTGCTGGTTTGGCAATGGCAACCATGGATTTGATTAAGCTGCATGGCGGTGCACCAGCTAACTTCTTGGATGTAGGTGGTGGTGCAACTGCAGAAACAGTCTCTAAAGCTTTTAAAATCATCTTGGCTGATCAAAATGTACAGGCTATTTTGGTGAATATTTTTGGCGGTATTATGCGTTGCGACATTATTGCAGAAGGCATTATTACTGCAGTTAAAGACGTTGGCATTCAAATTCCTGTGGTCGTGCGTTTAGAAGGTACCAATGTGGAATTAGGCCGCAAAATGTTAAGTGAAAGTGGCCTTTCGATTATTTCAGCGGCTGGTCTCACAGATGCAGCTAAACAAGCTGTTGCAGCTGTGAGTGTGTAAGGTTAAATATGAGCATATTAGTTAATAAAAATACCAAAGTTTTATGCCAGGGTTTTACTGGTAAACAAGGGACATTTCATTCTGAACAAGCGATTGCTTATGGTACGAAAATGGTGGGTGGTGTAACACCGGGTAAGGGTGGTCAAACGCATTTGGATTTACCAGTTTTTAATACAATGCGTGATGCGGTAAGTGCAACTGGTGCACATGCTTCTGTGATTTATGTCCCGCCGCCATTTGCAGCAGATTCCATTTTAGAAGCTTGTGATGCTGGCATAGAACTGATTGTGTGCATTACAGAAGGCATTCCTGTGTTGGATATGCTGAATGTCAAAGCTGCGCTTAAAGCTAATCATGTGAAGTTGGTTGGCCCTAATTGCCCAGGTGTTATTACCCCAGACGAGTGCAAAATTGGCATTATGCCGGGCAGTATTCATTTGCGTGGGAAAGTGGGCATCGTTTCACGTTCTGGCACCCTCACTTATGAGGCAGTTAACCAGACGACGGCGTTAGGTTTGGGTCAGTCTACTTGTGTGGGGATTGGTGGCGATCCGATTCGCGGTCTGAACTTTATTGATTGTTTAGAAATGTTCCAAGCCGACCCTGAAACTGAGGCGATTATTATGGTCGGTGAAATTGGTGGTGCTGATGAAGAGGCGGCCGCCGATTATATTAAGCATTATGTGACAAAACCTGTTGCCGGCTACATCGCTGGTCAAACTGCGCCCAAAGGTAAGCGTATGGGTCATGCGGGCGCTATTATTTCTGGTGGTAGCGGTAAAGCTGAAGATAAGATAGCTGCTTTAGAAAAAGCAGGAGTGATTGTTGCAAGTTCTCCTGCTGGTTTAGGTGAAGCTGTATTGGCGGCGATTAAGGCAAAACAATAAAACTTATGAAAAAACTTCTGGCTTTTTTGATGTTAACCTTTGCTTTAACTATCCAAACTGCAGGCGCTACTGAAGAGATACCGTATCTGCTAACTGTCGCTGCTAAAGGTGATCTTGCTAAAGTTTCCGCACTCCTTGAAAGCGGCGCTAGTCCAAATGCAAAAGATGTTGATGGTCTTACTGCGCTGATGTACGCGGCAAGAAAAGACCAAGTTGAGGTGGTTAAATTACTATTGGAAAAGGGTGCTGATGTTAATGCCCGTGAAAATGGTGGTTGGACGGCTTTAATGTTTGCTGCTAAGAAAAATTATATTGCTACTGCTAAAGTTTTATTAGCCAAGGGTGCAGATCCTAAAATTAGAGACATTTCAGGTTGGAGTGCACTAGGCTTGGCAGCAACTTCAGGTTATGCAGAATTGGTTGGTCTGCTTATTCAATCAGGTGTTGACGCTAATTTAAGAACAGATGACGGTAAAACCATTCTGATGTTTGCTGCTAAAAATGGTGATGTTGCAACAATTAAAAGTTTAATAGAAAACAAAGCCGATGTTTCTACAAGAGATCGATATGCGATGACAGCACTTATGTATGCTGCGCGTGTTGGAAATGCAGGCGCGGTTGAGGTTTTAATTGCTAGTGGTGCCAAAGTGTCGGAGGAGGACAAGTCCAAATGGACTGCACTTACTTGGGCAGTGAGAAAGAAACAGTTGCCAACAGCAGAGTTGTTAATTAAAAATGGAGCGGATGTGAATCATAAAGATGGCCAAGGTCTGCCTTTATTGCATAACGCAGTTAATAATGGAGACACTGAAATGGTGCGTTTGTTATTAAAAAGTGGTGCCGATCCAAAAGTAAAAGACCAGTACTCATTAACTGCTTTGGTCTATGCAATGCAAGCTAAACGTTCTGATATCGTTACCTTGCTTAAAGATGCAGGTGGCAATTATTAGTCAAACCCTTCGATTTTGTATTGCTCAGATAAATAGCACCGTCGGTGATATTCAGGGTAATGGCAAAAAGATTCTTAAAGCATCATTAGATGCGAAAAGCAAAGGCGCAACGCTGATGCTAACCCCCGAGCTCTCACTTTCTGGATATCCACCAGAGGATTTGTTGCTAAGAGAAGATTTTAATCTTGCTTGCCTTCGTGAACTTCAGTTTTTGGCAGCTGAGATTAAAGAGATTACTGTAATTGTTGGTCACCCTCATGTACATAAGGGCGAGTGTTATAACGCAGCTTCTGTTCTGCAAGATGGTAAGGTTTTAACGACTTACCATAAGCATGTCTTACCAAACCACACTGTTTTTGATGAGCCTCGTTATTTTAAATCAGGTGAGCTGGCGACGGTCTTCGAGCATCAAGGTATTAAGATAGGTTTGTTAATTTGTGCGGATGTTTGGGAGGCCGAGCCCGCATTGTTAGCACAAGAAGCGGGTGCTGAGATTTTGTTGGCGCTCAATGCTTCGCCGTATCATATGGGTAAGCAATCTACTCGACATCAGATTGCACGCGAACGTGTATTGCAAACGGGTTTGGCGATGGTGTACGCGAATATGGTCGGTGGTCAGGATGAATTGGTATTTGATGGCGCTTCTTTTGTATTGGATCGGTCTGGCGAATTGGTGCAGCAGCTAGCGGCATTTGAAGAAGATTTGGGTGTGCTTGATATTGATGTCAGTGAAAAAAATAGGGCAAATCCTTTAAATGAAAGTATTTCGGCTTTATCTGGCTTGGAAGAAACGGTTTATCGAGCCTTATGTTTAGGGTTGAAAGATTACGTCAATAAAAATGGTTTTAAGGGTGTAGTGCTAGGCTTGTCTGGTGGTATTGATTCTGCACTTACTTTAGCTATTGCAGTTGACGCTCTGGGCGTTGATCAGGTTAGAGTGGTGATGATGCCGTCAGAATTTACTGCGGAAATAAGTGTTAGTGACGCACATTTAATGGCGAAAAATCTAGGCGTTCAATATAGCGAGTTGCCTATTAATGCCTTATTTGATTTGTTTAGAGCAACCTTAGCTGATGAGTTTTTAGGCTTGCCGTTTGATACGACGGAAGAGAATTTGCAGGCGCGAATAAGAGGCATGCTGTTAATGGCCTTGTCTAATAAGTTCGGAAGCATTGTTCTGACTACCGGCAATAAGAGTGAGATGGCTGTTGGCTATTCAACTCTTTATGGAGATATGGCAGGTGGTTTTGCATTACTTAAAGATGTACCTAAAACGCTGGTCTATAAACTATCGAATTACCGTAATACAATTTCAGCTGTGATTCCAGAAAGAATTATAGTGAGACCTCCATCTGCTGAATTGAGGCATGATCAAACTGATCAGGATAGTTTACCTCCTTATGAGATTTTAGATGCGATCATGGAAGCGTACGTTGAGCACGATGCTAGTCGTGCTGATATTATTAGCATGGGTTTCCGTGAGCAAGACGTTGTTCGTGTTACGAGTTTGATTGATAGGAACGAATATAAACGTCGCCAATCGCCAATTGGTGTTCGTATTACACAGCGAGGTTTTGGAAGGGACAGACGCTATCCAATTACTTCTAAATTTGTATTTAATGGTTAATGAATTAGATTAATCTGTTAGGTCGTTGATTTAGTTTTTTCACGTGAGGAATGAGTAATGAAAAAAATTGAAGCAGTAATTAAACCATTCAAATTAGATGAAGTACGCGAATCTTTATCTGAAATTGGTGTGAACGGTTTGACTGTGACTGAAGTTAAAGGCTTTGGTCGTCAAAAAGGGCACACAGAGTTATATCGTGGTGCGGAGTACGTTGTTGATTTCTTACCAAAAATCAAAATTGAGCTTGTGGTGGCGGACGATTTAGTTGATTCAGCAATGGATGCCATTATTAAAGCGGCCCGTACAGGTAAGATCGGTGACGGTAAGATTTTTGTGACGAATGTTGAGCAGGTATTGCGTATCAGAACAGGTGAAACTGGCGAATCTGCAGTTTAAATAGTTTTTAATAGATGTCAGTTTTATTAAAAACTGTATTGTTGTTAAGTCTTTCAAACGTCTTCATGACGTTTGCATGGTATGCCCATCTTAAGAATTTGAGTGATAAGCCTTGGTATATTGCTGCGTTTTTAAGTTGGGGTATCGCATTGTTTGAATACATGCTTCAAGTCCCTGCTAATCGTATTGCATATTCAGCTTTGTCTTTGTCCCAGCTAAAACTATTACAAGAAGTCATTACGCTATCTGTTTTTTTACCATTTGCTATTTTTTATATGCATCAACCGCTTAAACTTGATTTTTTATGGGCGGGAATGTGTTTGTTAGGTGCGGTTTATTTTATCTTTCGCGCTTAAGCTGGATTTATAAGCCCAACATTCTCGCTGTTTGATAAAACACAAAGCTGACCACCCACGCGAGTATCAGTGACCAAGCAATTGACATCGCGGCGAAAATCCAACTTTTTGATTCATTTTTGAGTGTTGCAATGGTTGATAGACATGGTGTGTATATCAAAGTAAAAAGCATAAAGCTTATTCCTTGAACCCAATCCAATTGATGCGCCATTGCTTGCATTAGCGCATCGCCTTGTAAGCCATAAATAACGGCTAATGATCCAATCACAATCTCTTTCGCAACAAAGCCGAATATAAGAGCAATTGC
>JACCDQ010328016.1_pt1 | contig 21297 bp, 33 predicted proteins | sample 7446031 | NCBI WGS metagenome assembly JACCDQ01 (sample SAMN15323442, study PRJNA562643) | freshwater metagenome | isolation source: river surface water | place: USA:Blue River Watershed | collected 2017-08-17
CCCCCCCTCCCCTCCAAACCGCATTCGGGCGGTTTTTTCGTGGTCGGTCGATCTGAGCATTGCACCATTACTCCACCATTACTCCACCGTTGGGGTAATGCTCAGTGTGGTTTGTAACAAAATGTAACCTTGGGAGAGACAACGTAAGTTGTTGATTTGTATATATATTTTGTATATATAAAATATATATAGGGGTGGCCATGCCTCTGTTTTCCTGAGCATTGCACCATTACCCCAGCTTTTTGGGTGTTTCTGAAAAACTAGTCCTAACCTGAATTTGTATGTCTACCCCCGAGTAACGGTGCCATGGTGGGTAATGCTTGCTAAGTGGTTGATTCATAATGGTTTTTCAGTTTTGAGCATTGCTCTAGTTGCCGAAATGGGGAGTAATGGTCAGATTTCACCATGGATCGCCTGTGGCGGCGCATCCTGCGGTACAATGACCCCACTAGGCTAGAGTCGCCCTCGAAAAACGGGAGTAGTGCCCCGCCGCCTGGTACCCATAACGCACTGGATCAACAGCACGAAAGATCAAAGACATGAGCAAGATTGAAGATGGTGGGCCGGCGTTTCCGTTTACCTGCCAAGGACCAACAACGGCACCCGAGGCCTATTACGGCATGACACTGCGCCAGTACGCCGCCATCAAGCTGCGCGTGCCAGACAGCGGAACCGACTGGCTTGACGAGATGATCAGCAAGTCGTTGCGAGACGATGTTGCAGCCAAGGTTATGCAAGGCATGTACAACGACGGCACCGTAGCTAAAGCATCAGAACTCGTCGATGACTCCACAAACATGGATGCGGTATCGGAGTGGGCTTACGCTCAAGCCGACGCCATGCTGCGCGCACGGGATGCTAACCAATGAGTGCCCTTGATACGCAAGTGGCCGGCAGCCACTACAAGGCCTGCACAATCCGGCCGGTCAAGTACATCCATGCCAATGGGCTGGGCTTCTTGGAGGGCTGCATCGTCAAGCGCATCACCCGCTGGCGCGACAAGGACGGTTTTGCCGACTTGGAGAAGATCAAGCACGAGGTGGATCTGCTGATCGAGCTGGAAACCCGCAAGGCGGCAAACGCGTAATGGAATGCACCAGCTCGAACTCGATCTGCTCCACCACGGCCTGCGGGCCGTCAAGCGGCGCACAGACGACCGGGATCGGTTGGTGGTTTCAGAAGTCATTGCGCCTCACGAGCTGGCAAAGCCAGGCCCATCAAGCGTGTTTGATCTGGCTGCCATGAGCATCAAGCGCGTCAAACTTTCCAGCGAGGCCAAGCGGCCGCATAGCCGGGTAGTTGAGCTGCCGGACGGCCGCACGGTCCGCACCGTGATACACGAGACCGAGACCGAGGAATGGCAGGAACGAGAGTTTCAGCGACGGGCGCGGCAGGTGGTGCCAAAGCCGGCGCGGCATGTGGTGACTGTGGGGGAGAAGCAGCGCAAGCTGACGGGGAATAAATGATGTTGACGCCAAAACAGGAAACATTCGCAGCAGAGCTGGCCAAGGGTAAGACGCAGGCCGAGGCGTACCGAATCGCATTTCCCGCATCCACCAAATGGCAGGACTCGACGGTCTACAAGCGGGCCTCTGAGCTGGCTGGAAACGGGGAGGTTTTGGGTAGGGTTCGCGAGCTAACGACGAAGGCGGCAGCCGCCAACGAGGTGACGGTCGAGCGCGTGATCCGCGAGATCGCCCGACTGGCCTTCTTCGACATCCGCAAGCTGGTTGATGTGGACGGCAAGCCGAAGCCGCTGCAAGAGCTTGACGACGACACGGCAGCAGCAATCGCTGGCCTAGAGGTGGCAAGAGTCGGCAATGCAGAGCTAGGCATTGGCGAGGTGTTGAAGTTCAAGATTGCAGACAAGAACAGCGCGCTTGACAAGCTGGCAAAGCACCTGCAGATGTTCACTGAGAAAATCGACGTGACAAGCAGCGACGGCAGTATGACTCCTACCGTCATCAAGCTTGTATCGCCCAATGGCTGAAGCACGGCTTGAACTCCCCCCCAAACTAATCCCCGTATTCACCAGCCCAGCCCGCTATCGCGGCGCATACGGCGGACGAGGCTCCGGCAAGACACGCACCTTCGCACTCATGACAGCGGTCCGAGCCATGATGTTTGCAGAGACCGGCGCGTCCGGGGTGATATTGTGTGGCCGTGAGTTCATGAACTCGCTGGAAGATTCTTCCATGGAAGAGGTCAAACAAGCCATACGCTCGGTGCCGTGGCTTGATGCCTATTTCGAGATGGGGGAGAAGTACATCCGCACCAAGAACCGGCTAGTGTCTTATGTCTTTGTCGGCCTGCGGCACAACGTCGACTCACTGAAGTCCAAGGCCCGCGTCCTGCTCGCATGGATCGACGAAGCCGAGAGCGTGAGCGAGACGGCATGGATGAAGCTGCGCCCGACCGTCCGTGAGGAGGGGTCCGAAGTTTGGTGTACCTGGAACCCAGAGAAAGACGGCAGCCCGACAGACCAGCGATTCCGCAAGGCAGCGCCGACGAACTCCAAGATCGTCGAGATGAACTACCAGGACAACCCTTGGTTTCCTGCCGTGCTAGAGCAAGAACGCCAGGACGACAGGACCCGTCTAGATGACCAAACCTATGCATGGATCTGGGAAGGCGCCTACCGCGAGAACAGCGACGCGCAGATACTGGCCGGTAAGTACCGGGTCGACGAGTTCCAGCCCGCTTCCGGCTGGGGTGGCCCTTATTTCGGCATCGACTGGGGCTTCAGCCAAGACCCGACCGCTGGCGTCAAGCTGTGGATACACAACCAGCGGCTCTACGTCGAGCATGAAGCCAGCCGTGTCGGGCTGGAGAACGACGATATCGCCGAATTCATGACCCAGCACCTGCCAGGCATAGAACAGCACATGGTAAGGGCCGACAGCGCCCGCCCTGAGACCATCAGCCACGTCCGCTCAACCGGGCAAGGAAAGCGAGCGGCGCTACCGAAAATAGAGCCGGTCAAGAAGTGGCCTGGATCGGTCGAGGACGGCATTGCCCACCTTCGCAGCTACCGTGAGATCGTCATTCACCCGCGCTGCAAAGAGACGCTGAAAGAGGCTCGGTTGTACAGCTACAAGACCGACCGACTATCTGGCGACGTGCTGCCGACCATCGTTGACGCTAACAATCATCTGATTGACGCGATTCGCTATGCACTTGGTCCGATGATTCGTCGGCAGCAGCAGACGGGTATATTTACATGATGTGCGGTCTCCTGTAGAATCCACAACGATGGTGGCGCTCAGTGCTGACGCACAATAGATGAGGCCACCATTATCAGCGCTTCATCCGACGCAGACGGCGAAAGCCAGAATATCGGATGACCATCACACCTGCAGCCGCACTCGGGAAAGCTGCCGGGGACCAACAGGCCACATCGTACTGAAACGGCTGCAGGTGTGATGGTGAATCAAGGCTTTGTGTTAGCGACGAAGCTGGTGCATATCGCTGCACATCAGTGTGGGTTGTAATCCATGACCAAAACCATGCTTTATTGGGATTGATTTGCCATCAGCCATTTCGGGCGGTACTCAGTCGAGGCACATGCACAGTGAGTAGCTGTAGGAGCATAACCGGGTGTGCGTCATCGCACCCTTGGCCAGCGGGGGTTAGAGTCCTCCTACCGTCCACCATCAACACACAAGCCCTGACCTCAACTCAGGGCTTTTTTGCGACTCCCTACCATAGACCCATGACCACATTCGTCACCAACACATACGATATACAGCTCGCCCGCTACGAGCTGGCGCAGTCGCTCGGGGCTATCGACGCCAAGCGGCCGGCAGCGTGGAGCCAGTACGGCTACCCCACCGACATCACGTTCCAGCACATGCTTTCCGCCTACGAACGCGGCGGCGCAGCACACGGCGCGGTGCATCGCCTGCTCGACAAGTGCTGGCAGGAACTCCCGCGCATCAAGTCACCGGCCAGCGACAAAGTGACACCGTGGGAGCAGCGCACCGCCGCCGTGCTGCGCAGTGTGAGCGCATGGGCCAAGCTGCGAGACTTCGACCGGCGCAACGTGATCGGGCGCTACAGCGCACTGATCTACCGCGTCGCAGACGGGAAAGCCCTGCGCGAGCCGCTGGAGCGTGCGGAGCGGCTGGTGGACCTGGTGCCCATCTACGAAGATCAACTGCGCGTGACAATGCGGGACAGCGACACCACGAGCCCGACCTACGGCCAGCCGCTGATGTTCCAATACCAGTCGCGTTGCGTGCAGACTGGCGACAACCAGGGCCAACCGATCGAATGGGCGGACGTTCACCCGTCGCGGGTGCAGATCCTGGCTGAGGGCAGCGTGGGTGATATGTTCGACGGCGTTCCGCTGCTGCGCGCCGGTTTCAACTCGCTGATCGACCTGGAGAAGATCAGTGGTGGCTCGGGCGAGTCCTTCCTGAAGAACAGCGCGCGGACCTTGGTTTTCCAGTACGACAAAGACACCGCACTTCAAGCCATCGGGCAAGACGGCGAGACCACCAGCGTCCGTCAAGCCCACGAGGAACAAGCTCGTTCGCTGAACCGCAACCAAGACGCCAGCATTGTGATGCAGGGTGGCACGGCCAGCACGCTGCAGACCACGACGCACGATCCGAAGCCGTCGTTCGAGGTGGCGGCGAACCTGTTCGCGGCCTCGGTTCGACTGCCCTTCACGGTGATTTTTGGACAGCAGACCGGGAGGCTCGCGTCGAACGAGGACAGGGAAGACTACGCGGAGCGCGCAAAGACTAGGCAAACAAACGAACTGACTCCCATGCTGGAGCAGTTTGTTCGGCGCATGCAGGCCGCCGGCATCATCGAGGCTGGGGAGTTTGAGATCGAGTGGCCGGACGTTGCAGCCCCCAGCGAGGATGAAAAGGTAAAGCGCCTGAAGGACTACACGACCGCCATGCGCGAGGCTTTCGCGGCTGGCATCCAAGGATTGTTTGATGCTGATGAGCTGCGGCGCGTGGTGGGGTTTGAGCCGCTGCAGGGGGTTGACCTGCCGACTGAGGGTGGCGAGCCGGTCGCATGACCAAAGCCACCAACCAGCCTACAATCCAAGCCATGAAAAACAAAATCGTACTCACAGTGCTTGTGGCCGCAATGATGCAGTCTGCACCGGCTTCGGCTGCGGTCGCGGCAATAGCAGCCATTGTTGCCGCCACCTCGGCCCAAGTTGCGGCGAACAACAGGGCAAAAGAAGCCGCAAAGAAAATAGAAGACGAGAAGCTAAAGGCGGACAGGTCAAAGGGAAAGTAAGCCGATATGGCCAATCCCATCATCTCAGGCACCCCAGCCGACCGCACCGGAACCCTGCCCATCCTGCGCCGTGCCGTGCGCGAGATCAATCGCCGATGGGCCGGCCTTCAAGCCGACGTGCTCGCCATCTTCGCAGCCATTCCGGTCTATGCGATCAACGCGGGCGATCAAGAGCTAGTGCGCTATGGCCTGACCGCCGACCAGATGCAGCGCCTATCGACCGAGCTGCAGGCCGCCGTCGAGCGGTGGATAGCAGACGGGCGCGACCCGGCCAATCTTTTTTGGTGGAGTCAGTATGTTGCAGAAACGCAACAGCTAGGGACCGCGCAGACGGTCGCCAACCTGGGCAACCTGTCGCCGGCGTATGCTGCTGCTCGGTCGATTGAGATGGTGATTTATTCCGAGCCCTACGTTCAGCGGCTGGCCATGGCGCAGATCAAGTCCTACGAGCACTGGACCGGCCTTGCGGCTCAACAGAAGTCGGAGCTGGCGCAGATCATCGGGCAGGCGGTGGTCGATGGGCGCAACCCGCGCGCGGTCGCCGAGACCATCAAAGAGCGGCTGGGCGTGAGTCTGAGCAAGGCCAAACAATATTCACAAACAGACCTCACGGACACCCTACGGCAGGCCCGCTGGGCCGAGGCTGAGCAGGCGCAGCAGGACTTCGGGATCAAGATCGGGTTGCTGTGGACTTCGGCGCTGTTGCCGACAACCCGGCCGTGGCACGCTTCGCGCCATGGGCGCGTTTACACGGCGGCAGACGTGAAGGCTTTCTACGGGCAGCGGGGAAACACCTACAACTGCCACTGCAGCACAACTGAAGCCCTGCTCGACGCCGACGGCAAGCCGATCCTCACGCCCAAGCTGCGCGCCAAGATGGCCGGAGAAAAGCTGAAGTGGGACGCTGACAATCCGGCGTGAGCGTGGTATGATGCGCATGCTGGTTTCGGTGTTGCATGTGCAAGATGCTATACACCAAAGCCCGTAAGGCCTACCGCCACATGAACACAGCTTGCACCTGTGGGATTGTGGCGGTTTTTCTTTTGGAGATTTCATGTCACCCGTTATCCATTTCAGCTTTGCGCGCAATCAAGTGCGCGTCTTCGTCGGCGAGGCTAACGAACTGTGGTTTGTTGCCCAAGATGTATCAGCAATACTTCAGTACAGCCACCTTCAGGAAATGACGCGCACCATTGACGCCTACGAAAAGGATCTGCACGATCTGCAGACACCAAGCGGAAAGCAAGAAATTATGGCCATCACAGAACCCGGTCTGTATTCTGCGATACTAAATAGCCGTAGTCCAGAAGCGAAAATATTCAAGAAATGGGTTACGTCTGAAGTGCTGCCATTCATCCGTAAGATTGGATCCTACGCCGCGAAAACTCCCATCGTACCCGGCGAACTCGCTCCGAAAGCCGAAAAGGACGAAGCCGCATCCATGGCGCTGGCATCCGTCGCAGGCAAGGCGCTGTCGCTGCGCCGCAAAGAAAAGCGCATCCTGGCGCAGATCGTTGGTCTGCTGCGTGAAGAGGTGCAATTGAAGTTGACGCTGGCGTCTATTGATGGGGGTGTGAAATGACCAACCAAACAAAGCTGTGGATCATCAGCATCCCAGGCCCCGACGACATCTACGCAGCCCCGAGCTACGAGGTCGCGCAGTTGATGAAGGCAAGCCATGACAAAAGCATGACCGAGTTTATCGCCAATATGCGCGCCAAGGGCGAGATGCTGCGGATTCGCGCCGAAGACATGATGGCTGTCATCGAGGAATGCGACGACGCCGAAGAGCATGCCGAACTGCTGACCGAGTTCAAGTATTCGGACTGGGACATCACCGAGGCCGATCTGATCAAGCCGGAAGACCCAGCGCAACCCAACTTGTTTGAGCAAGATGGAGGTGTGAAATGAGCGAGAAACAGACTGAGGCGCAGCGCCTGGCCGACGAGCTGGTCCAGGCCCAGGGCTACCCGTTGTCGATCAAAGCTGCGCAAGAACTGCGCCGCCTGGATGAAGTCAACGAGGAGCTATTGGAGGCGCTGAAGGCGATGGTAGCGTTAGACGAAGATCAGCATCAGAGATTCCCAGGTGACGAAGACGTTTGCCAGGAGGTTCAGCAAGCTCGCGCCGCCATCGCCAAAGCCGAGGCCACAAAATGAGACTACGTTGGAAACTTGATCCTAAGCCCACTGGATTATCGGCAGTTGGCGCCCCTCCAAGAGGCAGCACCTTGCATGACGGAGAAACCGAGTATGCTTCCATCTCCTGTTTCGGAGGTGCATTCTCGAATCGTAAGACTGGGTGCTATTGGGTTGCATACGGAGAGGTGCCATACAAGAACACACACAATGCGCCATGCGCCACGGTTGAAGAGGCAAAAACGCAAGCGATGGAGTACGTGAAGATCCATCTCAAGCAAAAAGGCAACTGAAAATGACCACCACCGACAAAGACTACGCCGACCTGTTGGCTCGTCTCGGCATCAAGCCGAGCAAGCCGACGTGTCAGGAATTGATTGATGAACTTGGAGAAAGCACATGGTAGTACTGCCGAAAAAAGTTGCGCAGCAGGTGTTAGAGGCGCTCGAAGCCGAAACAAGCGATTCATGGGAATGCAACAGCTACCACCCGAAAATTCATTCGGCCATCGCCACCCTGCGCCAAGCCCTTGAGGCCGAGCAGCAGGCTGGGCCGAATTGGATGGTGCTGGTGCCGAAGCGCATGACTACAGCGATGCGGCGCGTAACGGATGAAGAAGGGTGGACCTGGGGGGATCTGCTGGCAGCCGCCGAGGCGATTACCGAAGCTGAATATGCGGATCTAGGACGGTCGCAGCAGCAGGTCGAGCCGGCGGAGCATCAGCGATTCCGGCGCGGAATGCAAATACTTAATTGGAATCGCAGCCAAGACACGCCGCCAATAGTGGTAACAAAAGAACTATGGGTCGCGCAAGAGCTGGAGCAGTTTTACACCGCACCGCAGCCAGCGCAGCAACCGTCCATCCATCAATCTGGCGGAATTCCGGCAGGCTACAAACTGGTGCCGGTGGCTTCGATCTACATCACACCGTCCGGTGAGCGCGAGTTTGACGACTGGCGGGTTGATCTCCCTGCAGGTCGTAATCTGCTCTACACCCACCCGCAGCCAGCTCAGCAGCCCGCTATCCCGGAAGGTTGGAAGCTGGTGCCGGTGGAGCCGACGCTGGAGATGCTGGATGCAGGTTTGAAGCGCAAGTCGCAGGCAAGGTGGATGGACGGCGCGTCCCCGCTACGCGCGCGCACGGATAACCTGCGACCGGCTAACGAAATTGCCGCGCTGCAGTGGGAAGCCATGCTATCCGCAGCACCCGAGGCACCAGTGCGGCAGCCGCTGACGGTGGATCAGCTTATGGACGTCACCGCGTCTGCCGGCATCCCGTTTGTGGCCGGGATCGGACACTATGTCAAAGTCAAAGAGGCCATCGAGCGCGCGCACAACATCAAGTAACCACCAAAACACCCACACAAGCCGGCCCAGCGCCGGCTTTTTTCATGCTCCCTATCATCTGGAGCATGATCAAAAAACGCGTCCACATTCTGAGCGCCGTCAATGCCGCGAACGTGAGCAAGGACGGCGCAACCTACACGATCCGCGATGTCGTCGGCGCAGTAGATGACATCGTGATGAATGGCCGACTCTACCCGGCCGATCAGCTCGCCGCTGGCGTGGGCAGCCTGGAAGGCAAGCCGGCACCCGCAGGACACCCGAAATCCAGCGATGGCAAGTTCATCAGCGCCCTGAATGGCGAAGCCCTGGCATCGGCCTGGATCGGCTCCTACGTCCGCAACGCCCGCCACGAAGGCGGCAGGACAATGGTTGACGTGGTGGTCAACGAAGCCCAAGCCAAAGCGCACCCGGACGGTGCCAAGCTGGTCGAGCGCCTGGATGCCGCCATTGCCGGGACCAACAGCGACCCGATTCACGTCTCGACCGGCCTGATGATGCAACCCATCACGGCCAATGGCGAGTCGCACGGGAAGAAGTATTCAAGCATCGTCACAAACATCCAATATGACCATCTGGCAATCCTGCTGAATGAGCGTGGTGCCGCCACCCCCGACGAAGGCGTCGGCATGTTTGTCAATGCTGACGGCGAGCAGGAAGTCGAATCTGTCATCGTCAACACCGAGCCCGAAGACCGCCGCACTCGTGGCCTGCTGGGATGGATCAAGAAGCTGATCGGCAACAGCGATAGCTACGACTTGTCATTCGACCAGATCCACGAAGGGCTGCGAAAGCTGCTGCCAGATAACGCGTGGATTCGTGAGGTCTATTCCAAGTCCGTCATCTGGGACGACGGCGATAACCGATGCTGGCGACAGGATTACAACGTCTCTTCTGACTCCTCCCTATCATTACTCGGTGAACCCGTCGAAGTAGTGCGCCGGGTTGAATACAAACCCATCGAAAAGGAAACCGATCCGATGAAAACCGCCATCCTCGCCGCGCTGAACGCAGCCGGCATCAGCTCGGCAGGACTGGATGACAGCCAGTTGCTTGCCGCTTACAACTCGCTGCAGGCCAAACCGCTGCAAGAGGCCGTGAATGCCGCAAACAGCAAGCTGGCCGAGATCGAAGCCGCCGCCAATGCTGCCAAGACCGCCGAGCTGGACGCGCTTGCCGCATCGCTGGCCGTCAACTCGGTGCTGACCGCTGGTGACCTGAAAGCCTTGGGCCTGGATCGCCTCAAAGCCATCAAGGCCGCTACCGCTGGAGCTGCCCCGGTGCTGGCCGGCAACAGCGCAACCAAACCCGCCAGCGAGTTCGCTGGCTACTCCCTCAACTCGCATCTGGAGGCCTAAATCATGGCAAACCGCATTTTCCGTGGCTCGGCCGAGAAGACCGTTTCGAGCAAAACCGTCGCTGGCGCCTACCTGCCCGGCACCTTCGTCACCGAGGGCACCTCGACGTTGACCCAAGCGACCGCCCCGGCTGGCCTGCTGCGCATCCTGGCCAATCGGGACTGGTACAGCGACGGCGGCTTGACCGCTACCGACCCGCTGCTGACCGCCTACGCATCGGGCGACACTGCCGACGCCTACGCCATCGAGCCGGGCTACATCTTCCAAGTCGCCGCCGCTGCCGCAACCTACACGTTCGGCCAAGAGCTGACCATCGGTGCCGGTGGCCGTGTGACCGCTGCTGCCTCGACCAACTTGGTCATCGGCTTCGCTCGCACCGCTGGCGCCAAGTCCGCCGGCGACCTGATCGACGTCGAGATCGCCAACTTCTACGTCAAGGCATAAGGAGCCCACGAAATGCTGAAATGTACCCCCGAGCAAGAACTGGCCATCAACTCGGCTCGCGAAGCATTCAACCAAACCATGACCGCCATCGCGGCGCAGAACAGCCTGATCGGCAACGCTTCGCCGATCCCGCTGGACGCATGGCGCCGAGTTGACGCTCGTGGCGCTATGATCCAGCGCGACGTTCTGGCCGTCTTCAACCGACTGGCCGCCTCGAACCAGACCCCGGTCGGCGTGGGCGACATCGTGAACTTTTACCCGCAGATTTCCGACTCGGGCGAGGTCCATGTGTCGATGGACGGCCGCAGCGAAGGCCTAGCCGACCAAGCGAACGTCAAGTATGTCGGCACCCCGGTCCCGGTGTTCGACAGCTACGCCCGCATGGGCTGGCGCCAGATGGAAACCATCCGCAAGGCTGGCGGCGGTCTCGACGTGGACACCATTGCCAATCACCAGCGCAAGGTCGCCGAGAAGCTGGAAGACGTGGCGCTCAATGGCCTGCCGAGCGTGGTGGTCGGCGGCTCGACCATCTACGGTCTGCGCACCTTCCCGCAACGCTCGACCGACACCCATGGCCTGACTCTGCGCAGCTCGACCGGCGCTCAGTGGCTGGCCGCCTTCGAGAAGCTGATCAACGCCCTGATCGGTGACAATGCCTTCGGCCGCGCGACGGTGTTTCTCAACTACGCCGACTACGTGTACGCGTCGATCAACGAGTTCACGGCCGGCTACCCGAAGACCATCCTGCAGCGCCTGCAAGAAATCGGCCAAGTCGCCGAAATCGTCCCGGCCGCCAAGGTGCCCGCCAACGAGATGATCGGCATCGCCGGCCTGGCTACCGGCGAGTGGGGCTCGATCCTGCAAGCCATGCCGCTGGTGACCCGACCCAAGGCCCGCAGCAACCCCGAGGACGATTACGTCTTCGGCGTTCTGGCCATGGCTGCCCCGCAGTTCCGCAGCGACTACGACGGTCGCTCGCAGATCGCGCACCTGACCGCCTCCTGATCATGCTGCTGACCATCACGCACCTCAAGGCCCCGTGGCCGCAAGGCGCTGTGGTCGGCGACGTGATCGACCTGCCGAGCGTCCCATCATGGGCGCTTGGCAAGTGCACCGCAGCGCCAGCCGGCGCTGTTGTCACGATTGCGCAGCCGGCAGCAGAGCAGGATGGTACCTTCATTGATGGGGGTACCAAGCCGCAAGCCGAGCAGCAAGAGACCGACAAACCCAGGCGCGGACGCCCGCGCAAGGACGCAGCATGAACCAGTACATCGGAACCAAGCTGATCAAGGCCGAGCCGATGACGCGCCAGGCTTACAACGACTTTCGCCGCTGGACACTGCCGGCTGACGAGAACGGAGCCGACAAAGGCTACCTCGTCGAGTACCTGGACGGCGGCAAACCGAACACAACGACCCACATCGGCTACGTCAGCTGGTCCCCGGCCGAGCAATTCGACAACGCCTACCGCCCGTGCAACGCCATGACGTTCGGCCTGGCCATCGGGGCGCTGAAGGCTGGCGAGCGCGTGGCGCGCGCCGGCTGGAACGGCAAGGGCATGTGGCTGCGCATGATCGACCCCTATGCGCCGCATCCGGACACCCTCGCTGGTCGCTCACCGGGCATGCGCACCAATCCGTATTTCCGGGCCGCCGACAACAACGCCGAGGCGGATGGCACCATGCTGCCTTGGATCGGCATGAAGACCGCCGACAACAAGTTCGTCCCGTGGCAGGCGTCGCAGGCTGACATGCTGGCCGAAGACTGGATGGTGATCGAAAAATGATCACCAGCGCGCAAGCGACCCAGTACCTCGACCAGATGCTAGGCGTCGGCGCGCCCAGCTTCCTGGTGGATTCGGCGGTGGCCGACGTGGCGACCTACGAGACCGCATTGCAGGCCGCAGGCTACACGGCCTCTACCATCGTTCGGATCGAATGCATCTCGGTTGCGCTCCTGGTGGCTTCTGGCGACCCCAAGCGCACTAGCTCGCAGCATGCAAGCTCTGGCGCTGCCCGCAGCTTCAAATTCCACGATGGCGACCTGTCCAAGCTTCGCCGCTCGCTGACAGCATTGGACACCGCCGGCGTGATGGCTGACCCGATCGGTCCAGACCCCGCCAACAGCGGATTTTTAATGGTGGTGTGTTGATGGCAATGCTTCACAAATTCATGACCTCTACGGGGTCCGAGGTGCTGCCAACCAACGGCGGACCGTACTTCACCGAGGACATGTCGGCCGACTGGCCGCGTGGCCAGGTCTACATCGAGTTCTACAGCGATGCAGCCGGCACCGTGCCGGTGACGCCGACTGGCGGCGAGGTCTATGCCTACGGCACCCCGCTGGGCACCGTATACATGAAGGCTGGCAACGTCAACGGCATCCAAGCCGTCAATGCCGGGACCGAACCCATGTATGAGCCGCCGTTTTTCTCAGGCTGCGTCATCAAGGGCAAGCTGGAGTTTTCCGGCATCACGGGCGCACCATACGCGCGCGCTATCTTCTGGAGGTCTTGATGTACCCAGATTCCGCATTGCGCGCGCAAGTCCAGAGCTTCGCCAGGACCTACCCAGAGGGCATATCTCTAGTGACGCCTGGCCGCCCGTCGCTCAAGTCGGTCAGCATCCAGAACCGCGACAACAAGACTATCTACTTCTGGCACGGCAGGATGCCCAGCGGCGTGACCGGACAAGGCGCATTCCTGCCGATTGACCCAGCGCTGTGGACAGCCCAGGAAAAGCTCGACGCCGCAACGATGATGCTGGCCTATGGCGAAGCCATCGCAGCCGGGCAGACTTTCGAGCCCCGCGTGGCCCAGACTTCGGCGCTTTACAGTTATGTGACGGTCGGGACCGCGATTGCCCACGTCAAGGCGGGCAACTGATGAGCGCATCGGCAGCCTGGAGCTACACCAGCACGGCGACCCATTGGGCGCAGGCTGGGTTCGACGACTGGACCGGCGCTAGAACGTGGGCCGCGCCTGTCGCGTTTGCCTGCGACTACAAGGCCGAAGCGCGCACGATGACGGACGCCAACGGCCAAGAGTTCGTCAGCCGCCAAGTGCTCTACACCGAGCGTGCCACCGTACAGCCGGGCGACATGGTGCTAATCGGCGCCCATACCGGCGCGGACCCAGTGGCTGCCGGCGCTGCCGAAGTGCGAAGCGTGACGCGCTATGCTGACACGTTCGACCTGGCTGCCGACGATTACATGGTAGCCACCTGACATGGCAACCAACAAGCGACTGACCAACCGCCTGCCGCAGTTCATCACGGCGGTTGAGCAGAAGGCCGCGCGCGCGATGACCCAGGCGCTGATCCTGGGGGCGAGTGAGGCTAGCGTGATGACGCCGGTGGACACCTCGACGCTGCTAAACAGCCAGTTCCGCAAGGTCGGCAAGGACGGATCAAAGATTGTCGGCGTGGTCGGCTACACGGCGGAATATGCAAAGTACGTGCATGACCCGAACGTGAAGCAGCGGTTCAGACGATCTACAGCAGAAAAACTCTTCCTCAAGAAAGGTTTTGAGGAAGCCGAGCCGAATATCAGGGCCGTGATCACTGGTGCGATCAAGACCTAGCACGCCTCCCTATCATTGCCAGTATGAGCCAAGCCGCCGACGCCATCCGCAACCTGATCACGCCACTTCTTTCGGGTTGGCGCGTCCAGTTCGGCCGGTGGGTCGATGGCATGCCGACCGACAGGTTCGCTGTGATCCGCCCCGTGGGAGGTGTGCCGTCAACGCTGGTGCGCCGTCCGCAGTTCTCCCTGATCCTGATCGGCGCGGTCAACGACCCGGCAACCGTTCCAGATGGCAAGGCCAGCGAGATTGTCGAGGCTATGCGCGCCAGCAATGGCACGCTGGTCGTCATGACCGCTGGTGAGCCTGTTTTCTTTTCAACCGACGATGGCCGTCCTGTTTTCGAGATAGCCGTTTCCACCATTACCAACTAAGGATTCAATCATGAGTTCATATGACGGCAAGACCTGTGTGGTCTCTTTCTCTGCCACCGCCGAAGGTACGCTGCCGACCGTTTGGACGGCCCTCGGCATGATGCGCACCAAGTCCATCGCTGGCACCTGGGACACCGCCGACACCACGGCCGACAGCACAGCCGACAGCGCCAAGACCGTGATTGCCACGCGCCGTTCATTCACATTCAGTGGTGATGGCGTTAGCTACGACGATGCGGTGCACAACCAGCGCACCCTCAAAAACCACTTCTACAACCCCGGCAGCGCGACCGGAAACCAGCCGAAAGCCTGGTTCAAGCTGGCCTTTGCCAGCGGCGAGAGCTTCATTGGCCCGTTCATGGTCACCAACTGGACCGACGACGCGCCCGACGCTGATGCAATAACCTGGAGCATTGAGGCTGTCAGCAATGGCAATGTGACCTACGACGACGGCGTAGCCTGATGCTCGTCGAGTGCGGCTTTACGCGGGCGCAGATGCCGGACGGGCGGGAATACACGTTCCGGCCCTCATTTGCGCGTATCGCCGCACTTGGTAGCCCAGCCGACATCGTGCGGCTCTATGCTGCTTTGCATGGCGAGCAAGGCCGCAGTGCTGCTGGTTATATCCTGGCGACCATGTGCGACCAGGACGACCCGACGCCGCTGCTCGGGTGGTATGGCGCGGATGGATGGAATTCAGGCGCAATGCCGGCCGCCGAACAGATCATCCTGGCCCGCCATCTCATGCAGCACGGCATCATCGGCAAAGCCAAGCCTGGGCGTGGCGGCGGGCAGTACGCGCAAGAGTTCCATGCGGCAGAGTACATAGCAGCGGCTCGCGTGCATCTGGGCCTGAGCAGCGCAGATGCCGAGGCGCTGTCGATGACTGAGTTCCAGACGGCGTTTGAGATGAAATTTCCTGGGGCCAAGGCCAAGGAGATGCCGAGCCGCGAAGAGTACCGCGAGATGATGGCGAAGATTGAAGGCAAGCGCAAATGAGCACGAACGTCGGCGGGATTGACTACGAACTCACCATCAACACCGCAGGATTGATCGCTGGCGAGCGCAGGGCGCGGCGCAGCCTGGAGAGCCTGGGCAGTGAGGGTGACAAGCTGGGCAGCCGATTCACGGCCATGGCGGCCGCCGTCAGTGCCGCGCTGTCGGCTATCGCCGTCGAGAGCCTGGTGTCGAAAATCGTCAGCGCGCAGCGTCAGTTTGATGTTCTGTTTGCTAGTCTCAAGACCATGACGGGCGGCGCCGATCAGGCCACAGCCGCATGGGAGCGCCTGGTCAACTTTGCTGCGCAAACTCCGTACAGCCTGGAACAGGCGGTGCAAGGGTTTACCAAACTGAAGGCATTGGGATTGGACCCATCAGAGCGGTCGATGACCAGCTTTGGAAACACCGCTGCAGCAATGGGCAAAGACCTGATGCAGATGATCGAGGCGGTGGCAGACGCCAGCACGGGCGAGTTTGAGCGCCTGAAGGAATTCGGCATCAAGTCGAAAGCCGAAGGCGACAGGGTGACGTTCACGTTTCAGAACGTCAAGACCACAGTGCAGAACAACGCCCAGGCCATCACCGAATACCTGACCAAAATCGGCGAGGTGAACTTTGCCGGCGCCATGTCTGAGCGCATGAAAACGCTCGACGGCGACATCAGCAACTTGCAGGACTCGCTGCAGGCGCTGTATTTGTCCATTGCGCAGTCCGGCTTCGGCGACGCCATCGCTGTCGGTGTGCGCGCTGCGACAGAGGCCATTCAGCAGGCGCAGACCAGCATCAAAGAAGGCGACCTGACCGAGTATTTCGACGGCCTCAAGCGTTACGCCGGACTCGCAGAAGTGGCTGTCGTGTCGCTAGCTGGGGCGCTGGCAGGCAGACTGGTGATGGCGCTGGCCGCCAGTGCGGCGCAAGCCTATGCAACAGCTACCGCCATGGGCGCAGCCACGATTGCAGCTCGCGGCTTCTCTGCCGCCATGGCGCTGCTTGGTGGCCCCATCGGGATTGCCATCACGGCGCTTGGCCTACTGGCATTGAACTGGGACAAGATCGCCGGCAGCGCCAAGACGGCCGCGCAGATTTCCGAGGAATCCGCCGCACGCATTGCCAAGGCGCAAAACAAATCATCCGGCCGCGCAGCAAAAGACCTGGCAGCCCAACTGACAGAAGCCGAGCGCGGCCTGAAGTCGGCGCAGGCCGACCTGGAGCGGACGAATAGGCCGTCGATATACGGGGTCAAGGCGTCCGACAAAATCATAGAAGGCTACCAAGACCAGGTTGATGCTTACAAGAAGTCCATTGCCGACATCAAGTCAGCGCAGGCATCGCTTGGCGGTGGCGCCGGACGCGGCAAGATCAATCCAACCCTGGTGCAGGCGCCGTTGGCATCGGAGCCGGACAAAAAGAAGGGCGGAAAAAAGCAGCCATTCGATCAAGTCGGTTACCTGGCCAACATGCGCGAGCAAGCTGCGTCCGAGTACGACAAGATCGACATCGTGGAGCAGGAGGCGCTACGCAAGAACGATGCGCTACTGAAGAAGAAGGAGATCAGCGAAGCCACGCACGCCGAGGCCATCAAGCTGATCAAGGACCGATCCATTCGTGAGCGCGCAGAGTTGGCCGATAAGGGGTTGACCGACCTCATCAAAGAGCTAACAGACGAGGATCGAGTCAGGGAGCAAGCCGAGCGCGAGGCTGCGCGCAGACAGGAAGAGCAGGCACGCAATCGCCAGGTGGCCATGCAGGCCATTGCTGACGCGTCGGGCGATCCGGTCGAAAAGATCAGGCTTGAGGAAGAATCCAAACTAGCTGTGCTGGAGGAATACCGCCAGCGCGACCTTGCCAATGAGCAGCTTTACCAAGACGCCAAGAATGTCATCAAAAAGAAGGCGGACATGGACGCATGGGAGTTGCAGATGCGGATCAACATCCAGTCAGCCCAACTCATGCAAAGCGGCGCCGACATGGCGCTTGAGATTCTGACGAAGGCCGGCAAGGAGCGAACCGCGCTAGGCAAGGCGTTTTTCCTGGCAAGTAAGGCTTTGGCGGTCGCCGAAATCATCATGAACACCGAGATTGCGGCATCCAAGGTGATGCAGCAAACCGGGCTGTTCGGCATCCCGATGGCCACGCTTGTGAGAGCCCAAGGCTACGCCAGCGCCGGCATGGTGGCCGGCATGGCCGTCGCCGATGCAGTCGGTGGCCGCGCCTACGGCGGCCCCGTCAGCGCCGACAGCCTATACCGCGTCAACGAACGCGGAGCGCCAGAGATGTTCACGGCGGCGAACGGCAGCCAGTACATGATGCCCACGGCGAACGGCAAGGTGACGGCAGCGGACAAGGTGGGCGGCGGCTCGCCGGTGGTCAATGTCGTGGTGAACAACACCGCGCCCGGGACGATGGCGACCGCGACCTACGACGACCAGTCGCGCACTGTGTCGATTGCCGTCACCGAGGTGGCAAACCAGATCCGCACCAACACCGGGCCGGTTTGGTCGGCTATGCGGGGGGCTACTAACGTGCAGGCGAGGATGTAAGGTGTGCGTTTGAAAAACATACCTTGCACTGCCTCCGTTTGAAACGCTTGCAGTGATGTCCGTTGCGGGGATTCCCGTATCGGTATGGATGTGGGTTGTTCGGTTTCAAACCGATAAACCCCCACGCGGTGAAGCGCGTGATGTAAAATCAAGGCTCAGGGCTAGGTTAGCTCCCGAAATGCGGCCTCGTGAACCGCACCGCCCTGAACCCATCATTCACGCCCTCATCACGAAGGAGTCAGCATGGCAAGCGCCATCATCACCCGTACCTACCAAGACCGCGCCATCAGCTACGACGCTAGCGGATGGTTCAATGCCACACAAGCAGCCGCCAAGTTCGATAAAGAGCCAACAGCATGGATTCGTCAATCTGACACTATTGAATACATTGCGGCACTATGCGAGCGCAACGGCAAATCAGGTTTTGTGACAGAGTTCAACAAAATCAAAGACTTAGACAGCAAAAGCAGCAAGGCTAGGTCAGCTCTCTTGAAGCTAGCGAAAGACAGCGGCCTAGTCAAGACCAAATCTGGATCGCCAGAAAATGGCGGCGGCACGTGGCTGCATCCCAAGCTAGCCATCCTGTTCGCGCGATGGCTGGATGTGGACTTCGCCATATGGTGCGACGAACAGATCGACGGCATCGTGCGAGGCAAAGACGACTGGCGCAAGCTGCGCCATGCCGCCGCAAGCTCAAACATCGTGCTCAATGGCATCATCCAAGAGACGCGCGCTGAGACCGGCAAGGAAACCGGCGCCGTTCACTACATGAGCGAGGACAAGCTGGTCAACTGGGCTGCTTTTGGCGAGTTCGCAGGCATCGAGCGCGACGGCCTGACCCGTGAGCAGTTGGACCTGTTGGCGCACCTTGAGACGCGAAACGGCATCATGTTCGCGCGCGGCCTGACCTACGACGAGCGCAAGGCGCGGCTTCCCGAGATTGCCGAGGCGTGGCAGGAGCGGCGTATTGCTAAGATGGCGTTGAAACACACAAAACCCTGATATACTGAATTTTCCGGGCTAGGCTTGCTCCCGAACGGCGGATTAGTTCACCGCTTGCCCGGAACCATTTACGAACTGACCTTTGAACGAGGAAACGAGATGAAACAGGCGATACCTGATCAAGACGTTGATCTTTTGATGCTTGCAGCAAAGGCTGCGGGAATAACGATAGATTTCCCGTGTGGCATGTACGACCCCATGCTGGTGGTGAAAGATGAATTCGGCAACTACCGATGGTGGAACCCACTCACCGAAGACGGCGACGCGCTGCGGCTGGCTGTTAAGCTGGCGTTGTGGGTGCATATTGGCCGATACGACGTATCTATAGAAGGCACTCGAATTGAGGAATGCAGCCGACACGACATGTATGCTGCCACCCGCCGCGCCATCGTGCGCGCTGCTGCTGAGATTGGCAGGCAGATGGAAGGCGGTGCAAAGTGACACAGAAGCAAGCATTTTTCATGATGTCTGTCATTTACGTGGCACCGCACATGAATGCATGGGTCGCTATTGGATGCGCCGCAGTTTGTCTAATATTGGCGCTGGCACAAACCAGCTAGCATTGCACCAATCAACCAAGCCCGCCCTAGCGCGGGCTTTTTAACGTCCATCGTCCCCCTCCCTATCATCACCCCATGCCCGTAGCCTACCCGTCAACCGTCCCACGCCCGCTGAAGGCCACCAAGTCACGCACGCAGCCGGCCAGCTTTCGCCTGACTGAGCCGCGCAGGGGCTACGGCTACGCACAGGCCATCGGCACCGACATGCCGGCCTTCTGGGATGTGTCGTGGGTGCTGACCAGTGCGCAGGCGGTCGCGTTTCAGCTATGGTTTGACCTGAAGCTGGAGCGCGGCTTGCTTGAGTTCGACATGGATTTGCGCACAGAGTTCGGAGACGTGCTTCATACGTGCCGGTTCCTGCCCGATACGTTGCTGCCAGCCTCGCAGGACGGCCAGACATGGACCTATACGGCGCAGATCATGGCGCGCAAGCTATTGCGGCCGACAGGCTACGATGACGCGGCGGATCTGATCCTGGCGCTGCCGGATTGGGAATCGTGGGCTGGGCTGCTGGATCAGGCTGTCACGCAAGAGATGCCGGGTGCCTGACATGGACAAAAGAACCTTTTGGACCACGAAATCACCGCTGGCCGAGTACCACGCGATCACGTTCACACACCAGACGTTCAGTGCGCCGTTTCGGCTAGTCGCCAATCAATTCGCCGAAGTGACGCTAGGCGGCAACGTGCATACCCCGGCGCCGATGACGATCAAGGCGCCGGACCAGCGCGGCGACGTACAGCCAAAACTCACACTGGCCTTCCCACGGGCTGTCGTGGGTAGAGAGTTCAAGCGCCAGTTACGCCTGATCGCTGCTGCGGGATCACGTGAGCCTATCGCTGTGCAGTACGACGTCTACCTTGGCGACACGGCGACGCCTGAAATCACGTGGAGCCTCTACGCCGCCGAGGATGGCGGGATTCAGTTTTCCGCCGAGTCGGTGCAGGTGACGGCGACGATTGACAACCCAATGCGGCGGGCTGTTGCGCCAATCTACGACCCGGCAACGTTTACCGGACTGGAAATCATATGACACCTGCCGAGTTCGTGAATCGTGCTATCGGCCTGCCGTGGGTCAAGTGGCGCAGTGACTGGGGCGCGGTTGATTGCTTCGGGATTGTGGCGCTGTGGCATCGTGAGGTGCTGGGAGTGGATCTCGGCGACGTGCCGCAAGAGCCCATTGCTGACGGGTTTGCGCATGCGATGGAGCAAGGCAACTGGATTCAAGTTTCAGGGCCACAGGCCGGAGCCACCGCATGGATGGCCTGGCGCGACGGTGCACCTACACATTGCGGGATTGTGCTGGACCCACTGACCGTACTACACGCCGAAGGCTGCGAGGAGCGTGGCGGCAGCGTCAAGGTCTCCCGGCTGGCGGCAGTTGAGCGCATGTATGGCGCAATCACCTATCACCAATATATCCAATGCTGATCATTCAAAACGACCCCGCAGGTGTTACCGGGCGGGCGCGCTATCCGCTGGATTGCTCCATATCGCTGCAAGCCAATATCGAGCAGCATCTGGCCAGTGGGCATAGCTGCACGTTGACAATCAACGGCATCGAGGTTAACCCGCTTACTGACGCGCGCATGGATGCGCCGCCGAGGTTGTTTGATTCAGTGGTGGTGACGCGCAGGCCGGAGGGTGTCGATCCAGTAACGATTGCGATCATTGCAGCCGTCGCATCGTTTGCAGC
>JACCDQ010949800.1_pt1 | contig 21295 bp, 16 predicted proteins | sample 7446031 | NCBI WGS metagenome assembly JACCDQ01 (sample SAMN15323442, study PRJNA562643) | freshwater metagenome | isolation source: river surface water | place: USA:Blue River Watershed | collected 2017-08-17
AATCCGGTTGATCGATAGTCGGCTAGGATTTCCTTTGCTTCATTCGGGGCCGACAGAGCCACCGACTCGGTCGCGATGACTGCGTTACTGAGCAGGCCCTTGTCGGGAATGGACTGGCTGGCTTGCCAGAGCGCCTGATGACGGTTGCCGGCAAGCGACTGCAATGCATTGGCAGCGGCCAGTGCCTGCATATCGGTGGATGACAGTCCTGCGCGTCTCGCGAGGTCATGCAGGTCGCTGAAATCTTTCACCGCGCGAGCTTCCTCGATGCGCCATCCGGCCTGCTGCGACAAGCCATGCACGATGTTCAGCCCCAGCCTTACCGCAGGCGATCCGGTTTCGCCCGTGCCTTCCAGCGCCGCATCCCAGTCGCTGTGCAGCACATCGACCGCCCTTACCTGCACGCCATGCCGCCGCGCGTCCTGCACCAGTTGCGATGGCGAATAGAAACCCATCGGCTGGCTGTTCAGCAGCGCGGCCAGGAAGGCAGCCGGATGATGACATTTCATCCACGCGCTCGCATACGCCAGCAGTGCGAAGCTGGCCGCATGGCTTTCAGGGAAACCGTATTCGGCGAAGCCTTCGATCTGGCTGAACAGGGCTTCGGCGAACTCGCGGTCATAACCGCGCTCGAGCATGCCATTGATCAGCCGGTCATGGAATTTCTCGAGGCCGCCCTTGCGCTTCCATGCGGCCATCGCGCGCCGCAGGCTGTCGGCCTCGCCGGCGCTGAAGCCGGCGGCCAGCATCGCCAGTTGCATCACCTGTTCCTGGAAAATCGGCACGCCGAGCGTACGCGACAGCGCAGTCTCCAGATCCTTGCTCGGATAGCTGACCGGCTCCATTCCCTGGCGTCGGCGCAGGTAGGGATGGATCATGCCGCCCTGTATCGGGCCGGGCCGGATGATCGCGACTTCGATCACCAGGTCGTAAAAAGTACGCGGCTTCAGCCGCGGCAGCATGCTCATCTGCGCACGGCTCTCGATCTGGAACACGCCGACGGTGTCGGCACGGCTGATCATTTCATAAGTGGCAGGATCTTCTGCCGGCAGGTCAGCCAATTCGAACACTTCGCCGCGCTGCTGCGATATCAGTTCCAGTGCACGTCGCAGTGCCGACAGCATGCCGAGGGCAAGGATGTCGATTTTCAGCAGGCCGAGTGCATCGAGGTCGTCCTTGTCCCATTGCACGACGCTGCGATCGGCCATCGCCGCCTTCTCGATCGGCACCAGTCGCGACAGCTTGTCGCGCGCGATCACGAAGCCTCCGGGATGCTGCGACAAGTGACGCGGGAAGCCGATCAGCTCGGTTGCGATCTGCAGCCAGTGCTGCGCCAGCGGTGAATCCGGATCAATGCCGCATTCGACGAAGCGCTCATGCAGTTCGCCCTTGCTGTCCCACCAGCGATGCGATTTCGCGAGGCGGTCGACTACTTGCACATCGACGCCGAGTGCCTTGCCGGCTTCGCGCAGCGCGCTGCGCGGGCGATAGGTGATGACGACGCCGGTCAGCGCAGCACGATGGCGACCGTATTTTTCATAGATGTACTGAATGACTTCTTCGCGCCGCTGGTGCTCGAAGTCGACATCGATGTCGGGCGGCTCGTTGCGCTCCTTCGAGATGAAACGCTCGAACAGCAGGTTGCCGCGCGCCGGATCGACTTCGGTGATGCCGAGGCAGTAGCAGACCGCCGAGTTCGCCGCCGAGCCGCGTCCCTGGCACAGGATGTGGCGACGCTTCGCGAACGACACGATGTCGTACACGGTGAGGAAGTAAGGCTCGTAGGCCATCTCGCCGATCAATTGCAGCTCGTGCTCGATTTGCTGCTGAACGTTCGGCGGTATGCCAGCCGGGAAGCGGCGGTGCGCGCCTGTCCACGCCTGCTCGCGCAGATAGCTCGACGGCGTATGGCCGGGCGGCACCAGTTCGTCCGGATATTCATAACGCAGCTGGTCGAGCGAGAAATGGCAGCGGCCGGCGATTGCAACGGTTTCTGCCAGCGTCTCCGGCGGAACCATGTTCGCCAGCCGCAGCCGCGAGCGCAGGTGCTGCTCGGCATTCAGGAAGAGTCCGCGTCCGCATTGGGCAACCGGCTTGCCGAGCCGGATCGCCGTCATCACATCCTGCAAGCGCTTGCGCGAGCGCAGGTGCATGCAGACATCGCCGGTCGCCGCGACCTTCATTTTTTGCATCGCTCCCGCCTGCAGTACTGCGTTCTTGTGCTGCTCGTCACGACCGCGATACAGCAGTGTCAGCGCGAGGCGCGCGCGCTCGCCGAAGGTGGCGCGTATCCATGCAGCCTGCCGCTGCAGCCGTCCGGGCTCGGGACAGTAATCCGGAGCGAGCAGCACGATGCAGCCGGGCAGGCTTTGCAAGTGCGCGAGCTCTGGCGGCGGAGAAGCGAAATCTTCCTTGAACAGCAGGTAGCTGCCCTTCTCCGTTCGTCCGCGCGCGAGCGTGATCAGTTCGCACAGGTTGCCGTAGCCGTCGCGATCCATCGCCAGAGCGATCAGCCGCAATGGTCCGTCTTCGGTGTCCTGCACCGTGAACTGGCTGCCGACGATCAGTGGCAGGCCTTGGCGCTTTGCCTCGCCATGCGCGCGCACCACGCCGGCCACCGAGCATTCGTCCGTGATTGCGAGCGCGGCATAACCGAGCTCGGCCGCGCGTGCGACCAGCTGTTCCGGATGCGATGCGCCGCGCAGGAAACTGAAGTTGGACGCGCATTGCAGTTCGGCGTAGTCCATCACCCGAACAATCCGTGCAGGAACCAGCGCGCGCTGCCCGCATCGCGCTCGCGGTAGATCCAGTAGCGTGCACCCTCCTCGCCCTGTGCGACGAAGTAATCGCGCAGCGCCAGCGCGCCATCCCACCAGCCCGCCTCGATGCGTTCGGGGCCGGACAGCAGGCGCAGCGGTGAGCCATAGAACGGATGATGGCCGCGCATTGCCAATGGCAGCGGCTGCTCGAGCAGCCAGAAGGGACGTGCCGCGGTCGGCATGCAGGTTTCGTCTGTGATCGACGCCTCGCCCACGGCCTGCCACTGGTTCGCCAGCTCCGGCCGGTAGTCCGCGCAGGGTGCGGGCAGTTGGATCGCATCGCTGCCCAGCCGTGCGGCCAGCAGTTCAAGCAGCCTGCGCTCGTCCTCCGGCCTGCCGCCTGGTTCCGGAAACAGTTGTCCACTGAGCGGTGCCCACGGCGACAGTGCGGCGGCCTCGAGCCGCAACGCAATCACCGGCGCGACCAGCTGCAGCCGACCCAGCCGCTCCTTCACGAGACGCAGCAGGTGGGCTTGCTCCCATGCCGGTTCCGACAGCATGATCTCGAGCGGGGTCGGTGCCATTCGATGACGGCCTCGCTCATGGTCGAGCCACAGCGTGAAGCGGGACACCGCCTGCTGCCGCGCGACCAGCCAGCCCGTCATGGCGACCAGCAACCGCTGCGCAGCGAACAGCAGCATCGGTGCCTGTTCGACACGGTACGGCAGTTCGACGGCCGTGCTAAAGCTTTCCGGCGCCTGCAGCCAGTCGAACAATTCCGGCGCTTCGCCATAGGCGCGATCGAGCGCATCGAGCAATGCACCCTGCGTGCGCCGCTTCAGTCCCGTGCGCGGCAGGCGGCGCACATCGGCCAGCGTGCGGCAGCCTATGCCATCCAGCCAGTCCGCATGGCGCGCTGCTTCGGACAACACAGTGAATGACAAGGCATCCAGCCGCCGTTGCAGAGTGGCCATCTTCAGCGCACGTCGGCGGTGGCTGCGCGCCTGCGCGAACAGCCAGGCACCCTGCGCCGTCGGCGCCATCCCGAGTCGGGGCGAGAAACCGAGCGCATGCACGCTGTCGCGCACGCGCCGCCACAAGCGTCGCTGGCCGCCGAACAGCGACAGGCTGGCAGTCACATCGAGTATCAGCGCGTGCTCGCCGGCAGCCGCAATCTCGGGGCTGTACTGCATCAAGGCAAGCGCTGCTGCGTCGAGAGCTTCCGCCTCGCGCTGCCGGTCGCGCGGCTGTAGCAGTACCGCAGGAGCGATCGCCTGCACGCTAGCGCTGCGCATGCCGATGCGTACACCCTCGCTGGCCGCCAGCCGACTGATAGCGATCACCTGTCCGCCGTCGACAATCGCCAGCGGCAGTGGATCACACCAGCGCGGGTGCAGCGATTGCAGCGGTAGCCAGGGCAGGTGGACGGCGATCCAGCAGCGCATCGCTTGCCTCTACCGGTGAAGTCAGTGCGGCCGCCTGCGCATCGCGGGCAAGCCAGTGCAGCGCGATCGGTGCCGCGCAGTGCGGGCCGCGGCGCTTGAGTATGTCCAGCTGTATGCCGGTGGACAGCGGCCGCAGCGCAATGCGCAGCGGCGCGGGCGACGGTGCGCCGGCATCGGCCAGCGGACGCAGCAGCCAGCACAGCAAATCCGAGGCCTGTGCCGCCAGTTGCAGTCGACGCAGGGATTCATGGCGCACCGTTCCAGGCCAGAACAGCAGTGCGCCGCAGCTGCCGTTGCGCAGGATCTGCTCCGCGCTCCACAGTGCGTCGGCGTGGCGCGTTGCGCGCACCCACAGCAGGCGCTCCGGCGACAGACCCCAGTCACGCCAGGCCGCGATCTGCGGCAGGTGCGGCGGCTGCAGCAATGCGATCCGGCGCCGCGCGAGGCGCTGCAATGCTGGTTGCAGCAGCTGCATTTCGCCGATGCCGCCCTGTTGCAGCAACAACTCGATCAGGCCGCCATGCGGCCAGCCGCGATTCGGCAGTTCGCGGTCCAGCGCCGCATGGCCGGTTGGCGTGACAGTAAAGCGCGTCGCACCGAAACCGGCGGCGCGCCAGACGACACCGTTCAGGTCATTCAATGAGATCGGCGGCGACGGCGAAGCGGCCGGCACCGCAGGGGCGGAGACGGACATGGGGTTTCCTCTTGCTTTTATGAAAATGACGGGCGGTCAACGTTTATACTGTACAAATATACAGTATTCCAGTCAGCAAGAGGAGAGGGAAATCAGGAAAAGGCCTGAACCCGGAGATGGAAAGGCTTCTGATGCGTTCGGTTAATCGACAAGTTGATGCAAGTTCGTTTCTTGCGCTGGCTCTTAGATAAGCCAGTTTTCCCTTTTCGGATTGGAAGCGGGAGTCTCGTAGCGAATGCCCGCGCTTGCTGTCGGTTCAGTCGTCGCCGTACTTTCACTCAGGCAGGCAGATGCATGCTTCCCATACCTGACCTCGGGGGCACCCCGATCGTCTCTGCACCCTCTTCCTGCGCTACATATTGCGTCCATGAGCGGGTGATTTTCAAAAACCTGTTCAGCGCATCCTGCAAATCCATCAGCAACATGCCGTCGAGGCAGACCTCGGCGCTGATGATCAGCGACCCCTGCGGTCCGGCCAGCCCGACTTTCACGCCGCCACTGTCGCGCCACATCAGGTTGTAGCAGAGCAGCGTTTCATACACGGCTTTCTGGCGTGCGTCGGAAGCGGCCCCCAGTTCGGCCGACATCACTATGCGCGGCGGGTCATCTGCAGCTTCAATGATGACGATGGTCTCGTCGGAAAACTGTATGGCCCAATTGGGCTCCTCGGTCTGCACGACAGCATCGATCTCCGGCATGCTGGGGCCGAGTTCCTGTATCAGTTGCTGTATCTGCTCGACAGTCGTCATCATGGTCATCCTGTCTCGATAAGTTGGCTTTGATCATTCAAGCGTTGGGTTGCCCGCTCTGACGGTTTGTGCTGCACCGTCGGATAGTTGCTTGATACGGTTCATCATGTTCATCAGCCCTTCCGCGCGGCTGGCATCCCCGTACAGTATCTTGGCGGCACCAGAACTGGCCGAGGATGTAGATGCATTGCCGGTTGTTGCCACCATCGCCGGTGTTCCCGCCAGTCCGTTAATTCCATTTAACATCGCGCTCTCCTGTCTCGTATGGTCGGCTTCGTCAGGCACCCAACTGCAGCATGTCCATCGAACTTGGCAGACTGCCCATCGGCTGTTCGCTTTCGCCAGTGACGTAAACACTCCATACCTGCGCGATGCTGGTGAAATTTGTCACGACGGTCTGAAGCTCGCCAAGGTCAAGGTCCGTAGCAAACAGTTCGTACAGCAGTATCAGTTCGCCGCCGGGACCGGACAGCGCCATCTTCACGCCACCCGTGTCCTTCCACAGAAGGTTGTAGCAGAGCAGCGTTTCGTAGACCGAGAGTTGCATGGATTCCGAGGGCGTACCCAGCATGGCGGTAAGCACCACCCGGTCAGGGTTCTCTGCCCATTCCAGCATCGCGATGGACTGATCTTCAAACTGGATGGCCCAGTTCTTTTCCTCGCTTTGAATCACGGCTTCGATCTCGGGCAGACTGGGTCCGATTTCCTGCATCATGATCTGCATGCGTTCCAGATTAGTTGCCATGCATCCACTCCTTTAAGAAGTCGTACGGTGTACGGCCTCACGATCTGTGAAAGCAGGCAACGAAGAGTTCCATAAGCAAATTGAATGACAAAGAAACTATGTCTGTGACGACAAAAAACCGCCTGCCAGCAAAGCCGGTCAGGCGGTTCTAACGACGGGAAGATGTTTAGTGCAGCTTCACGCGCGGCGAAGTTCGCCGACGCAGCCATTGTGCAAATGCATCCAGCGCCATCCGCAGGAAACCATGCAATGCCAGCTGGTGATGGCGATATAGCGAAAGATACAGCAGCCGGGCCAGAAAGCCCTGGATCCGAACCGAGCGTCCGACCAGCCGGCCCATCAGGTTGCCGACGGTCTCGTAGTGGCCGAGGGAAATCAGGGAGCCATGATCGCGATAGGTAAAGGTCGGCAGGCTGCGTCCGGCCAGCCGGCGCTTCATGCTGGCTACCAGCAGGGCCGCCTGCTGGTGCGCCGCCTGAGCGCGTGGCGGCACCGACTTGCCGGTAGCGGGCCACGGGCAGCTGGCGCAATCGCCAAGCGCAAAAATGTCAGGGTCGGTAATGGTCTGCAGCGTCGGCGAGACGATCACCTGCCCCAGCGGATTTGTCGGCAGCCCTACCCGTCCCAGCACTGGCGGCACCTTGATGCCGCCGGCCCAGACGGTCAGGTCGCTCGGCAGTTCGGTGCCGCTGCGGGTCAGCACCGCGTCGGCGCGCACTTCGATGACCGGGTCGCCGGTGATGATCTTCACTTTCAGCTCGCCGAGCAGCCGTGCGGTGTCGTCCGCGATGCGCTCCGGCAGGGGCGGCAGGATGCGCGGGCCGGCTTCGACCAGCGTGATGCTGACATCGCGCCGCGGGTCGAGCCGGTGCAGGCCATAAGCGGCCAGTACCTGTGCCGTGTTGCGCAGCTCGGCCGCCAGTTCGACGCCGGTCGCGCCGCCGCCGATGATCACCAGATTGACCTTCTGCATCTCGCCGCCGGATTCGGCGAAGCGGGTCTGTGCTCGCATGCAGGCGGCCAGGATGCGGCGACGTACCTGCTCCGCCTGTCCCACCGTATCGATGGCCATCGCATGCTCGGCCGCCCCGCTCACGCCGAAGAAATTCGTGACACTCCCGATGGAGAGAATGAGCGTGTCATAAGGCAACTGGCGTTCGGGCAGGATCACATGGCCTTCTTCGTCGCGCAATGCAGAAACAGTCACTGTCTTGTTCACGCGATCGAGGTCGAGCATTTCGCCTTGCTGGAATTCGAAGTGATGCCAGCGTGCCTGCGCAACGTACTCGAGCTGATGCGCATGCGGATCCATGCTGCCGGCTGCCACTTCGTGCAGCAGCGGCTTCCAGATGTGGGTCGCTTCCTTGTCGACCAGGGTCACATGGGCCTTGCCGTCCTTGCCCAGTTGATCACCCAGGCGGGTCACCAGCTCCAGGCCACCAGCACCGCCGCCGACGACAACGATGCGGGAGGGGTGCACGGTGCTGCGCTGCGCAGCTGCGTGCGCTATATCGGCGGTCGTGTCCATAAGCGTTCGGGTATTGCCTTGATGCATTTAATCTTCCAAACGGCGCATTGTAGCGCCAGTCATATCACTCATCGATTGAAAATCCTGCAAGTTGATCCCGGATCGCGAACCGCGAGTACTCTTGCATTGTCCACTTGTCAGTTGTCTTCAAATGAATCAGGGAGAACAGCCGATGACAAGTATCGACAAGGAATTGAGCGCGGGGCAGCAGGAAAATTTCATGCAGAGCCTTCTGGCCTTTACGCGCGAGCACAAGGCCAATTACTGGTCCGGCACGCTGGGCGAGTTCCTTGAGAAGATATTGCCCGCCGATCCGCAAGGCGTCGCTCGCAGTTCGCATCAGTACATGTGGGACATGATCCGCTGGACCCGGCACGAGGATGCCAACGGCCAGCTGCGTACGGGGCTGTTCGCCGACGAGCTGTTCGGCATGGATGAGGCAATCGAGCGCGTGGTCGACTATTTCAAGGCGGCGGCTGCCGGTTCCGAAGTGGGCCGTCGCCTGCTGCTGCTGCTGGGACCGCCGTCCGGCGGCAAGTCGACGCTGGTGATCCTGCTCAAACGCGGCCTCGAAGAATACAGCCATACGGAGGCCGGCGCGATGTATGGCATCCATGGTTGCCCGGTGCATGAGTCGCCGCTGCATTTGATCCCGCACACGCTGCGCCCGAACTTCCGCGAGACCTACGGCGTAGACATCAGTGGTGAAGTCTGCCCGTACTGCCGCATGCGGCTGGAGCAGCAATACAACGGCGACTTCCTGCAGATGCCGGTCGAGCGCATCTTCATCTCCGAAGCCGGACGCAGCGGTATCGGCACTTATGCGCCGCACGATCCAACGACGGCTGACCTGGCCGACCTCGTGGGATCGGTCGATTTGTCGAAGGTGGCCGAGTTCGGCGACGAAGGCGATCCGCGCGCATGGTCGTGGTCGGGTGCAGTCTATGCGGCCAGCCGCGGCATGCTCGAGATGATCGAGATCCTGAAGGTTAAGCGTGAATTCCTGTACCTTCTGCTGACGCTGACGCAAGAGAAGAACGTCAAGGTATCGCGCTTCCCGCTGATCTATCTCGACGAGACCATTCTCGCCCACACCAACCTCGCGGAATTCCGCAAGTTCCTTCAGGAGAGCGAGAACGAGGCGCTGCTCGACCGGATGGTGATCATCCAGGTGCCCTACACGCTGAATTACCTCGACGAGGCGCGCATCTACAAGAAGCTGATCTCGTCGGCAGCACCGGCCTTTCGCGAGGTGCACCTCGATCCGCACGTGCTGCACGCGGCGGCGGTGTTCGCGATCCTGACCCGGCTGCATGAGGCTGATGAAAAGGACCAGGAACTCGCGAAGAAAGTCCGCATCCATGCGCTCGAGGATGTGGAAGGCGTGAATCGCGCCGAGGCTGAACGAGCTCGGCAGAAAATGCCGGACGAAGGCTTGGGCGGCGTATCGCCACGCTTCGTAATCAATGCACTGTCGAACGCGATCATCCAGTCCAATGCGCGCAGCCTGACCACGATGGATGTGCTGCTTGCGCTGAAAGACGCGATAGAAAGCGATGCGCGCATCGATGCCAAGAGAAAGCGCAAGTGGATCGACTACCTTGTGCTCGCCCGCAAGCACTTCTACAACCGCTGGGTGAAGGAAGACGTTCACAAGGCCTTGTTCGTGTCATTCGAGCAGGAGGCGCAGGATCTTCTGGACAAGTATCTGGATGAAGTCGAGGCGACCCTGGATAACCGCCAGATCCACGATCCGATCACGAACGAAGAGCGTCGTCCGGACGAGCGCTTCCTGCGCTCTGTCGAAGAAAAGATCCATATCTCCGATTCAGGCAAGCAGTCGTTCCGGCAGGAAGTGGTGAGGAAGGCGATGGGTGCGTTCAAGCGCGGCGAGAAATTCACGCTCGACAGCCATGCACAGTTGCATGACGCGGTACAGCAGTACCTGTTCGAGCAGCGCCGCGACGTGCTGCGGCTGGTCAGTTCCAGCAGCCGTCCCGACGAGGAAGCGCGACAGAAGATCTCGATCGTCGAGAAGCGTCTGGTCGATGAATACGGTTACGACAGCCACAGTGCACGCGAAGCACTGAACTACGTAACCACCCTGCTGGCGCAAGAATGAGGAGCGCCGCATGGAACGCACAGTCTGTTCGCGGGGGTCAAATAGCCGGATATGAGGTCATACGCTGCCCGAGCCTCCTGTCCGTTTGCAGTAGTCCTAGGATGAGAGGCAAGGCATGACAGTCCACAGCACGATTTCAACCGGTTCCCCGTGGTACGCGCTGTTCTCGCGCGGTGCCCGCGACTGGCTGCGTCACAATGAAAAGGTCAGGGAAAGCGTGCAGCAGCACCTCCCCGACCTGGTTGCCGGCTCGGACCTGATCACCGGACCGGAAGAGCGCACGGTTCATTTGCCGGTGCGTGTGCTCGAGCATGCGCGTTTCCGGCTGGCCGACAACCAGATGGAGTCCTATCGCAATGCCGGCCAGGGCCAGGGCCAGCCGGGCGATGTGCTGCGGCCTGCGCAGCAGCGTCCTGACGAAGATGACGAGGCCGAAGGTGACAATAGCGAAGGCGAAGTCAGACTTCTCCTTGAGCTGAAAGTCGACGACATAGTCGACTGGCTGTGGGAAGAGCTAAAGCTGCCGGATCTTCAACCGAAGCCGAAGACCACCTTGTCGGAAGATGAGTTCGTCCGCGAGGGATGGGACAAGCGCGGCGCACGTGCCCGCCTGGATCGGCGCCGCACCGTGAAGGAAGCGGTGAAGCGGCGCGCGATACAGCAGGATCCGGTGCCCTTCTCCAACGAGGATTTGCGCTTCCGGCAGCTGGTACACCGGCGCAAGCCGGCGACCAATGCCGTCGTGCTGTTTGCGCTCGACGTGTCGGCCAGCATGACCGATGCGGAACGCAAGCTCGCGAAAACCTTCTTCTTTTTCGTGCTGCAGGGCATACGGCGCAAGTACGGCAAGGTCGAGACCCGCTTCATCGCGCACACGACGCAGGCCTGGGAGTTTTCGGAGCCGGATTTCTTTCAGGTTACCGGGACGGGCGGCACCGGCGCATCGACGGCGTTCGAACTGGCGATAGAAATGATCGAGGCAGAGTACGACCCGGCGCAGTACAACGGCTACCTGTTCTATGCGTCCGATGGCGAAAACTTCACTGAAGACCGGTCAGCAGCGACCGCCGGCCTGTCGAAGCTGACACAGCTGCTGAACTATGTCGGCTATGTCGAAACGGTGCCCGGATCGTCTCGCGTCACGGATACCGAAATGAAATCGATCTGCGCACAGCTCGAGCAAAACGGCGCGCGGCTTGGCAGCTGCGTTCTGAACCAGCCGGACGATATCTGGAAAGCGATACGAAAATTCTTCATGCAGGAAGCCCTGCAAGGCGCGGAGGTTTGATGGAACAGGCAGAACTGACGAACTACGCGGAAAAGATCGAGGCGCTGGCGCAGAATCTGGGGCTCGACTACTACCCGGTCGATTTCGAAGTCGTGCCGAATAATTTCATGATGGAGATTTCGGTCTACGGACTGCCGGTACGCATGCCCCACTGGTCGTTCGGCATCCGTTATATCCATCAGCTGATCCGGCAAGGGATGGGGCACTCGCGCATCTTTGAAGTGATGTTCCCCGGCGATCCCTGCCATGCGTATCTCGTGCGGGACAATTCGATCGCCGAGAATACGCTGGTGGTCGCTCATGTGATCGGTCATGCGGACTTCGCGAAGAACAACCATCTGTTTGCGCGCTTTATGGAAATGGCCGGCGGCCACATCCTCGAGCAGGCGGCCGAACGCGCTCACACAATAGAGATGGCGCTCGCCGAGCATGGGCAGCAGCGGGTGGAACAAATACTCGATGCGGCGCTGGCGCTCGAGCCGCATGTGGACACCAACCAGCCTTTGCATCGCCGTCCCTACCCACCCTTCTCCCGGCAGGCTTCGAGGGAAGAATCGGCAGATCCGTTTTCACAGCGTTTCCACCGACTGCCCGGAGAAGCCGAGCCCCAGGCGGCGGAGGCAAGGCGGCAAACGCTGCCGCCGGCGCCCGAATATGACCTGCTGTGGTTCATAGCCAACTACGCACCGGAAATGGAAGGCTGGGAACGGGACATCTTCCTGGCGGTGCGGGAAGAGTCGTTCTATTTTTACCCGGTGTTCGCCTGCCAGATCATGAACGAGGGCTGGGCTTCGTACTGGCATGCGAGACTGCTGCGCGAAGCCGACTTCCTGCCGTCGGACCTGTATGTGTCGGCGATCAAGGCGCACTCGGACGTGGTGCGCCCGTTTGCCGCAGACAACCAGCTATCGCTGTCGATCAACCCCTATCATCTGGGCTTCTCGATCTGGGAAGACATCATCGAAAAGTACGGCGTGCAGAAGGCACGCCAGGTCTGCAAGGACGAGGATGACTTCGGCTTCATCCGCAATTACCTGACGCCGGAACTTGCGGAGAAGCTCGACTTGTTCGTTTACGAGGCCGACCACGAAGGCGGCATCAGGATCGCGGAGAAAAACATCCATGCAATCCGGGAAGCGATACTGGCACCGAAATTCAATTACGGGGCGCCGCGAGTCGCTGCTGCAGAAATGCATGTGGATGGCAGCCTGGAGCTTATTCACGACCATAAGGACGATGGTCGCGGGCTGGACATACCGCGCGCGGAACGCGTGCTTGAGTATGTGGCTCGCGTCTGGCGCCGTCCGGTCAGCCTGCAGACCGTCGGCGGCAGCGGACATCCGCGTGTAGTGAGCAGCAAGCCCGTGGCAAAGCACTGACGGGTCAGTAACTCATCCGCACCGTGATCATCATCTGGTAGTTGCCGACCGAGACGGATTGTCGCGCGGGAATGCGTCCATACAGCGGGATCGTCAGCGTCGTTGTACCCGCAAGAACCGAGGCCAGTTGCAGCGTGTCGTCATGCAGCGGCAGCGCGCGTGCCGGATCCCTGTACAGACTGAATCGCAGCGTATCGCCCGTTTGCGAATTCCTTGCTGTCCATGCCTCCGGCGATCCGACAAGGCTGATGCCAAGATTCAGCGCCTCCCCCGGAAAAGCCGGCGTGCACTGAATCGAAAAGCTGGTCTGGATATCCAGCGGAATGGGTGACAAGGGATCGTAATGGCCGAACGATAATTGCGGCGCGCTCGCTATCCCGCAGGACATCGCTTGCACTGGCGACGAGACCAGCATGGCCGACGCCATTACGGCAAGACAAACGCGAAGTAGGCCGGCTGTCGTCATGGCTGCACCGCCCTGCGCGCGCAACTGAATTGCCCGAGGTAGGGAACGCTTCCCGGTTCGCGCACGTAAGGGATTGTTGCCTCGCACTGGCCGGTCGGCCACTGCACCCGCAAGTGATTCTCCGATTTCAGCCCACTCAGATAGACCAGGCCGTCGCGGCCGACCACGTAAGGCGACTGATCGTCAGCGGTGCCGTCGGCCAAAATCGCTGTGGCCCCGGCGGGAACCGCTGTTCCATCGTCCCGGATCAGGTTCAGCGTCGCCGCCGATCCCTGTCGAATCAGAACCTCGATCCGCACGCCTGAACGCCATGCAGGTACCGGCTGTATCCTGAGGCTATCGATTTCGGCGTCGAGCGGAAGATCGGCCTGCTCGATCGACACATTGTTCTTCATGTACGGATACAGCCGCGGCAGCAGTGCATAGCCGTCGACGTTGGTGCGCGCGACCAGCTGGTTGTCGACATACACGCGTACATTCGCAAGGCCAGGCAGATTGACTACCCCGAAGCTGCCGTCGATACGGCGTGAAGCGTACCAGCGGCCGTCCAGCAAGGCGATTCCGCCGGCGAGACCGGCACGGACACTGGTCTGGCCGTCGAATTCAGCCACCTCGGCGCGTGCATAGCTATAAGCGTTCTGGCCAAACACCGACGCCTGGTTAGGCGCATTGCGCGCAGCCTGCAAACGGTATCCCCAGCCCTCGCCCGGTGGCATGTTTTTCTGGAGTTGCAAAAGATCCTGCGATTCTGCTGTCGAAGATTGCAAATGCATCGCACTGGCGCTGGTATCGCGGCCCAAGCTCAGCACCCAGAACAGGCCCAGCGAGTGGTCGGACTGCCCTCCCGTTTTCGTCTGCGCCAGCGTCAGCACCAGGCTGCCGGCTGCGGTCTGGCGCGTGCTGACGCTGGCGGTGGCAATCGAGATCGGATCGCCCGTCATCCTTTGCTGCCGCGTATACGAAAAGCCGAGGCTGCCGAACTCGCCGGCGCGGTAGCCATAGAACAGCGTGTCGAGTCGGCGCAGCGTTTGCGCCGGATCGATGCCGGTTTGCCGGTAGTTTTCGCTGGCGATCTGGCTTCGTGCGGAGAAACTGTGCCGTTTGGTGCGGCGTTCATAAGCCAGCGCGAGTTGCGCACCACTGCCGTCGGGCCCCTGGCTGGCTGCGGCTGCGGCGCTCACGATGCCGAAGCCCGGAAACGATGTGGCGATTCCGCCGAGCAGTCCACCGAGCTTGCGCTGATCAAGACTGACACCTGCATCGATGGTGAGGCGATCGCTGACCCCGTGCCGCCACGAGGCCGAGGTGAACGCATCACCATAGTCGTCATTCGTTGTGCCGAAATTCCTCCTCAGTCGTCCCAGTTCGATCGAGTAATCGCTCAAGCCGGCTGCCAGCAATGAGGCACTTGAATAAAAGCGCTGGCTGAAGATCTGCTGCTGTCCCGACAGGTCGGTTACCTTGACCAGCACTTCGCCTTCGCCGGACACCAGCGGCAAGCTGCTGACCGAGAAAGGCCCCGGCGGCAGCGCGTTGCGCGACTGCAGAACATTGTCGACATACAAGTCGACGGTCGATGGAAGCGCCGCTTGGCCAGACACAGTGGCTACCGGAACGGTCACCAGTTCCGGCCGTGTCTGGAAATTCGTGCCCCACTGAAGACCGGCAAACCGGAATGGGCGGCCAAGCGGTGGCGACGGTCGGGTGATCGCATCACCCAGACGCAAGCTCGTCATGTTTCCAAGATCATCTCGCGTGAAGCTGGTATCGAGCCGGATGGCCTCCCGCAGGCCCGGCCTGTCGATGAACAAATAATTCGAAAGCGCTACTCCGCCCAGTACCGCAAGCCCGCCTTCCGCGGACAAGGTCTTTCCCATGCCGATTGGCCCTTGGTCAAGCAGGATGTCGTAGTTCAGGAATGCACCGTCTGTGGTGGCCGGCGCAGCAGCAGCACGACTGCGGACATTGAGTGACGACGCGTTGAAGCGGTCGACTCGCAGGCGCAATTCCAGCAGCTGTCGCGCTTCATCGAAACGGATATCTTCAGGCGACAGCAGCGACAGTGGGACGTACTCCGAGCCATTGAATGAAAGAGTTCCGCTATCGGGAATTCGAAGGTTCGCGGCGCGCATTGCGTCGACCGGCAGCAGCCAGTCGCCAGTATCGGTACGTAATATGACGACCGCTTGTGCACTGACCTGACCGTTCACGCTTAATGCGACAAACCGCGGCTCAGGCGTCTTCGCACCCGCGTCATCATTTGCAGCATCGGCAAAGCCACTGCACAACAGGCCGGCAATCACCAGCGCGCTCATTAACTTGATCATCTCTGCGAAGATGCGCCATCCGATTTGGCTGGCGCTTATCGATCAACCTCAATCTGCGTCGAACCGGTCTGCGATGCGGCTTTCAGCAATAGTTTTCGCGCAGGATCGAGCGAGGATTTTCCGAGCTCCAGCCTCCGCTGCTGTCCGGGCAGCACATAGACGCCTGAAGAATGCGAAATCACCGACTGCGCCGGCTGGTCTGCGTAGCGCAGACTGATGTCATTCAGGCGGGCGGCTTTCTTGCCGTCATTCGACAAATACAGAAGCAGACCTTGATCGGGCTGCTCGATCAACCGTGCCCGGATCGATGGAGCGACCGACGCTTGCGGCTGCAAGAATATGGGCATGCTGATATTCAGCGCGACCTGCAATCCCTTGAAATCGGGTGGCGGTGGCGGTGGAATTTCCTCGAGCAGCAACCGGTAGGGCAATTCGATTACCGGGTCGGGCTTTTTCAGTACGCCGACGCGCACGAGTTGTGTGGCGCCCGGCTTCAGGCTGAATATTTGCGGAGTAGCCAGCAGCTCGCGGGTCGGCAACAGCTGATCTTTCCCCTCAGGCTGCGACCACGCCATTGGCGACAGCTGTACGGTGACGGGTGCACTGCCGGTATTCTGTACATGGATAACCGCAGTGGGTGTCGACGCAGACAGATCAATCCGAACCGGATCGACGGAAAACGAACCTGCTTTGGCGGATACCGGCAGCAGGTTCGCAAGCAGCCAGAAACATGCAACTGCGATGCAACTCGAACGCACCCGACGGAGCGATAAGGGCTGATACATTCTGACCGTCGGGTGCGCCATCATCAGAACTCCACAGTCGCAGTTACGGTGTCCTGATAAGTACCGGTCGCCACATCCTGCTGCGCCGGAATCTTGCCGCAGATGTTGTAGGTCATTGGCGCGACGCTGGTCGTAGCGCTCAGCTCGAGGCGATCCTTGTCGACAGCTCCCCAGATGCTGGTCTCTTTACCTGTGCATGCTTCAGTCGGCGAGGCCGGCTTGTACAGGTAATAGGCCAGTTTGTCGTCTGTGTCAGTGCCCGTGTGTTTCATCGCTCGCTCGCCCGGATTCGTTCCCGGATTGGCTCCGCCGCCCAGCGAGATGACAGGTATGGAGCCCTTGACGCAAGCCACTGTGACTGCACCGGAGACCGTGACTGGCGTGGAAGCTACAGGGTTGTAGCTGCCGAAATTCACCGGACTGGTGTTGATCGTGCAGCTGGAGCTGACGGTAGCGGTGACGCTCAGGTTGGCGGTTTCGGTGCCGGCGTGGGCGCCTGCAGCGATCAGGCTGATGGAGGAAAACAGTACGGCATTGCGAATGTGCTTCATCGTTAAGTCCCAAAAAATTGAAGGGACGCCCATACTATTTACCTTGCTGTTCCTCGGCCGCCACTTAGCTGCAGAACGCGTTGGCACTTGGTGGGTCGACGATGTTGACGCACGCTGCGTGGTGAGCAGACAACGGCAGCTAGCTGTCCAAGCCTTAACCTCCATCACTGACGCCGAATCAAGATCATGGCCTCCCCTGTTTCCCATGTGAAGCCGTTCACCACCGAACGAGTCGTCGAGATCCGGCACTGGACGCCGTCGCTGCTCAGCTTCACGACTACCCGCCCTCTGGAACTGAACTACCTGCCCGGGCAGTACGCGCGGATTGCGCTGCAAGTCAACGGGCAGCCGGTCTGGCGGGCCTTTTCCTTTGTCTCCGAACCGCGGCAGCCGCTGTTGGAATTCGTGGCCGTGCTGATACCCGAGGGTCTGTTCACCTCAAGGCTCAGGGAGTTGCAGCAGGGGGACGAAATCGCGGTCGAGCATGAGAACTACGGCTTCCTGACAGCTGACCGCTTCGTCGATGGCGACGAGCTGTGGATGCTGGCGACCGGCACCGGCATCGGTCCGTTCGTATCGATGTTGCGCGATGATGCGGTATGGCGGCAGTTCCGGCGCATCCTGCTGGTCCATGGCGTGCGGCATGGTGCCGAACTGGTCTACCGCGACGAGTTGTTGCAGATGCAGCGGGAGCGAAGCGGACGTGAAGCTTCGCTGTCACTGCTTGCTTGCCTGAGTCGACCTGCAGCGGGCGAGACTGCACAAGATGCGATCGAAGGACGGCTGACCGGCGCATGGGACAGCGGCGCCCTTGAACAAATATGCGGCTTGCCGATAACGGCTGAAAGATCGCGGGTAATGTTGTGCGGGAATCCGCAGATGATCGAAGACATGCGCGCACGCCTGCATGCGCGCGGCATGAAACCTTGCCGGCGCCTCGCGCCGGGGCAGTTCCTTACCGAAAATTACTGGTAATCCGGATGGGCGAACTCAGGCTTGGGAGAATTCGCCCATCCACCGTGGACGTTCAGTTGAAGGTCTTTCCTTCATTGGCCAGCTTTTCAAGCAAGGGCGCTGGCTTCCAGGCTTCCGGATGCCAGCCTTTCGCATACCTGTGCATGGCGCGCAGCACGTTCGGCAGCCCGACAGTGTCTGCATGGAACATCGGGCCGCCGCGGAACAGCGGGAAGCCGTAGCCGGTCAGGTAGACCATATCGATGTCCGACGCCCGCAGCGCGATGCCTTCCTCGAGGATCAGCGCACCCTCATTGACCAGTGCGAAGACGAGGCGCTCGACGATTTCCTCGTCGCTGATCTTGCGGCGGGCGAGCCCGATCTCGGCCGAATGGGAGATGATCATCTGGTTCACCTCGTCATTCGGATACGCCTTGCGGTCACCGGGCTTGTAATCGTACCAGCCGGCCGAAGTCTTCTGCCCGAAGCGCCCTTTCTCGCACAGCTTGTCACCGATCTTCGAATACACGACATCGGGCTTCTCGACATAACGACGCTTGCGGATGTACCAGCCGATGTCGTTGCCTGCAAGGTCGCTCATCCGGAACGGCCCCATCGCGAAACCGAACTTCTCGATCGCCTTGTCGACCTGCTCCGGCAGGCAGCCCTCCTCCAGCAGGAAGAAAGCTTGCCGGATGTATTGCTCGACCATGCGGTTGCCGATGAAGCCGTCGCAAACGCCGGACACAACGCCTGTCTTCTTGATTTTCTTGGCCAGCGCCATCACGGTGGCCAGCACATCCTTGCCCGTTTTCGCGCCGCGCACGATTTCCAGCAGCTTCATCACGTTCGCAGGGCTGAAGAAGTGGGTGCCGATCACATCCTGCGGGCGCTTCGTGAAGGCGGCAATCTTGTCGACATCCAGTGTCGACGTATTTGACGCAAGGATCGCGCCGGGCTTCATCACTTCGTCGAGCTTGCTGAAGACCGCCTCTTTTACTGCGAGATCCTCGAACACCGCTTCGATCACGATGTCGGCATTGGCGATCTCTTCGTAGGACAGCGTCGTGGCGATCAAGCCCATTCGCTTGTCGAGCTGCTCCTGCGTGAGCCGGCCCTTCTTCAGCGTGTTTTCGTAGTTCTTGCGGATGGTCGCGATACCTTTGTCGAGCGCCTCCTGCTTCATCTCGAGGAGGGTGACGGGTATGCCGGCGTTCGCGAAATTCATGGCGATGCCGCCGCCCATCGTGCCTGCTCCGATCACGGCTGCCGAGCGAATCTCGCGCAGTGGCGTGTCGGCCGGAACATCGGGGATTTTGGAAGCGGCCCGCTCTGCGAAGAACGCATGCCGCAGCGCCTTCGATTCCGGTGTCTGAACCAGCTCGAGGAAGAGATCGCGCTCGAACTTCAGTCCGTCATCAAAGCGCTTCGTGACCGCAGCCGCTACTGCCTCGACGCATTTCAGCGGCGCCGGGAACGGACCGGCCGCCGTCCTTACCGCGCCGCGCGCGAACTGCAGATAGCCCTCCGCGTTCGGATAATCAATGCGAATGTCACGCACCTTTGGCAGCGGTCGCGTGTCGGCGACACTGCGCGCGAAGGCGATTGCGGCCGGCAGCAGTTCACCTTCGATCATCTGGTCGAACAGTTTCGTGCCAGCCAGTTTTTCCGACATGACTGGCGTGCCGGATACGATCATGTTCAGTGCAGGCTCGAGCCCGATTACCCTGGGCAGGCGCTGCGTCCCGCCGGCGCCCGGCAGGATGCCAAGCTTCACTTCGGGCAGCGCAATCTGCGCGCCGGCAGTGGCGACACGATAGTGGCAGCCGAGCGCAAGTTCGAGTCCGCCGCCCATGGCCAAGCCCTGTATGGCCGCAATTACCGGCTTGCCTGCGCTCTCGACTACTCGAATCACCGTATGCAGCGACGGTTCCTGCAAAGCCTTCGGCGTGTTGAATTCGCGGATATCTGCGCCGCCGGAAAACCCCTTGCCCGCACCCACCAGCACGATTGCTTTCATCGCAGGATTGTCCAGCGCACGCGTGACGCCATCGACAATCCCGCTGCGCGTCGCATGCCCGAGTCCGTTGACCGGCGGGTTGTCAAGCGTGATCACGGCGATGTCGCCATGTTCCTGGTAGGTCGCAGTCATGAGAGGGTCTCCGGTCGTTGTTTTGAGAAGCGGCACGTGCCAATACACGCACACCTGACATCAGCGTCCAACTATACCGCAGAAAAGCACGATCGTATTATTTGGATTTGACGCGAAGCAGCCCGCTGCGCTGCCGGTCTTCACGGTACGCGTAATCCACGCGCCCGTCCTTGACCCTGCCGATCACCATCATGTTGGGCGTGATCGCATCATGGTCTTGCGCAGAAAAAGGCTTGTCATAACTGGTGACCACGCCCTGATAGCGTGCCCCGAGGTTTTCGAGTGCGAGGCGAACCGCATTGCCTTCGGTGGCGCCAGCCTGCCTCAATGCCAGCGCCAGCAGATGCATGCCGTCATACCCCTGCGCTGCGCTCATTGGCGATGGAATCTGCTCGTTGCCGAAGCGGCGACGGTACGCGAGCAGGAAGCTGTTCTTTGCGGCTGAGCCGGTGTCCTGGATGAAGGTCTGCGGCATTAGCGCACCCTCGCCTGCCTGCCCGGCGGCATCGATGAAATTGCGCATGGACAGTGTCCAGCTACCGAGAAACGGCACCTTCCAGCGCATTGCTGCAAGGCTGCGCGCGACGTGAGCCAGTTCAGGGCCGATGCCCCAGCCTACAACCGCTTGTGCGCCGGCTGCGCGCACTGCCTGCAACGGCTTTGCCATGTCGGTCTCACCGATATGGAAGCGCTGCACGCCAGCGACTTCGATACCTGCGCTGCGTGCAGCCGCGCCGAACGCGGCCACACCACTGTCGCCGTACGGCGTATCGTCGGCCAGCAGACCCACGCGTGATACAGCGCGCTGCTTCAGGTCATCGGCCAGCATGCGCGCTTCGAGGTCGAGCGTCGGCGACACGCGGAAGATGAAATTCGCATCGGCGGCCGGCGGTGCGTATTTGCGCGTCAGCGCCGGCCCGGTAGATACGGCGATCATCAGCGGTATGCGCGCTTTCTGGTACGCGTCGATCGACGAAAGACCCACACCGGTGTTCACAATACCGATGGTCGCGACCACCTTCGTCCGCGTCAGTTCGTCGGCAATTTTCGCGCCCGTTTCGTTGTTCGCCTGGTCGTCGCGCTCGACCAGTTCGATCGCGCGCCCGTTGATGCCACCGGTCGCATTGATCTCTTCGACCGCGAGCCGTACGCCGTTGCGCATGCTCTCGCCCATCGGGCTCGATCCGCCACTGAACGGGCCGCTGAGGCCGATGCGCAAACTATCGGCACTGGCCGAAGATGAAATGAACGCCGCTGCAATCACTGCAGCGCGCAAGCTACCGCGAACGAAGCCCCGCATATGAATCTCCTGACGAGTTCAAGGTGGGGCTGATTGTAGGCAGGGGCTGCG
>JACCDQ010829261.1_pt1 | contig 21283 bp, 32 predicted proteins | sample 7446031 | NCBI WGS metagenome assembly JACCDQ01 (sample SAMN15323442, study PRJNA562643) | freshwater metagenome | isolation source: river surface water | place: USA:Blue River Watershed | collected 2017-08-17
ACATGGCCGCACGCACTTGGATTATCTTGATCTGTTCAAGAAGTTCACGTTTGAAGGCCGCACATCGTACTCATTGGCCAACATTGCCGGTGAAGAGCTTGATGTTCCTAAGCTGGATTACCCAGGCACCCTGGAGCAACTGTATAATAACGACTTCGTTCACTTCGCCACCTACAACGCCCGAGACGTTGAAGTGCTGGTGAAGCTGGATCAAAAGTTCAAGTTCATGCAGCTTGTTAACCAGATGGCGCACGAGAACACGGTGGACTTCTCTGCGATTCTTGGTACTGTGCGGTACGTTGAAACAGGCATCATGAATCGCGCGCACAACGTGCACCATCTGATTTGCACGGACAAGATAAAGCAAGGAGCGAAGAACAAGAAGGTCGAAGGCGCGGTCGTTATGACGCCGTTCGCCGGCCTGCACGAGTGGCTTGGTTCGGTGGACATCACGTCCCTGTACCCTTCCGTCATTCGCGCTCTGAACATGTCGATTGAGACCTTCATCGGTCAGTTTGTCGACGAAGAGAAGGCATGGCAAGGTGTTCTGAGCAAGGACGACAACAAGTACGTCATGCAGTTCGTGGACGGAACATCGCTTGCCGCGACTGGTGCTGAATGGGCAGAGTTCGTTCAAGAAGCTGGTTACGCGATGTCGGCGTTTGGTACGCTGTTCGATCAGTCCAAGCCTGGCATGGTGGCTGACACATTGACCTTCTGGTTCACCGAGCGGGTGCGCCTCAATGCTGAGAAGAAGAAGTACGGAAAGCTTGCAAAAGAACTACGTGAAAATCTGGGCACTTCCGTGCCGGAAGATGTACTTTCTTTGTTGCCAATTGGCAACAAAGAAGTACGAAACGCGTCTGCCAAATTGGATGAAGTGAACTCAATCCGCAATGACGAAGATGGCGTTCCTAATCGCTGAAAGGATATCGTTTTGGACTTTTCTGACATCAACGCAATCAAAGCTAAGCTCCTGTCTGGTGAGCTCGTGCTTGAAGAATCAAAGCTTTACACGAGAGAAGAATACGAGCAGATCAGGAATGCCGACGAGCAAGAAGAGCACTACGACCTGTTGCAGCTCACCAAGAAGATTCAGTTGAACTCCACTTATGGTGCCTTGCTGAACGAAGCTTTCCGCTTCGGCCGTCGTGAAATTGGCGCCTCAGTGACGGGTACTGGCCGCCAGATCACTCGACATATGTCAAAGACCATTGCAACGAAGATCAGCGGTCGGCCAGTTGAACTCATGAAGCGCTTCGTGCCAGGTGAGTACAACGAAGAAGGTATGGTGATCCGTACCAAGTCAGAGATCAATGAGATGTTGAAGCCACGCCGAGGCCGCAACCAAGGCAAGAAAGTGACTGAACCTTTCGCTATCGCCTTGCAAGAAGGTGACATGGAAATGCTCATGGCCCTTCCAACGGAAGTTGAATACGAAATGAAGAAGGACCCAGACACTGGCGAGTACGCACTTGCCCCAACTGGTGCCATCTACTGGCCGATGTTCACGGATACAAATGAGCACTGCAATGTCATCATCTACGGCGACACTGACTCGTGCTACTTCCTGACGTGTGGAAAGGATTACGACGACGCCGTGGCACGCGCAGATGACATTGCAGACTTCACCAACAAGAGCTTCCCAGCCTTCATGGCGAGTCACTTCAACTGCACTGGTGGTCGTGAAATGCTTATCAAGGCGGCTCGTGAAATCGTTGGTGAACGTGGTCTCTTCTTGCGTGCCAAGAAGAAGTACACGATCCGCGTTGTGAACCTCGATGGTAAGGATCTGCGAGCAAAACCAAAGCTCAAGTCCATGGGCTCTGAAATCAAGAAAGCCGACACCCCAAAGGTGGTGCAGGACTTCCTGAAGGAGCTGATGGATCTTGTGCTGACCGGTAAGTCTTATGATGAACTGGAAAAGTTCGTGAACAGCCACCGTGGTAAGCTCATTCGCGACGAGAAGAACCTTCTTGCTCTTGCTCCGGCAAAACAAGTGAACAACCTCGACGCCCTGTACGCTGAGTTTCAACGCACGGAAAAAGTTGGTATGGGTAAGGCTAGGTTGCCGGGTCACGTGCGCGCTGCTGTGAACTACAACGAGACTATCTCGATGCTGGATCCAGGCGGCGCAAAGCCTCTCAAGGCTGGCGACAAGGCTGCAATTCTGTACTTGAAACCAAATCAGTTCGGGTATAAGAGCATTGGATTCCCCACGGACCTAATTCGTCTTCCTGAGTGGTTCGATGAGAACTTCATGGTGGACCTCCAGGTGACGGAAGAGAAAATGATCGATTCCAAGATTGACGGCATTTTCGAAGCGATGGGCATGGACCTCCCTACACCGCAACAGTCTTTCCTGAATTCGGTCTTCCAGTTTTAGGCTAAAGAATTAAAATTCACTATGGACACCATTGAAATTAAACTTTACATCACGGTCACCGTTCCAGTTGAACTGGATGAAGACGGTGATGTGCTTGGTACGAGCGTCACCGACGCTCAGGACCTTCTTACCGACACAATCTACGAGCTGGCCGATGAACAAGGCTGGGAAGTGGACGACATTGAAGTCAAGTAATCATGAAACTGAACGGAACAGACAATCAAAAGCTTCGGGCCGCATTCAACGCGTGTCGTGTTGCTGACATTGACCTTGCTGTCGTTTCTGAGGGCAAGATTCGTGGCCTCAGCGAGAGTAAAAATGCCGCCATCATTTCTGCACTTGAACTGTCAATTGACCCAGAGATCACTCTTGGCATTACGCGCCTAGCTGATCTGAACAAGCGACTTGACTTGTTTGGTGAAGACATCCTCATTGAAGGTGAAATCAACGATGCCAAGAAGGTCAAAAAGCTTACCATTCGTGGTAAGACCGGTAAGATTGAATTCCGTGCCACGGACATCGCTCTTCTCGATCGCAAGTACCCCAAAGCCCACAGCGAAGAGGCCGCTGCCGTTGTGAAGCTTTCAAAGTCGGAAGTGTCGTTGATTTCCAAGGGTGTTCGCACATTGGGCGCCGAAACAATGACGGTTCAAGTTAAACGAGATGGGACTGTTCGCATCGAAAGCTCCGATAGCTCGAATGACCGCTTTGAGCTTGAAATTGCAGCCCAAGCCGGATTCGTCGATGAAGAAATTGCTTTGGTGAATGCTTATGACACGTCAAGTTCAGGTGTCATTCTTAAGTTGATTGAGCATGTCGCTCGCGATGCAGACACGGCCACACTGGCAATCATGAAGTCCGGCAACATTATGTTGAATGTGTGCGGCCATGACATTCTCGCAATTCCACGTATCATGTAAGGAATACACAAATGGACGATATTGAAAAGAGCCGCGTGGCTTATGTTCAACAGCTTGAAGCCAAGATGGCGCATCTGCAATCAGAGTACCAGCGGCTGAAGACTGTTGCGGAAAAATTTGAACCTAAGATCACGTCTAAAACCGCACCAGAAAACGGTAAGACTGTTTTTGGTCTTCAGTTTGGTGGTCGATTTACGCACGTCGAAGTGAGCGATGCTTGGTTGCTTGGTATGGATGAAACGACGGCTGTGACTGAAATTTCTAGAGCCTTGACCGACGCCATCGTGTACGATGAAATCAAGAAGGCAGTTCAACCAGACTTGGTCAAGATGCGTCGGGCTGCCGCGACGCGCAAGGGAGCCGGTCAATGGTGAAGTGGTTGCTAAATCTCTTCAAACAAGATGAGAAGCCGGAGCCAGAGCCCTTCGCGGAGCGTCATCGCTTTGTCGAAGAACAGCAGGCTCTGAGTACGCCGTGGGCAATGTTTGAGGTGGTCGGCTTTACAAAAGACGGTCAGATCAAGGTTGAGTTCAATTGGAATGATGCTTTTATCACCAAACTGGACCAACTGGGGTTCACTGCCGAAACTGAAGAAGACACCGTGCAGCTGTTCTTCTACACGAGCCAAATGCGTCCGACTCACCTAGCAATGGTCGGCGGTGACGAAGGAGCTCAGACAGAAGATCTACCACAGCTCTCTAACGACGCAAACCGGGTGGTCCGGTGAGGACCGAGGCAGTATGAAACAAAAACGACTAGTAGTCGACATCAGCAATCTTTTTTGGAGAAGCGTGTCGGCCCAACAGAAGTACGGGCCGGCGAACGCCTCAGACAGTGCAGGCCTGGGGCTGCACATGTGTCTCATGTCGCTGCGCAAGCACTACAACGCAATTAAGCCGCAAAAGGTCGCCGTTGTTTTCGAAGGTAAACAGAACTGGCGTAAGGAATACACCAAGTCTGACGAGTGCTACAGCAAGCGCCTGTACAAAGGCAACCGAGTCGCTGATCCTAACATGGCAGTGCTGTTTGACGTCATCAAGTCTTTTGAAGGTCTTGTACGCGATCATACTAGCATGGTCACCCTTCAACACCCGGCGTTGGAAGGCGACGATCTGATCTCAGGGTACGCGCAATATTTTGGTAACCCTTATGCGGGGAACGACGAAGGTGACGAGGTCATCATTCTCTCGGGTGACAAGGACTTCGTGCAGGAACTTGGTAACCCCAACGTGACGTTGATTAATCCAGACGACGGCAAGGAGCGCACGCTAATTGACGTGTGCGGCGTTAATGATGCCGGGTACTTCATGTTTGAGAAGGCTTTCCGCGGAGATGCTGGTGATAACGTGCTACCAGCATATCCACGAGTTCGTAAGACTCGTTTGATGAAGGCGTACGGGGTAAAGGGCGATAAGGCAGATCCAGAATGGGCTGATGCATTTGAGCTGAGTAACCTGCTCAAGCACGAATGGGAGTTCATGGATCCGGAAACTGGAGACAAGCGCATGTTGGCTGTTGAGCGAATGTTCGAAGAGAACAACTTGCTCATGAACTTGAAGGCTCAACCTGACAACATCAGGGCGCTCATCAACGAAACGATTGAAACACAATCTGAGAACCACGGTCAGTTCAACTTCTTCAAGTTCAATCAGTTCCTTGGCAAGTACCAGCTGACGCAAATTGCAGAACGAGCATCTGACTTTGTTGGGCTGTTTAGCGGCAAAGGTTTCGCGCTAACAAACATGCCAACTTCCGGGCTCACCTTAGTTAAACCTGAAGCAAAAGAGCAGACTAATCTCAAAGGTCTACAATTTTAAGAACAGATTCTATGACCCAAACTGTCTTTAGCTTCATCAGTGGTCTTTCATGGATTGAGCTTTGCGGGTGGTTTGGGTCACTCTGTCTTGCGGGCTGTGCGTTACCGCAAGTGGTGCTGTGCGTCAAACAAAGACATGCTAACGGCGTCTCGAACGGTTTAGTATGGTTGTGGATGTTAGGTGAAGTGTTCACTCTGGTATTTCTGCTAAGTCAGCCAATGTTGAACTGGCCGCTTATTGCAAATTACTCTGCCAACATCCTTTTTGTTAGCGTCATTGTTTGGTACAAATTATTTCCGGAACAGGGTTATGAAGCATTGGCTGATTCAATCGAGCGGGCTCAGCAGAAGTGATGAAATGATCACTAAGCTCCTTCGTGGAATTGAGAATTCTGGTGGGTCCTGGACAGACTTTGGTCTAATCCCATTTACGCCAGAAATCACGAACTGGCAAAAATTCCCTCAGACTGACTCGTACTTCGTGTACACAAGCACCAAGGGCGTGCGTGTGCTCACTGAAGGAAAATTTGCTGCCACGGAGATTTTCAAGGGAGCTGAGCCAGATCACGCTGAACAGCTGCTTGCAGCATGTCGCAAAGGCATCTTCTATGACGAAGAGCGCTTCAATATGTCCATGTACCTCCATGATCTCAGGCGACATTTGCTAAACGGGCATGGGGAGATCATGAAGCTGCGTGACCTCATACCTAAGTCTTTCAAAACCGACAAGTTCGTCAAGCCAGGCCGTGACTTGAAGTTGTTCACTGGTGACATTCTGCCTGCAGGAACCACGTTTGAAGAGTACCTCAACACCATTCAGTATGACCAGCATTTTCATCAAAGTATGGATGAGAATGTCATTGTCTCTGATCCAGTTGAAATACTTGCCGAGTGGCGGTTCTTCGTTGTTAAGGGCAAAGTCGTGGCCGGGTCTCAGTACCGCAAATTTGGCAAGACGCAGTGGACCTCAAATATCCCAACGTACGTGTACGAGGAAGCAAAGCGGATGAGCAGTGTCTATAAGCCCGCCGCGTGTTTCACTATGGATTTGGCCATGACTGGCGATTTGAAGATGAAAATTGTAGAGTACAACTGTATAAACTGCAGCGGACTGTACGAAGCAAACGTCGCCAATCTCGCATTCGAGCTGAGGTCGGCGTGAGAGTAATCAACACACGGTCACCGGAAAGCATTGGGAACGGCTTCACCGATCAAAACGATCCAGTCGCTCAGAAGTACCTTGCAGACCTGCAGGAAGTCTACAAGGCCCTCGTTACGGGTAAGCTGCATTGCCGCTTCATTGAAGGCGATCGTAAGGGCTCGATAGCCAAACTGATCCCCGATCCAGATTACGCTCTTCTGTGGCCACGTATAGAACACGGGTCGAATTACTACAACAGAAATCGCCCATACCAAGTCAAAGGTCATTACATCCGCACAATCGCCAAGTGGACTGGGCGCCAGAACAAGGTCAAGGTTGCATTCCCGCATCTTGAAGCCGAGCTGCTGTTGGATTACGAAGGTCCAACAGTATGGGAAAAGTTTGACGCCAAAAGGGCCAAAGAAGAGGCCCTGAAGAACCCGGGACAACGCGACATTGATGGCAACGTTCTGAACGTCGGTGACAAGGTGTTGTACATCAACGCAAGGTATGGTGCGCGAATGGTCTTGACGCACGGCGTCATCAAACAATTCAAGGCCGTTGCTGATCGCAAAGGAACGACCATCACCACGGTCGTTGAGGATGAGAACGGCCAACTTAGCGACATGTTGTATCCAGAAAGTATGATCTACCTCAAACGGAATCCTACCAATGAGTGAAGGACTTGTTTGGCTCGCTGATGAGCCGCCGCCAAAGAAACCGCTGATGGCCCGTGCATTCGACGGATCTCTGGTTCCAGCTGTTCTTGAACGGATGAACTGCGGTGGGCTGCCGGTGTTTGATCGTGAATCTGGTATGAGCTACCGTTGCGATAAATGCTTCGCCGTAATTGGCAGCGTTGGGCAGTCAGACAGATGTAAGGAAATGAACGAATGACTTATGAAGTTGGTGATATCGTCACTGGGCACGTTGACTTGGTCAGTGATGGCGACTATGGCGCTTGGCTCTGCGCTAAAGCCGGTGAGCATTTGGTGGTTCGGAGGATCCTTTCGCCTGTTTCGTATGAGGTGCACAAGATGTCCGTTGTGAACCCTCTGGGTTGTGACCTGTTCTATGTGCGCGATTCGGAGATTGATTTTGTGCGCAGTATCAGTGAAGATCGATCTAACCTAGCATACGTGATTCACGCGACACCTTGGCACTATGGTGATATGCACAAGGCATGGGACAAGGTGTCTGCGATCCTTCGCGAGTTCAAGAAGAAGAAACATGCCGGGTTTTATCTTGAGGTTGAAGAGCTGACCCGTGGCCGTGGATTTGCAGTTAAAGTGTTTAAGGAGAAGTGATGGCATACCAGAAGGATCTTCCGCAGCTGTACATCGTTCGTACATCGAAGTCGCACTACGTGAAAACGGCGGCTGGGCAAGTTGCTCCGTTGTTGTACACGGAACGAGGAGCGCGGTCAGTGCTGAAGAATATGGAGCAGTACCCTGTTCACCCAATTGACGGGCCATACGAAATGGTCCCGGTGAATTTGACCATCGGGGAGTGACCTTTGCGCCGGTTCCTATAAATAGGGATGTAGACCTAAAGGTCTCATCAACGGGTTCGCGAGGCATGGTGCCAAGCGGTAAATCGTCGAACGATGTCCCAGCCTGTGGATAGGAGAATAAACCATGGCAACCAAGATTGAAAAGCGCGCTACTGATTTGCGCCATGTTTGGCTAATTGATTGGAATGACGACGGTATCCTCAAGGAAATTGCGGTCGTGAAGGAATCAGAAGACGGTACGCTGTTCGGTATTGAAGTCGAAAAGCTGCACCCAATTGATAAGGCCCGCCTGAAGAAGGTCATCACTTCCGTTCACGCTGACAAGTACCCGCTGTGGGAACTTCTGTCGCAAGGCCGTCTTAACAACGGCATGAACGCACTTGATTTCTTCCATGCCAACTATGTAAAAGTCAAGAGGCCACGCGGGGCAGTGATCGGTGGCGGTCTCGCTTCCATTTCTGTTGATGCTGATGATGGTAAGTTGATTGGGTCGCAGTTTGCCGACCCCCGCGGTGGCGTGGTCGCGAACGAAGCGCCATCGATGATGAATCTCTGAACGTCGTGTTTTGACCAAGAAAAGGGACGCTCTGCGTCCCTTTTCTTTTTAGAATATGAACATGTTTGATTTACCTGATTTCGTCCAAAATAAGTACCAAAAATGGTACTTATGTTTTATTGAGCACGCGAAAAATCGCCAGCTTGACGGTTATTTCGAAAAACATCACGTTCTTCCTAAGAAGCTCGGTGGTGATGACTCCAGTGAAAATATCGTACAGGTGACGGCTCGAGAGCATTTTGTTCTTCACAGTTTACTGACTCGCTTTACGGTTGGTGAAGCACGTAGGAAAATGTGTTACGCCCTCTCGTTCTTTAGGACGAATAATAAAAATCACAATAGAACGCTGAACTCACGCCAATATGGGGTGGCCAGAAAAGCTTTATCTGAAGCTAGAAAAGGTGCGCAGCCATCCGAAAAGTGCAAAGCAGCCGTCTCCAAAGCAAGAAAAGGCGTGCCAGTAAGTGAAGAGGCACGTGCTAAAATTGGACAGAAGCTCCAAAATAAAATTGCATTCTTCACTTATTATGACGGAATCCTATCTGAAGAGCCAGATTTTTACAGATTCTGTGCGGCGCATGGGGTTGGTCGAGCGAATATCCAAGCCAAAATTAAAAAGCTTGGAATTGCTGTGGTGACCGCGGGTCCACATAAGGGAAGAGCTTTTTCTTTTGATGCTATGTCTGAAGCACAGGCACTAGTGGCGATCGGTGAACAATGCAAGAAGAGCAATATGGCTCGTGTGAATGCCGTTAAGACGGAACATAAAAAGCGCAGTAAAAAGAAAATTGCTAAAGCTGCTAGCTATATCCCCGTCAATGATGCGCTGATTCACGTTCCATCTGGGGTGAAAATGATGCGAGCTGAGGAGATGGTTCCCGAGGAGGTTTATAGTCTGCGAAAACAGGGGCCCACATTTTTCTTCTTTGACGACGAAATAACGGCAAAACCTCAGATTATCAACTCAATGCTCAACAACAGCGTTGGGCTGAATAATAAAGTGCACGCTAGGAAGACAACATTGCGTGTTTTGGAAAGAAAAGAAGCTAGAGAATTCCTAAACGCAAATCATTTACAAGGCGCTGGACCAGGCGCCCAACTTTATATTGGGCTGGATTCACAAGGTGAACTTGTTAGTGTCATGTCTTTCGGCCGAGCCAGATATAACCCGAGTGCGAAACATGAGTTGCTGCGCTTTGCGTGTAAGCTAAACATAACCGTGATTGGCGGGGCTTCAAAACTGCTAAAACATGTTTCTTCAATTTTGGATGGACCAATTGTCAGCTACGCTGACCTAAGATATGGAAATGGTGGAGTATACGAGAAAATAGGATTTCATTTTCATGGTCTGACGCGTCCTGGATATTGGTACGTTAAGAATGGTGCCAGGTATCACCGGACGCAATTCCAGAAACACAAGCTTCCATCAGTTCTTGAAAATTTTGACCCTACATTGACTGAAGTCAAGAACATGCAGAACCACGGCTACATCCGGGTTTTTGATGCGGGGCACGCTGTGTTCATTTACGATAAATAATCTCTGCACGCAGTATTCAGGATCGGGTTAGTGTCGTGAATCGGCATGTGCTACAATGCACTCATGATACACGCACATGTTTCCGTAGATGTTGAAGCTGATGGACCTTGTCCAGGGCTCTACAGCATGCTGGAAGTAGGCCTCGTCATTGTGACTAATGACGGACCTGCCGAACGATTCTGGACGACTCTTCGTCCAATTTCTGATCAGTTCGATCAGGGTGCTCTTGATTCGATTGGCGCAACGCGGGCGCAGACGCTGGGGTACGAAGATCCAGAGCACGCGATGCAAAGCGCCGTCAAATGGCTCGAGAACAAGGCTGATCGCTTTGTGTTCTGGTCAGACAACAACGGCTTTGACTGGTCGTTTTGGAACTACTATTGTCACCGCTTCGTTGGTCGTAACCCGTTTGGTTTCAGCTCGCGGCGCATAAGCGATCTTTATTCTGGGCTCACACACGATCTTCGTGGAGCCACAAAATGGAAGAAGTTCCGAAAGACCAGACATACTCACAACGCGCTCGATGATGCTTTGGGTAACGCTGAAGCGTTGCAACACATCCTCAAATCGCACAACCTCAAGATGTAAGGAGATGCCAGGCAAATAAACAACGGCTCGTATAATGAGTCACCCTCTGACCAATCGTTGGTGTCGCCATTCAGGTGATGCCAGAACACTAAGGAGTGTTACCACATGTACAAGACATTGTCGGCGCTTGGCGTCGTTCTAACTCTTGTTTTTACCGGGCTCTATAAGCTCGAAATCATCGACCCTACTCCCATCGCGAATTCGGTGCTTGCCGAAAAACCTGATGGGAAGCTTGGTGGCCAGGCGGCCGTCGTTCTCCCAGAGAACTTGTCTCTGTCGCAACATCAAATTCTGAATGTTGCGTACAAGATCGCAAAAGCTGATGGGCACAAAAACCCTGAGCTCGTCCAGAGCATGCTGCTCCAAGAAAGTCACGCGGGCGGACTGAACAAGTACAAAGTTGCTGGGAATCGCGGCGATGAGTACTATGGTCTCGCGCAAATCAAACTTGGCGCTGCGCGCGATGTTCTTGCACGCCACCCAGAACTATGGGGCAAGTATGAGTTCCACACCAGAACTGATGACGAGATCAAGGCAAATCTGATCCTCAACCAGAAGTTCAACATTGAGGTCGCGTCCAAGTACTTAAAATTGCTCCAAGACCGATATGGTTTCAGCGGCAGAGAACTTCTGAACGCTTACAATCGTGGCCCAGGCGGTGTGAAGGCAGTGGACTCAAACTTCCATTACGCGCGTGAGGCTGAGCAAAAATTGACTATGTGGAAGCGACATGGATCCCTTTGACGATGATCTAGATCTGGACAGTGTAGACCTTGATTTGCTTGAGGACTACGACGAACTTGAGGACTTGCTCGACGCTGCGTTGGATTCTCCAACAGACTTTGACGAGCATCTCATGAATGAGGATGACTGTTCGTGATCAAGTTCATCCGCAAACTGCTAGGTCTGTGTGATCACACGTGGGAAGATTACGGTGTGGTCAACGACGTATGTGGTAAGTACCAAGTTGGTCGTCGCCAAATTCAGCGGTGTTATCACTGCTCAAAGTTCCGCACCGTTAAGATTTTCTGAACGCACACGGAATTAGGGCCTCGGTTTTTCTTGGTTCAGAAAAACCGAGGCCCATCTCTCAATCTTACGAAAAGTACACATGAAGAACAGCTGCCCCGCGTGCGAAAGCCAAATGGTTGAGGTCACTGAAGACCAAACCTCATTTGGTAAACTACGCCACAACCAAGTTCGTTCAGTCTGCAACAATTGCGGATTTGAAGGTGTGAATGGGGAACAGATGAGTCGGAACCGCCAACAGCCGGTATCTGAGATCTGCGGGCCATTCAAGCCTATTGTTGTGGGCGATGTTCACAATGCAAATGCGTACTTTGACTGGGCATGGAAGGATGTGGGCTTTGGCCAGCTGTCCTTCAGCTATAATCGTGAAACAGGCGAAGTTCGGTGCATGAACGAATGCATGCCTCGTTCAGCTGTTAGACAGCTACTTCACGCGTTCGCAGATCACGTTGCGGACAACTGCATCTTGGAAGACGGCGAATAACGGAGCGCACGGCGCGTTATTACAGGCATTAGGTGACAAATAGCATGAGCACTTCAGAAGTGAAAACAAAGAAGGGTACTGGTTGGAAGGTTCACCCTAAAGACTACGGAGCTGGGCTCGTTGTTGAGACAGTCTACGAAGGGATTACGTGGGTTGCCGACCATGACAAACTAGTTGACCACATCAACGAGAGTCTGAGTGTCAAGGGCCGCAAGACACTCTTCGAAAAGCCTCGCCAGTTCAGCTCCAGTTCTAGCCTACGTGGTGGGAAGAACGGCGGCATCTTCGTAAGGAAACAATGATGCCGCACAAGGTTCCAGACGACGTCGAAAAGCGGATTCTTATCTTCACCATTGTTTTTCTAGGCTTTGCTGGGTTCCTATACCTGTACGGCTAACCGAAAAGTGATTCAAAGGTGATTCGTTGCGGCACGTGCGACTCTCAAGTTGTACAATGGTCGTAACGAATCACCTTTGAGGGCATCATGAAGATTCACTTTTGTAATGCTATGCAGACGGGCTCTTATGAGCGAACCAGGGCCCCCGGGGATATGTCCGATCACCCAGATTTCAAGCCCTTTTATACCCCTCAACAAATGCTTGAACTTGGGGTGTTTGAGGGAAAATACCTGAACTCATGCCGTGATGAGTACCCAGTCGAGTGGTTTGTCAACGCCAAGCTCAGCGACACCCCAAACGAAAAGTTGAACCACTTTGGCCTGAAGTCTCGGCTGCCGACGAGCTGGTGGCATGAAAAGGGCCTCATTAACCCGCAAGATCCGCGAGGCTGGTTCGAGTGGTACTGCAGGTTCTGGATGGGTCGACGCTCCGATGACGACGCCCGGCAGATCAAGCGCTGGAAAATGATTGCACGACATTCCGCTCAAGTGAAGAAGAACGGGGGTGGTGATCCGTCCAAGCGGGCTCGGCAACGCCAAACACTGCTGCAATGGAGTTGGAACCCGTTCCCGGATGTGTGACAAAAAGGTTACACATCCACCAACCCGCATCAATTCGTAACTTCAGGTTGGTGGATGTTATAGAATGAACCTATCTTAAGTTTTGCTGTTTAGATAGGTTTATGAACCACTCAGAACTCCCCCTGATCGTCAACGTTCGCACTGTTATGGTGCGTGGTCGCAAGGTCCAAATCATTGGCGAAGATCGGTTTCCGCACGTCGAAGGAAAAAGCCGGTTGGCTCTCGCTCAATTGTGTATCGGTGACAACCTGTACAATCGTGGACATGTGACGGCTAACCAATCAATCGCCCAGATGCTCCAGACCGATGGCGCATACAAGAAGGGTTCGTGGATTTCGAAAACCTATGGTGATTTCGATACAATGATCGTTGAAATTTTTGGTTACGTCAACGGTGATGGTCATGAAGCCCGTGAGGTGTTCGCGATCATGCCTAATGTGCTCCAGCATAAAAATACCAAGCGCACCCGGTAATCTGAATACTCCTCCAGAAAAGCCCGACGTCGTCGGGCTTTTCTGTTTTATCAGCTCGTTCATTTCTACCTGGTCCCAAGCCTTGGTTGACGTTATAGGCCAATGGGGCAATAATACTTATACGACACGACGTCGTAAGGCACTTCATGTGCTGTTTACAACTTACATCCTTTATGGAGAAAATATGTCCTCAAAGAGAAACCTTATCCGTGCGTTCTTGCAATCTATCGGCGCGACACCCATCAATGATCGGATGTGTGAGCTTCGCAACGCTGATGGCTCTGTAATCCACATTCATTTCTGCGGTGTTTGCACACGGATTAACGTGGAAAAGGAATTTTCCGCCAGCACGATCTGCCTCGTCGTTAAGGATAACGCAATCTATGGTTTCAAACAAGGAGATGTCCTAGACTTTGAAACCAAGTTTTCGGGGCCGATTCGCTTGCACCCCTCGTGGAAAAAGCACGGTGCGTATAACTGCTTGCCCACGCAACGTATGATCGAGGAAATTGGAACGCATATCGTTGATGTGCCACTCGATACGTTTGGTCAACGGCTGAAAAGCATGGTCGCTGCTTAAATCATAGAGCGCGAATTCATAAACCTTTTTGACGTTTTGAAATATGACCAACCTACAGATTCTGGCCGTTAACAATATTATTGAGATGATTCGCGACGGAGCTGGTAAACTATGCGACGTGAAGTTCAAAAATCTAGGCTCTTGCGACTCAGAGAACAGAGAAGCACGATATAAAAATGGAAGTATCGCTGAAAGAGCGATGGTGACATTTTTCGAATCCATCGGGATTCGCGTTGAAAAGACAAAGCACACCCAGCGTGGACATGACCTTAGGATTTATACTCCTCAAGATTTTGGTGATGACACCGAGACAAAAGTAGAAATTAAACAGCGAACGTACTCTCCCGAAAAAGATTACAAGCTGGACAACTTGCACGTATCATCATATCAAGATGGATTTGTGCACCTGATTATTTTGTTCGAAACTGAGGTGTTGCCCGATGGGTCTGTTGTAATTCGCCGTCTACTCGCAGTATGTGCCGCTGACGTTTTTAACAGCACGCATTTGTCACCCAATAGGCGCAATCTCAAAAAACCTAAGGGAGAAGAAGTGAAGATTACCGGCAAATTGTTTGAGCGGCTGTGTGAGGAACGTGGGGTTGTCTATGACTTTCGTAATTAGATTCAACAGTGGTTTGTTCAACGAGGGCGCTTTCGCGGTTCCTCTAAACGAGGCAACAAGATACGAAACGCTTAAGGAAGCCGAGGATGACGTTGCCTGGCTAGACGACGTTAATTGTGTTCTTGATCTCAGCAAATTACCTGAAGACTTCCAAGTCCACGAAAGTCATTGCTGCGTTGACCATGGTTGTAAGTACGGTGATGATGACTGCCCGGTTGTTTCTGGCCAAATAAAGCAGCTTTACGATTGCGAAGACTGTGTCAATGAAGGCGCAAGAATTGGATTCACCAGAGATTTGGTGAATGCAGTCAGGGAGTTGGTCAACCTTCAGGAAAAATATCCTGCTGAATTTGAACAAATTCCAGCCGTTTTCAAAACAAGAATCTTGGCATTAGCTCAGCCACTGTTTAATTACACCAAGTCACAATGAAACACCAGACTCTTCAAGAGTTGATTGAGGCTAAAGTGGCCCTGGGTCGTGAATCGGCTCAGGGTTTTCGAGGTCTTCGCTGCCAAGTGTGCAACGATCACACTGAACGTGCGGGCTTCAAATTTGATGGTGGTGAAGTAAAGTACAATTGCTTCAACTGTGGCACGCGTTTCACATACACTGAAGGTGAAACCTCCTTGACAAAAACTGCAAGGAAGGTGCTTGAGTGCTATGGTATCACACGCGAGGAGATGAACAATACAGTTGGTGGTTACTTCTTCTTGAAGAAGAACAAAGAGCCTTCTGAAATCACAATCGAATCGCTGAAACCGCAAGTGAGTCTCTTCACGCCAGAAATCAGCCTTCCGCCAAACTCTTACCCGCTGGGCGCCGACCACCATGATGAACTGCAAGCTCCAATCATCGAGTATCTGCTCAACCGCGGTGTCGATCCGCTCAAGCTGAAGGTTCATTTCAGCGCGTCGCCTAAGTTCCTAAATCGCGCCATTATTCCCTGCATGCGCGACGGTAAGATCATCTTTTGGCAGGCCCGCGCCATCAACTCCGATGTGAAGCCTCGGTACACGTCGCCAAGCGTAGCAAAAGACGCCGTGCTCTGGGGGTATGACAACATCTTCAAGAACTACAACTTACCGTTGTTTATCACTGAAGGAATCTTTGACGCTGCGCCGTTGGACGGTGTGGCGTTACTAGGATCGAAGCTGAATGAGGCTAAGTTGGAAGTGTTGAATCGATCCCGGCGCCGCAAAATTGTTGTTGTAGACCGGGATCATAACGGCAGTACTCTGGCCGATATGGCTCTAGACAACGGGTGGGAAATCACATTTACCGCCATGGGAGCTGGGGACGTCAACAAAAGCGTTCAGACACGAGGGCATCTACTAACAATTTGGGACCTGATGAAAAATGCAACGGTCCCAAGTTCACTGAAAACAAGCAACGGTGTTGCGGTAAAATCAAAACTAGAGCTTGGCATGCAGATGGCTCTGGCTAAATTGACAGGAAGAAAATGATCAAACTCGTCCCAATCTACAAAATCAGAATCGTGTATGACTCGGGTTACACTCACGATTTCGAGACATATTCGTTTTCCTACGAACAGCGCCATGGAGTGCGTTTTTCGTGGAAATCTGCTTCAGACAAAAACAAGCCAATTTACTTTGGCGCAGACAATATCATTGCAGTGTATCAAATTGGGTACCGATATGCTCTCCGGTGGGTGTCTAAAGAGGATACCAAGTGACCTGTTATTCGTTTTCCGGACACGGGGTTGTTGGGTATGTCTGTTGCAATGACAGTTCACGGCTTCATGTGAACGGTAAGTACGTGTGGGTTTCGTTTCACCCATATACTGGACCTTCGTTCTACAAGAACGCAAAGATGACGGTGAACTACGATCCAACGGACGAAAACGACCCTGTCTGGGCGGTGTTTGAAACTTGGTACGGGAAACTCAAACGGCAGAAAGAAAAGAGAGCAAAGAAAGTATGAGTGAAATTCTAATTGATGACGTCGCGCAAAAGCTGTACATTTCCTCAATGCTTGGGAATCCAGCACTGTTTGCCCGCGTTCAGCATCTTTTGAAGCCGACGTACTTTGATGGAAACCTGCAGACGGCAGTTTCCTTCATGCAGGACTTCTATCAAAAGCAGCGTGGAGTGCCATCTCCGCTGGTGTTCCAAGCAGGAACAAAGCTGAGCATTGAGCCCACACCTCTCCCGCCGCAAGACACCCAGTTTGTTGCTGAACAGATTGCTTCTTTCTGCCAAATTCGAGCCGTCACTGAAGCCGTTCTTCAAGCGCCTTCGCTAATTGAAAAAGGCGAATTTGGCAAGATGGTCAATCAGATCAAGCTTGCCACTCAAGTTCAACTGCACACTGACTTGGGAGTTGACTACTTCGCTGACCCCATGTCGCGGTTGACTGAAAGTGAAGAAGCTGAAGTGCTGATCAGTACTGGCTGGGATACTGTTGATGATCTAATTGGTGGTGGCGTTGGGCGTCAAGAACTGGTCCTTGTTACTGCTAACTCGGGCGGCGGTAAATCCGTCGCGATGCTGAACCTCGGACACAATTTGCTCAAGCGCGGTTTGCACGGCGTGTACATTTCGCTGGAAATGCGTGATCGCGTGGTGGCAAAGCGACTTGATTCGATGATCAGCCGAATCAATGGCAAAAACATTTTTGCGAACAAGCTCAAAGTTGGGCAAGCTGTCGAAATGGCTCGTGAGAAAGGCTTCGGTCGGTTCTTCGTCAAACGGATGCGCGAGGGTTCTACCACCGCAGACCACATCATCTCATACCTTCGCGAGCTTGAAGCCGTTCACGGCTTCCGCCCTGATTTTGTCATCGTGGACTACCTTGATCTGATGGCTTCGGTTCAACGCACAAGCGGCGACAACATGTTCCTGAAGGACAAGTACGTTGCTGAAGAAGTTCGTGCAATTGGATTTGACTTCGACTGCCTGATGATTTCGGCGTCTCAGCTTGGTCGTGGCGCTATCGAAGCAACAAGAGAACAAAAGAGTTTGGGGCAAGATCACATTCAAGGTGGTATCTCGAAGATCAACACCGCTGACCTCGTCATCGCGCTGGTTAAAGACGAAGCGATGGACGCAGCAGGCGAATATCGCTTCGAGTTCCTCAAGGCCCGTAACTCGAATGCAGTAAACAAAAAGCTTACTATGGGTTGGGATGCTGAATCCCTGCTCATCAGCGACGTCGGCCTGAACTTTGTGTCAAAGGTTGATCGCCCGCTGATTCCGGAAAAGGGAAAGAAGCCAAAAGCCAGCGAACGACAAGTTCTGACTTTGTCGGACACAGTCCCTGGTAAAACAACAAACGACCTCAACGATCTGATTGGTCGCAGATAATTTTGATACGGGTTCCTGGTGTTAGCCGGGGCCCGTAAATATCACCATCGCTGCAAAGCAACACCCTATAGGAGAACTTACATGGAACAAAATCGCACTATCACCGTCGACAACGTTGAATACGCTGTCTCTCAATTCAGCCAGGAAGTTCAACAGGCCGTTAGCATCTACAACGCCATCTCTCTGGACAACCAAAAGGCTCAACTCGAAGCTATGAAGTGCCAGGCCGCTCTGCAGACCATTGGTAGCCAAATCACTCAAGCTGTCAAGGCTGAGCTGGCTGCTAAGACCGAGGGTGCAGAAGCTCCTAAGGCTGAGTGATAAGTCTGCTCGAGTAACTCTCGACAAAACAAGGGCAGAGGTTTCTGCCCTTTTTGGGCTAAATACGACACATATGACAACCATCCGCAGAGCCCTTTCAGAATCAATTACTCACGTTGAGGATTTGCCACTCGACGAGTTTATTGACGCGCTTAAAAAGCTTCCACAAATGGTAGCGCAAGAGAAATTGGACGGCGCAAACTTGTGGGTCGGTCTTGACGAAGACGGAAAACTCTTCACTTCTCGCGAAGGTAAGAGAAAAAACGCCGATCGACGATTCAAACCTGAGGATTGGCCGCTGGTGTCGGCGTTCAACCAGTTCAGAGCCGCGCATGCTGCTATTGCGGCTAAGGAACAAGAAGTAAAACAGGTCCTTAGGCCTGGCGACACGGTTGAGGCCGAGGTGATGTTCGGCCGCCAGCCTAATAGCGTCATTTACGGCGCTGGTGGCGTGTCCTTTATCGCGTTCCTGCGCGGGGTGAACGGTACAGCAGACAGCGTGGCTGAAGCCCTGGCCGCAAAGCTAATGAACCAGACGGTCGACACGTCGACCACTTTGATCGATACACCTGACGGTGAGCAACTTTCAGAAACTGAAGAACACTTCACTTTCAAGTTTACGGCGCCTCACAAAATTGATTCGGCACACCTGCAGGTGCAGTCACACATTAGCGAGCTAATTCAGAAACTAGAGACATTTCTTGATCAGGATTCTGGCGTTGGTATGACAAATCGTGAACTGGCAGCTGTTAACCTGCAAAAGGTTGACAAGGAACAGCGCGAGTCGATCAAGCAGCAACGGACCGAACTGCTTGCAAAAATTCAAACAGAATTCAAGCTGCCAATTAAGAACGCACTGCTGGACAAGGTTGTAAGAAAACTTCGCAGTGGTCTAACGGACAAAGCCGTTTCAGATTCTGAAGACATTGGAATTGAGGGCATCGTTCTTCGTGACCCCGAAACCGGCAATCAAATCAAAATTGTCGACAAGGACGTGTTCACGGCCATCAACAAGTTTAATCAGCACGCGCGACAGACGGTGCAAAGCGCGCTGAACACGCTAGACCCTGATGCCTCGTCTGAATCTCGTGGTGGATTAGTAGGCGAAATGCGAATCAGAATCGCAGAAGCTCTTGGCAACAGAGATTTGGCAAAAGCCTCTAACGCCCGTAAGGCACTTGAAGCTGTTAAGGGTAACAGCCCTGAGGAAACTATCAAGAACTTTGCAGACTCAATGCGTGGTATTGATGATTTCATCGCAACAAAAAAGAAGATCTTGGCAATTGTTTCAGACACAGCGAAACAGCTAAAGGAAAAACTAGGCAGCTTCAAGGAGCACCAATCCGAATACCGTTTGAAGCTGAAGAACGGTAAGGAAATTGGTCTGAGCCAGGATACCGTAAAGAGAACGCTACTTACCTTTGCTGAGGCGAGAAAGCACTTGGTGGAAACTTTCGAGCAGCTCAAGAAGACGAAGACCCTTGCTCAGCTTGTTGCGGCCCTTTACGGTCATCACGCAAGAACTCTCCATCAGCCTGTTGATCTTGAAGAATCAATGATCTTTGAGAAGCGCGCAACTCACGGTGACGTTGACCGCAGCGAATACCACGGGAAAGACAAGTTTCAAATTCTGAACGCTTATCTGTCCACAGTATTCATGTCAATGTTGATCTTCCACGAGAGCGACACTATTGGCATGAGGATTCTCCGTGACCGAAAGAACATGGCTCTCAAGAGGTGGTCGCGCGACATGAGCCCGCTTAATCATTGGGGGTATGTCGTTTGGAGAAATTCAAAGCCGGATGTGAAGAAAGATCTGCCAAAGAAAGTTCAAGCTGACCTGTTCACTTGCACCCGACACATCATGCAACCATGGTGGAAATTTCTCCATATGGATTTCTCGTATAGCAAGGATGTGAAAGTGGATTGGTCTGACCATCGCAGAACCCTGCAGCGACTAATTGACCTGGCTGGGCTTAGATCGGATCGACTAAATAGTCTACTAGACTGGATGGTACGGTGGCCAGAACTTACTCACGACGAGAAAGTGAAAGCGATTAGCAAGCTGTATTTCCATGCGATGCAGTTTGTTCCTCGCTCCGTGCTGTTCAACAGAGTGAGAATCATCCAGCAGAACCTGCTAATTAACGCAACCGGAACCAACACCCAAATGGTCGTAGAGAGCAATCTTTTAAAGTCTGTTGTTGCCATCACAGAAAACGACGGCGATGCAAGCCAAGAGGTTAGCAATTCGTCAAATGAATTCTCTGTGGCCACCACATCATCATCTGTTTCATCTGTTCCGCACAAAATCGGAAACCGCGTGATCGTGAAGAGAAAGCGTAATCCCGAAGTTGTCAACGTGCTCAAGATGAAATTCCCAGATACACGGAAGAAAACATGAAACTGTTACGTGAACTCTCCAGTGGAGATATTCAAAACAACCTAAAATCCAGCGATTCAAGCGCTGCAGGTAGTCAAGACGTGAACAACACGATTGACGTCAAATTCAGCCTGATGCGGAACATGATCAACTCGCAAAAGGGAATGACTGGATCTGACATCAATGACTATCTAGAAAGAGCCCATGAGCTGAATGATGAGGTAGACACCGTTGGTTTTGCGATTGAAACTGAAGATGGCGATCTCATCAAGGTGTACGTAAATGCAATGCAAGCAGATGAGTTTGAACAAGAACTTTCAACTCTTCTCGGCGTTGATGACGACAGTGAAGTTGCAATTAACCGCCTTGCTTCAAAGTATGACATTGTTGACGTCGTTTGGCCAACTGATAACAGCGGAGAACCTGTTGATGGAAGCGCGCTGAATCCAGAAGATGGTGTCAGCATTGATGACGATCTGTCATCGTTTATGGGTGACGATGAAACTTCAAGCAATCCAGAAACTGCGGCGGATGACGCTGGTGAAGAAACCGTTGACACAGATGATCTGGCCGATGCACTGCCCGCAGACGATGAATCAGAAGAAGATGAATCAGAAGATGAGGCTTCTGA
>JACCDQ011387390.1_pt1 | contig 21283 bp, 15 predicted proteins | sample 7446031 | NCBI WGS metagenome assembly JACCDQ01 (sample SAMN15323442, study PRJNA562643) | freshwater metagenome | isolation source: river surface water | place: USA:Blue River Watershed | collected 2017-08-17
ACCGCAAAAACCTGACCCCGTTCATGGAGTTGGGAACGATCAGACAACAGGGCGATCGTCATGGGAATCAAAATACCGCCGCCCATGCCCTCTAATCCCGCCGCCAACAAAAATAACTCAGGAGTATCGGCCCAACTGAGAATGATCATCGAAAGCAAATAGCAAATTAAACTGCCACTAATAAAAATGCCACGACCATAAATATCTGAAGCCTGACCCGTCCAAAAACGAGCGATAAAGCTCATGATCGCCGCCGCCGCATAGAATAAACCCGCGTTTAAGGGTAATTGAATTTCTCGAATAAATAGGGGTAAAAAAGTCGCTAAATTGCCAAATACTAAACCAATGAATAACAACACCAAAGAAGGAATCAATAGGGCGCGAGTTGTTACCAACTGCCATAAACTGCGGCTAAGGGGTTCCAACGTGACGACTGGGGAAGACGGGGTGGAGGGAACAAACCTCTGAAAATTTTCCTGAATGGGCAACGTTAAGCCTAGGGCGCAAAAACCGGCTAAACCGGCTGTAACAAACAGCGCAACGTAACCCTGGGTCTCCGCCAGATAACCCCCGATCGCCGGGCCTAAGCCCATTCCCACCGGTACCGTTAGCCCCATATACCCGATCAACTCGCCTCGATGTTTCGGAGGAGCTAAATCCACCACCAGCGTATTAAATCCTGTCGTAAAGGCCGCCACACTCACCCCATGAAAAGCCCGAATCACCATCAAACTAGGGATGGAATGGGCTAACAAATAACTGAAGGGGGCAACGGTTCCTACAAAATTCCCCAACAGAATAGCCATTTTGCGGCCCCGGCTGTCCACCAACTTCCCTAACCAGATCCGTGAGCCGAGTAATCCCAGGGCAAAGGCTCCAATGACAAAACCCACCTGTTGACGATTACCCCCCAAATCTTGAACATAGGTGGGCAAAGTGGGTAACAGGGTGGTTAACCCAATCCAGAAGAGGAGAGCAGAGCCAAATAACAGTAAAAAATTGCGGCGCGGGGTGGATTCTAACTGCTGAAAGGTTTTGAGCGGATTCACAAGTTCCCTAGGGGTGAGTCAATATCCCTTCCCATCTTGACACAATCCCACCATTCAGGGGTGATGTCTCAGCCAGGGTTAATTCCCCGTTAAGCTTTGTCGCACTCCTTCCACTACTTGACCCAAACCAATGGAATTAGAGGCTTTAAACAAGACGCGATCGCCGCTTTGTAAAAAGCTTTGGAGACGTTGAACAAGATCCTCTGACGTGGGCAGAACTTCCCAGGGGAGGTCTTTGGCTCCTGCGGAAATTGCTTCAGCTTCCGGGTCATTCCCCAACACAAAGAGATAATCCAACCCTAATTGGCCGGCCCGTTCCCCCACCCGCCGATGAAATTCCGGCGATCGCTCTCCTAATTCCTTCATCGCTCCTAACACCGCAATCCGGCGCGTCCCAGGGGTTTCCTTTAATAACTGTAAAGCCGCCAACATGGATTCCAGTCCCGCATTATAGGTTTCATCCAACAGCAGAATATCGTCGGACACCGCATAACGCCGGGCCCGTCCCCCCGGTAAATTTACGGTTAATCCCTGGGTCAAGGGTTGCCAATCCAATCCTAAAATTTTGGCGACGGTTAAAGCGGCTAAATAATTCGAGGCATTGTGACGACCGGCTAAAGGTAAGGGAAAACGCGTGTCTCCCACCTGTAGGATGTCCCCCTCAACGATCCGGCCTTGAATATCCCCCCGCTCTAATCCGTAGGTCATGCACTGACCCGACCAGACCCGCTCTGCCGTTTGCATCAACAATTCGTTATCCGCATTTAACACCGCCCTACTGGTTTTCGGCATGGCCGCCAATAACTCACACTTCGCTTCGGCGATCGCTTCCTCTGACCCTAAGCGACCAATATGCGCCGTCCCCACATTCGTAATTACCCCGATCATCGGTTCCGCAATTTCCGCTAAGAGCGCAATTTCCCCCCGGCCGCGCATAGCCATTTCAATAATGGCGTAATCGTGTTCCGGTGTGATTTCCAACAACGTTTTTGGAACGCCGATTTCATTGTTATAGTTAGCCGCCGTTTTATGTACCTTCCCCGACAGCGACAATACCGCCGCCATTAACTCCTTCGTCGTCGTTTTTCCCACCGAACCCGTTACCCCAATCACCGGCAGAGTTAACTGTTTACGCCACCAGTGGGCAATGCGCTGATAGGCTTGGAGACTATCCGAGACAATGAATTGCGGCACCGACTCATCTGCCAAAGTCATCCTTTCCTCACCAATAATGGCCACTGCTCCCTGCGCTACCGCCTGGGGAATAAACCGATGACCATCGAAATTTTCACCCCGCAAAGCCAAAAATAAATCCCCCGGTTTCAGCGATCGCGTGTCAGTGCTGATTTGATGAATCCGTAGATCCTCTGACAAATTGCTAACATCAATTAGTTGTTTTTCTAAGATTTCACGGATGACAAACACAGAAAGAATTAATGCCATAGGAATATCAAGAGTAGAAAATTAAAGTTAAAGTCCAAACGGTTTATCTAAACGGTTTAATTTAATCGAGTAATTTGACCGAAATTTTATCTCACTTGTGTGACCCAGATCACTTGCGACCAGTGAGATGATACATTACCTTGGAAGCGTTAGGGATATTATTCCGGATTTGTCGTCCTTAACACGACCTCAAGCATCAAAAATAGCCTTGCAGATACTTAAGTAAAATCTCATTTCCACCGATTACCATCACTGAAAAATGCTAGAATATCCGATTATCTTTACCCTGCTTTTGGCTTCATCAATGCTCTCTAGCCCCCAGCTTGATCTCGGTCATTAGTGCGATGAGGGCTATATCCTAATGAACACAATCCCTATGCCATCGCCGTCCCTCTACGATAAACGCTCTTTGGATGAGCAATTACTGTACGACTTTTTGATTAAGGCCGTGCAGTCAGACTCGCCGGAGACTATCCTAGAGGACTTTAGGGTTTTGTTTGTGGAAGCGAGAGAAGGACAACATCCTCAAGCCTATTTAGCTCTAGAGCGGCTAGTACGAGACCGCAATATAGACCAAATTTTCAACAATTTTTTTAATCGCTGTTGTCATATTGTCATTAACCATTGGCAAATGCAACCCCAAACCCAACGGTTTATTCCCCAACTGGTCGAGCAGTTACAGAAGGTTTCGTCCCTGGGAGGGAGTAGTTACAACGCCTCCAATCGTATTCGACAACTGATTAGGGTCTTTATTCAATCGGAACAATTTATCAAAATTCAACGCATTGCCAATATTGTTAGTGCCAAGCAAGTCACGGTGGGGACAACCTCGGTGGGAACCTTGATTAATCGTTATCCCTATCTCTACGATCATTGCCTGCTCGGAGATGACAGCAGTTATGAGCATCGCCAAACGGTACGTCGCATTAAGGTACAAACGGAACGAAAATTTGAAGTCAATCTTTCCCGCTACGTGACGTATAAGGTGCGGATGGTGCAGTCCCAACGTTCTGGGTTGATTTTGCCCCAGACGGAGTTAATTAATCCGGTGAAAAATCCCACGCTCTTAAGTGACAATGAATTAAACAAATCCCTGAAGCAATTTGTGGGTCGGGTAGAAGATGGGAAAAGTTATAAGACGGTTTCCCAAAGTTTTAGTAATCATGTTGTGCATACCCAAACCTTTGAGGCTTTTAAGGATGAATTATACGATTATGTGTTAGCGTCCCTGGATGAGCGTTACCGTAAGGGACAGTTTAATCGTAAGTTATACGATCTGTTTCAACATACGATGCCGGAGTGCAATCAACAGCGACCAACGGAGTTTTTGCAAATGCGAATTTCTAGTCAGTTGCTAAACTTTTTGATCGTGGAAAGTTCGCGGCAACCTGAACATTATGTTTTCATTGATTTGATCTCGAATATGGGGGTTACTCGCACGATCGGGTTATTTTTAAAAATTATTCTTTTCTGTAAAAAAGTTAGACCCTACGTAGAAAAACGCTTCTCAATTTTGTTTAATCATTATGAGTCTTTTTCGCGGGAGGGAGTTCCCTGGTTGGTGAAGTCTTTGGAAAATATGCAATTAGCGTTTAGTGTTCACTTTGGCAAGGTGGATCTGTCGGGCTTAAAACAAACTCAGTTATTAAATTAATCAATTAATCGGGGGATTGAGTTCTGAATGACTCTCCCGAATTTAACAACTGACACCATTAATCCAAGAGAGCCTCTGAATCCTCTTAAGTGCCGATAGGAAAGGGGCCTAAGCCCCTCACTCCAGAGTTTTTAGAAAAATCATGCTGTCATCTAAAGGGGTTGATTTAACCGATTAGAGCTTGCAGGTGATGACTCTCTTAAGTCCTTCTAACTGGCTTTAACCAGATTTTCTGAGCCAGCAATCACTTTAGCTGAAATGACTTTATCCTGATTGGTGAGTTTTTCCAGGGTGTCTTTCCCTTCGACTAAATAACCAAAAACGGCGTAACGGCCATCCATTAAATTGAATCCTGGTGGGGTTAACTCACTATCAAATTTAAAGAAAAAGAATTGGGAAGATCCGCCATTGGGATCGGTATCAGGATGGGCTAAGGCAACGGCTCCAAAGGCATTAAAGGGCAAGGCTAATTCGGGCAAATATAACCCCGCTTCCTCCAGGGTCATTCCATAAATGGGTAAGGCTTCCCCTTTGACGTAAACCTCTAGGGGAATGGCCCGGTAGGTTTTGGTTTTCGGATCAATAAACCCGGCTTTGTCTCCGCCCGGATCACCCGTTTGTACAACAAAATCATCTTCGGGGTTACTAAACGGTAGGTTATTGTAAAAGCCTCGTTGTACCAAATCTACAAAATTGCCCGCCGTAATCGGGGCACTGTAACCATCCACTACCACTGTTAAGGGGCCCTGGGTTGTCTCCATTTTGACGGTTGCCCGTCCTTTAAGTTGCGGTAAGTTGGCATACTCTGCTGGTACCTCGAAGGGAACTCCCGTCACCATTAGAGCTTCCAATACGCCAATGTGATCGAGGGCCGTGGCTTGCAGTTGAGCAATCTGATCGCGGTCTTGGTTATTCACTGCTTCGTTTAATTGGCTGACCTCGTTTTTAATCGCGGTTAATAGCTCTTCTGCTTGATTTTGGCGATCGCCGGGTACGGATGCTAAAATTTTGTCGCGGCTAATATTGAGAATCGAATTGGCTTCCTTTACATCCCTGGCCATTAAAGGCCAACGCTTACCTCGTAAATGATTACTGATGTCTTCTAAGGCTCCTTGGACTTTACGAATGGTCGGATTATCAATCGGCAGAGCATAGCGCAAAATCGCCTGGGGATCGGTAATGGCATTGCCCTGGGCCAACGTTCCCAGCAACAGGGGGGACGAAAGTGATAGAGCCTGAGCGGGAAGAACCAGGGTAAAGGTTGCTAACAGGACGAGGAGAGCCATGACTCCGCTCCGTAGCCCCTTTAAACCCGGTTTGGTCAGTTTTTTAAGTTTTTTTGCTAAATTTTCCATGGGATAATCGCCATTGACGCGAGAAAAGGAAGATCACTTCAAATTTTCCCATTTCTGAGACCCCTTCCCCAGTAAAATAAGGGGGAACTTTTAATGCTCAGTTTTTTTTCATGATTTCCAGTAATGATTTTCGGAGTGGTACGACCATTGTGCAGGATGGCTCAGTTTGGCGGGTCGTCGAATTTTTACACGTTAAGCCCGGTAAAGGGTCTGCCTTTGTCCGTACCAAGCTCAAAAATGTGCAAACCGGAAACGTCGTCGAAAAAACCTTCCGGGCGGGGGAAAATGTTCCTTCGGCCAATATTGAAAAATTAGCCATGCAACATACCTACAAAGATGGGGATGAGTATGTGTTCATGGATCTCCAAACCTATGAGGAGGCCCGGCTCAATGCCGACCAGATTGGCGATGGAGTCCGATTTCTCAAGGAAGAAATGGAAGTCAATATCTTGTTTTGGAATAAATCAGACACGGAAACGACGGTGTTAGGGGTCGAATTGCCTACCTCGGTCATTCTGGAAGTTACCGATACCGATCCTGGGGTTAAAGGAGATACCGCGACCGGAGGCAGTAAACCGGCGATCGTCGAGACCGGGGCACAGGTAATGGTGCCGTTATTTATATCCATTGGAGAACGTATTAAAGTTGATACGCGGGATGGCTCCTACCTGGGTCGAGAATAAAATCGCGGTAGTCTTGGCATTTTGTTAAATCTTGTATTGACCTGGGAGGGGTGATTCGTGTCTATTAACTTTTCGGAACTGCGTGAACTGTTGGCAGAACTTAGTCAAACGGGGATCACAGAATTAACACTTAAAACTGAGACTTTTGAGTTATCCGTCCGTCAGGGAAATACGATAACTCCCGAAGTCCTGGGGATGTCGCAACTCCCTCCCGCTCTAGTCACGATGCCTGGGGGAAATTTTTCTGCGGGTACACCAATGGTTCCGGCTCCTCCGGCAACAGTCATCGTTTCCTCCCCGGAAGTCCCCTCAGAACCGGTGACTCCGGCCGGCCCCGATCCGAAGTGGACAGCGATCGCCTCACCGATGGTGGGGACTTTTTATCGCGCTCCGGCTCCCGATGAACCGCCCTTTATGGAAGTCGGGGAAATGGTACGTAAGGGACAAACGGTTTGTATTATTGAAGCCATGAAGTTAATGAACGAAATTGAAGCTGAAATTTCAGGCAAAATTATGAAGATTGAGGTGGATAATGGACAGCCGGTGGAGTTTGGTCAAACTTTGATGTGGGTAGATACAGCCGGTTCTTGAACCTTGGTTTTTCAGGAAATTCTTTGGATTGACATACTCCTGCCTGAAAACAGAAGATTCTCCAAACATCGCTGTTTTAGATTTCTGGGTTCAGCGACCCAACTTCAACTTTTTGTACGGAATGTGGGGTAGAGCGGGGAAAATGTCAAACCCTATCCCCAACAACTCTAATGATAAAAAGCGATCGCCGGGAAGACCCCATCAGCGATCGCCGGAACTAGAAAAAATCAGAAGAAGGCAAACGGTTACTCACTAAAACCGCTACCCATTAAAATATCGTTATCCTTGGCAAATCCTGAATAGGCTTCCATACCGTGTTCGCCAATGTCCAGACCCATCATCTCCTCCTCTTTCTTCACCCGAATACCGAGGGTCTGTTTCAGAATTAACCATAGAGCAACACTAAAGGCAAGAGTAAAGGCTCCAACGGCCACAATCCCAATCACTTGGTTAATTAATTGACCAATGCCGCCTCCATAGAATAAACCAGCAACGGCTCCTTCGGCAGGGGCGATCGGATTGTTCGGATCGGCAAAAATGCCAACGGCGAGGGTTCCCCAGATACCATTGACCAAGTGAACGGATAAGGCCCCTACCGGGTCATCAATTTTCATCCGGTCAAAGAAGGCCACGGCATAGACTACAAAAATCCCGGATAAGGCTCCGATAATCACGGCCCCCCAATAGCTAACCACATTACAGCCGGCTGTCACTCCCACCAGTCCAGCCAAAATGCCGTTAATGACCATACTGAGATCGGGCTTACCATCTTTATACCAAGAGGTGAAGGTGGAAGTAATCCCTCCGGCGGCTCCCGCTAAGTTAGTTGTAACCGCAATATAGGCACAGGCTTGATCGGCGGCTAACTGCGATCCGGGGTTAAAGCCAAACCAGCCAATCCACAGAATTAAACAACCCAGGGTAGCAATGCTCAGGTTATGGCCAGGAATCGCTCCGGGACGACCATTGGTATATTTCCCGATCCGCGGCCCTAGCACATAGGCACCAACAAGAGCCGCCCAACCGCCAACCGAGTGGACAACGGTGGAACCGGCAAAATCTTTAAAGCCTAATTTATAAAGCCAACCTTCCGCGGCCCAAATCCAGTGACCGGTAATGGGATAGGAAACCGCGACTAAAAGAATACTGAAAATCAGGAAGTCAACAAACTTGATGCGTTCCGCAACGGCTCCTGACACAATCGTGGCGGCGGTTCCGGCAAAGGCGACCTGGAACAGGAAAAAGACCGGAACCGGTAAACCGTCAGGAAAAGGGCTTAATCCATAGATTTCGGGAGTCCCACTCAGAAACCAGCCTCCTGCCCCAATGACAGAACCCACTGAGGTGCCAAACATGAGGGAGAAGCCAATGCTCCAAAAGGCGATCGTGGCCAACGCAAAAACAATGAGGTTTTTCGTGAGAATATTCACCGCATTTTTTTGCCGGCAAAGGCCAGCCTCTAACATGGCAAACCCCGCATTCATAAAAATAACGAGAATGGAAGCAATTAAAATCCAGATGGTGTTTAAAGTTCCTTGTAGGGTTTTAACATTGCCATTCACGTTTTCAATGGTAATCTCAACCACCTCAGAACCCTGGGCCGCGACTGCCGTATGCCAGACCACGACGATTAAGGCGGTTAAGGGAATGCAGGCTAACCAGTAGGGAGAGAAATGAGCCGTTAGCCAGTTTTTGGACGGCTGTTCCCAAGCATCAGAAGCCTTCTGGAATCCTTCAGACCATGGCCTTTGTGATTGAGACCTTGAAGCGGACTTAAATAGTAATTTTGACATCTTAGGGTCTTGCGTATATTCTAACGAAGAGCATTACTGCCAGGGAATATCTCCCTCACCAGTAGAAAACCTTGGCGATTCGCCCAAGGGGTTAGGGAAGAAATCTTGTTTCTATTCGATGAATAGAAATATTAAGATTTTGTAAGATTATTTAAGGTTTTAATCTGCGTTTCTGTATGTTTTGTTACTGAAGGCTAGAGAGTGATCCCAGTACGGGTTGGGTGAGTGGTCTTTTATCTATTTGACGATCCAAGTTAGACCTTTTTGCAGAATACCAAGAGCCACAGCAGGAACTTTTTGCGTCGTAAAATAGATAATTCTGTTAGGGAATGGACTTGTCTCTTTTGTGGGGAAACTCACGATAGACAGCAGTAGAGGACAATCCGAAGACCTGTCAAGACAAGTCTCTGTCCTCCAAGAAAAATCCGCAAGCGGAAATCGTCAGCGAAATCGGTGGAGGACTCAACTTCAAAAGACAAAAACTTACAGCCTTATTGGAACGAGTTATCTCTGGAAGTGTCGAAACAATTGTGGTCGCTCACAAAGATAGACTTGCCCAATTGGGATTTGATTGGCTTGATTGGTTCTGCGGAAAGTTTGAAACATTAGAAATGACTAATCGTTCCAAACGAAAAATCAGAAGTAAAACTGCCCGACAAATGTTGACATGGGGGCATTATCGGTTCAAACAAGTCTTAAAAAATCAAGCTGAGTTAAGTGGGCGGCTCTAAAGTTTTTCGATGTCCCGTTTGTGACCACGTTATTCCACGTGATTGGAATGGTGCTTTGGGTATTTTGCTCAAAGCTTTGTCGGGTACGACCTTCACTCTCTATAATGAGGGTGATGCTATTGTTGCAAAATGCGGTGATATACTGCTTTCTGTCCCATAAATGTATCAGCTTGGATGTCTGATTCTATTCTACTCAATCGTTTTGTTGCTGGTGAGCAGTTAGCCGCCCAACTTTCCGCCTATCAGTCCCATCCCCAGGGACTTATTTTGGCTCTTCCCAGGGGAGGAGTGCCGGTGGCGGTTGTCCTTGCCCAACAATTACATTTACCCCTAGACCTGTGTTTGGTCAGAAAAATTGGCAGTCCCAGTCAACCGGAGTTAGCCCTAGGGGCGATCGCCCAGGACAATATTCAAATTTTAAATCAAGCCTTAATTAAACAACTGCAATTATCCTGGGAAAAAATTACCCCCATTATTGAGCGAGAACGTCAGGAATTAGAACGGCGAAATCAAACCTATCGGGGTCAGAAACCCTATCCTTCTCTGCAAGACCGCATCGTGATCTTAGTAGATGATGGGTTAGCAACCGGGGCAACCATGATGGCGGCGATCGCCTTTGTTCGTTCTCACCATCCCCAACGAATTATTCTAGCGATCCCGGTTGTTGCACCCTCTGCTATCCCGACCCTGCGCGGCTTAGTGGATGAAATCATTTATTTAATCGCGCCCCAATCCCTCCACTCGATTAGTCTTTGGTATGATGATTTTCGACAGGTAACTGACCAGGAAGTTCACCACTATTTAGAACAAGTGGGTTTCTAGTAAACGTTTGAGATGTTCCCTTAACACCTTTATTGTTCGCTCGAAAAATATGATTCTTAGAGAGGGTTCTGTTAAGATGAGACTGACTCATTAAGACTGTAAAAGCAATGGTCAAAATTCTTGCTCTATCCCTAACTTTTTTAACCAGTAGTTGGCTTACTTCTGTCACATTGGCTTCCTCCCCCCAAGCCTGGGAAAAAAGTCATCAAGAAATGCTTAATAAATGCACACAAGCCAGTGGATTAAAGGGAGCTAAACCCGTCGGTCAACCCATTTTATTTGATGATACAGTCGGTTATACGGGCTTAATTCTCAAGGGGCGATATACTCAACCCCACATGAAAAACCAAGAAACCCAGATGTTATGTTTATTTAACCGGAAAACCCGCAAAGTTTACCTCAGTGAAATGTCCTAATGGGCCAAACGATTACCTACAGTCCCGCCTATACCCTGGTGCCAACCTATGAATGCTTTAATCGTTGCGATTATTGTAATTTTCGGGTCAATCCAGGGCAAGATTCCTGGTTATCCCTAACCCAGGCGCGACGTATTTTAACCGGCTTACAAAGCCAAGGAATTACCGAAATTCTCATTCTCAGTGGGGAAGTGGAACCGAGATCGCCGCGTCGTTCAGCTTGGCTGGAGCATATTTATTGGTTAGGCCAATTAGCTTTAGAAATGGGTTTTTATCCCCATACCAATGCAGGGCCGTTAAGTTATGCAGAAATGGCGCGTTTAAAAACGGTGAATGTTTCGATGGGTCTGATGGTAGAACAAATCACCCCGAAATTATTAACCACCGTCCACCGTCATGCCCCCAGTAAATTACCCCATAAACGCCTAGAACAATTAATTTGGGCCGGCCAGTTAAAAATTCCCTTTACCACCGGTCTTTTGTTAGGTATTGGTGAAACCGAACCGGATTGGTGGGATAGTTTAGCGGCGATCGCCGAAATTCATCGTCAATATCACCATATTCAAGAAGTCATTATTCAACCCTATCGTCCAGGCAAAAAACAAACCTGGCAAGGTCAATTCTTTAATATTCATCAACTACCTCAAATTATTGCCCAAGCTAGAGTTATTCTTCCCCCAGAAATCGTCCTACAAATTCCCCCCAATTTAATCCCTACTGCTGATTTACTCCTCGCCTGTTTAGAAGCCGGTGCTAGAGATTTAGGCGGTATTAGTCCCCTTGATGAAGTGAATCCCAGTTATCCCCATTTAACTCATCAACAGTTGACGGAAGTTCTCCAACCCGCCGGTTGGGAATTAGTGCCGCGTTTGCCGGTTTATCCCCACCATTACCCCTGGGTGACTCAGAATCTCACGGAATATTCTCCCCTCTCTCTTAAAAATCCCAACCCAAATTACGAATATTCGCCTGGGCATCCGCTACAGAAATAATCGTATTATCATAAGCTTCTAGAATTTGCTCATAAATAAAATCATAGGTTGGTACAAAAGCTTCTAGGGAATCATAGCTTCCGCATAGTAAATGAAAAGTCTTTTCCCAGGGGAAAACAGTAATTAAATAACCATCCTCTAATTTTTCCAGGGAAACCGAAATCACCACCACTTCACTCGTTTCTTCCCTAGGAACTTGGGGGTCGGCATATAGCGTAATGGCTGGGTAAAAGTGCATTGACCCTTGTTCATCAAAACTAATATTACGCATTTCTACCGCACACTGGAAATATTCCCCCAAATACTGCATAAACAATTCCGCAAACCCTTGGCAGGTTTCAATGGATTTTAGGGTGGCTTTACGCGCTTTAGCATAGGCTTGACAAAGGGTTTCATACTTACTCATAAGGTTCTCCTTATCATCCTAAGAGAAAAGTTGAAGGCTTAAAATGCTCAAATTTTTTGTCAAAATTAATCATAAAAACTAATTATAAATTAATTGTAAATTAATTATAAACTAATCATCACAATTAACGTTGACTATTCGCCGGAGTAAGACGTTTACTCAGGGCATCCATGCGACGTTGGGCCACCCGATTATTCGCCTCGATCTTCAAGGTTTGTTCATAGGTTTCTATCGCCTTCGCAATCATCTGTTTTTTCTCATAGACATTGCCCAAATTGTTCAGCGCGATCACATAATCGGGATAATATTTTAAAGCCTCTTTGTAATTGCGGATGGCCAAATCGTATTGTTCCTGAGCAAAATAAGCAAAGCCGATCGCATTATAAATCAGAGCAAAATTTTCAGATTCAATCGAATCATGATCAGAAGCTTTCAGGGCCTTTTGGAACAAACTTAAAGATTGAACATAGAGCTTTTTATCCAGATAAATACTCCCCAATTGGTAATATTCTTGAGCCGTCCCTTTACCAGACGTTAATTTTTTTTGAAGTTGATTTAACGTATTTTCCAACCGACGACTTTTGAATACCTGTTGCAAAATAAAGATGGCTAAACCAGCTAATAAAACCAATAGTATTGAGAGATAAATAACGGGAAGATTACTTTCCATGGAGATTCAGTCAATCAGAAGGAGTCCCTACCCATTGTAGGCCCGAAAGTCCCCAGAAACTAGAGACCTCTTCCTATTCTCCTTGAAATTGCCTAATTCGTCGTAGTGGCTGGTTTTTCTTCCGCCGGTGGTGCGGGAGGATTGATCTCCGGCACGGGGGGACTGGGCGATAGCGTTTCCCCAGGGGTGGGAGACACGGGCAATTGAGGTGTTTCCGGCTCAGGGCTAGTCGGAACGGGGAGGGCCGGGGTCGGCGAAACCGAGGGAGCCGTTGTTACTTCAACCGTTGGCTCAATCGTCGGGGTAGGAACATCCGTGGGCGAGGGAGTGACCGGTGCAATGGGGGTGGGAGTTGCCGGGGGCGGCGTTGGAACCGGTGTAGCGGGAGGACGCGGGGGTAGGGGAGTGGGGGTAGCGGTAAAAACGGGTAAGGGAGAAATCTGAATCTGGGGACTAGGCGGCACTTCCTCCTGGCTGGGTGTCGGAGAAGGAACGGTAACGGCTCGGCGTTTGGAAGCCAATAAAAACCCCACACTTAGTCCCCCCACAATGACCAATAGAAATAACAGGGGTAATACAAACCAAGTTACAAAAGGATTAGAACCGGATGCCTCGGTCTCCTCTTCTTCTCTGGAGGTTGCCGGTTGACGGCTCTTATCGGGCCGGTTGGGAGAGCGGGAATTGTCCGGGGTCACCACCAGGGTAGCGGCAGTTACTTCTGGGATACGAGATACTAAAGCTCTCAACATTTCCCTTGCCGAAGCAAAGCGATCGCGGGGATGAAACCGGATACAACGGTCTAACACCTCTGCTAGATGGGGAGTTACCTGGGGCGCGTATTGTCGCCAACGAAATTCCCCGGTGCGAGAATCGGTTTCTAAATACTGGGGGGTTTTACCCGTCAATAAAAAAATAGCTGTTAAGCCCAAACTATACAAATCACTGGAATACACTGGCCGCCCCGCCGCCTGTTCTGAAGCCATATAACCAGGGGTTCCCAGGGCGATCGAATAGGCCGTTTTCCCATCAGGACTAACCACCGTTCCCATGGCTTCCTTAATCACCCCAAAGTCAATCAAAATCGGCTGATTATCCCGCGATCGCAGAATGATATTATCCGGTTTAATATCCCGGTGGATAATGCGGCGTTGATGGACGAAATCCAGAACCGGTAACAACTCAATCAGCAGATCTTGAACATCCTCCGACGAAAAATTGCCCCTTTGCTCGTGACATTGGGTTAACGTCACCCCTTCGATCCATTCCTGCACCAAATAAAAATTACCCTGCTCCGTAAAATAGGCATAGAGACGGGGAATTTGCGGATGATTCTCCCCCAACTCTTCCAGCACGATCGCCTCCCGTTGAAACCGCTCCTGGAGCCATTCCGGAATTTGGGGCGTATCCACCACCGGCTTCAGTAACTTAATCACGCACTGACGTGCCGAAGGCATATGGGTATCTACTGCCAAGAAAGTTTCGCCAAAGCCACCACGGCCAAGACTTTTAATAATTTGATAGCGATTATTCAACAACACCATACACAAGCCAGTTGGCAGAGAAAATCCTTCGAGACCCTAGGGCAGATAACCAAGCCCCCATTTTCCTGTATTAAAAAAGATTAAGTCAAGGCACTCACTACCGATTTTTAGGGAAGCTTTTGGGTAGATTATCAGAGGATGAGCTTAAAATTTAAATAAGTTTCCTCCGTCGGCCAAGATGCACCTACGGCGGTCAGCCATTTTGTTACTCTTGAGCAAACTTCCTATGACTAGCAATTCTCAGCCCTTTCCGGAAACCGATAATTGGTTTGACGATGAAATTAATGGCCTTCTGAAGGATTTAGAAGAAGAGCAAGCAAAACATCAGGAGGAAAACGACCTAGCAGAATTAGATAGTCTCTTTGAAGATCAGGATAACGCAACGGACGACTGGGACATGGAATCCGCCTTTGCTGAGACCGAGCGTCCCCATCGCCTGACCCTGAACTTAGACAATACCGACTCCGAGTTAGAAGCCCTCTTTGAAAATAGTCCTGACCTAGAAGAAGCCGAACTCAACCCCTACGAAACGGCCAGTTGGTTTGATAATCCCGTTGAAACCATGACCGCCAAATCCCCCGACACCCAAATCCTCGATAACGGCGATCGGGACTTTGAAAAAACCGAGTGGACGAGTTGGCATGACCCGGCAGACCGAGCTAAAACCATGGTCAACGCTACCGAGTGGGGCGGTTGGCGAGATCCCGCAGACCGGGATGAAACCATGGTCAACGAAACGGAATGGCTCACCTGGCAAGCTGATGAACCGCCGGCCCCTCCCGCCGAACCTGTAGCTCCGGTAACGGATAATGATTTTGATGATTTAGACAGTCTCTTTGATGAGGTTGAAAAACAAATTTCCTTTGGAACACTGGTTGGGGAAAAACGAGACTCATCACAGCAGACTTCTGTCCCCGAAACCCCCTCCGAAGCGTTTCACTTAGCCGACACTCCGGCGTTTTTGGCCTCGGAATTGGATGACCTCAAAGAATTATTGGGAGTCTCGGAAGCCAGTGAGGACATCCCTCGACCCTTTACCGGCTTAGGATTACCCCCCATCCCCAGGGGAGAAATCCCAACCCCGCAGACCGCCCAACCGGTTGCTTCCCGGATGTCGCCCTTGCCTTCCTCCTTACCAGGAGATGGTAGTTTAACACTCCTGTTCTATGAGCCACTCGAAAACCTAGAGGCCCTGTTAGCAACGCCGCCGACTGGGGAAACCCCCTCCTTAGATATTGCTGGCCTCGAAGCCTTTTTGGAACAGGGTTCCTATGCCCCCTTACCCCAACCCATCACCGTCCCCGCTCCCCCTATCCCCTCGACCCTTCCCACCGCCTTTACGAATCTATCCGAAACCGACGACGAATTTAAGGATTTAGAAGCCCTCCTAGAGCAGGCCGATCGCACCATGGGCGGGCCGCCAAGCCTCGTGGCCGTTGGGGGTCAACGTTTACCCTCCCGGAGTCGTGCCCCGAAGGTGAAAACCTTTGAACAAACCATGCGGGTACCGGTGAAACAGTTGGATAACCTGAGCAATCTGATTGGGGAATTGGTTGTTAAGCGTAATAGTTTAGAGCAGGATCAAGAACGTCTCCGGCAGTTTTTAGATAATCTTCTCAACCAAACCCAGAGCCTTAGTGACGTGGGGGGACGGATGCAAGACCTCTACGAACGAACCTTATTAGAAGGGGCCTTATTGGCCAGTCGCAGTTCTACCCGTACCACCTCGGCCAAAACCACCTATAGCGGCGAAAAAAGTACCTTTTCCGGGGTCGGGGATCAGCCCCTAGATGCGCTGGAAATGGATCGGTTTACGGGTTTCCATTTACTGTCCCAGGAAATGATCGAGCTAATTGTGCGAGTACGGGAATCCGCTTCCGATATTCAGTATCTGGTAGATGAAACGGAACAAGTGGCCCGCACCCTACGCCAGGTGACCACCCAATTACAGGAGGGGATGACCAAATCGCGGATGGTTCCCTTTGCTCAAACGGCTGATCGCCTACCCCGGGCCATTCGAGAAGTTTCGATGAAACTGGATAAACAGGTGTCGTTAAATGTAGATGGTCGAGAAGTCTTAATTGACAAAATGATCCTGGAGCATCTCTACAATCCCATGACCCACCTGGTCAATAATGCGATTACCCATGGTATTGAATCTCCTGCTGAACGGAAACGCAAGGGCAAACCCCCCGAAGGCCAATTAAGCATTCGCTCCTTTCTTCAGGGAAATCAAACCATTATTACGGTATCCGATGATGGGGCGGGCATTGATGCCAATCGAGTAAAACAAAAGGCTATTGAAAAGGGGTTAATTTCCTCCTTTGATGCCAACAGTATGTCCGAACAGGAAGTTTATGATCTGCTTTTCCATGCAGGATTTAGTACAAAAGACAAGGCAGATGATTTTTCTGGTCGGGGTGTGGGTCTGGACGTAGTGCGTACCAGTTTGCTAGAGATTCGCGGCTCTGTGCTGGTGGATTCCGTCCCAGGGGAAGGCACGACCTTTACCATTCGCTTGCCCTTAACCTTGAGTATTTGTAAAGCCCTGGGCTGTGTCAGCGATCGCGCCCGTATTGCCTTTCCGATGGATGGGGTAGAGGATACCAAAGAATTTTTAGCGGGAGATTTAATTGCCCAGGAAGGGACAGAACAAAAGGCGATTCCCTGGAACAATCAAATTTTGCCCCTCTATCGTCTGAGCGATTTACTGTCCTTCCAACGGCAACTCAGTCGCGCTTCTGTCTATGGCGGCAAACAAGAGGACGATAACGTTTCTGTGATTATTTTGCGGGGTAGTGCCAGTAATTTCCTTGCCGTCCAGGTGGATCAAATTACGGGGGAAGAGGAAATTGTGATTAAACAAATTGAAGGCCCCATTCCTAAGCCCCCTGGGATTGCCGGCGCAACGGTACGCGGGGATGGCAGTATTATGCCCATTGGGGATGTCATCGAATTGATTGATATTGCCCAGGGTCGGATTCGCACGGATATGGGTGGAGGTCTCTGGCGCAAGGCTCCTGTGGCAAAAGCCGCCGATTTACAAATGGAGCCGGTGGTGCTCATTGTGGACGACTCGATCACCGTGCGCGAGTTACTTTCCCTCAGTTTCAGCAAATCGGGTTATCGGGTGGAACAGGCCCGCGATGGTCAAGAGGCTTGGGAAAAATTGCGATCAGGCTTACCTTGCGATTTGGTGTTCTGTGATATTGAAATGCCACGCATGAACGGCTTGGAATTGCTTTCTCAACTGCAAAGCGATGAAGAGTTATCCCAGATCCCCGTCGCCCTGCTCACCTCTCGCGGGGCCGATCGCCACCGTAAAGTGGCCGCCAAGTTAGGAGCCAGTGGATACTTTACCAAACCCTATACCGAAAAAGATATTTTAGATGCAGCCGGCCGAATGATCCAGGGAGAAGTGTTATTGCCGGGAAGCGTGAAACAACCCTCCTCCGTCCTCTCTCGCTTTAAACAGGTCAAACAAACCCAACCAGGTATCACTCCCCCACCCCAGCCGGAGGAAGATCAGCCCAAGATCTCCAGGGTCTTGATTATTGATGATTCGGTGATGGTGCGGGAAATGTTGTCGTTAACCTATCGCAAGGCCGGGTATCACACAGAGGCGGCCCGGGATGGTCAGGATGCCTGGGAAAAACTGCGATCGGGCTTGCCCTGTGACCTAATTCTCTGTGATATTGAAATGCCCCGCATGAATGGGCTAGAACTGCTAGGGAAATTACAGGAAGACCCCAATCTCTCGAAAATTCCCATTGCCATGATCACCTCACGGGGAGCGCAAAAAATGCAACGGTTAGCCGCCGAGAAAGGAGCCAAGGGGTATTTTGTGAAACCTTACATTGAGGAAGCTCTTTTGGAAGCCTCCCAACGACTGTTAGCGGGGGAAGTTCTCCTCGATGTGAATGCGTTAGTGGAAGATTAACAGGGATTTAGCCATCACCGGATTTTGGAGAACTAGGGGGAAAGCAGAGAGGATTTGCTATTCTTCAAACTCAAATTCATCTTCCTCAAAGGTTTCTACCCTCCCACGACGTTTGGATCCTGGGCTTAAGGGCGGTAATAATGCGCCTAGAATTAACCCGCCCCCAAAACAAAAGGCCAAGAGTAACCCGATCGCCAACGGAATCGAATTAAACCCTAAAAATGTTAGCGTCACAGAGGTAATATTCTGGACAGCCAGTAGGGCGATCGCCCCGATCCAAAAAGCTAGGATCAAGGCCGCGATAAGATTGGTCAATCGGCTCATCAGGGACTCGGTACGGCAAGCGGTTCGTTGGGATTCGGCAGTTGCAGATCAGGCATTTCCTCGATCGCCGGCACGGGTGGAGGCACGATAGGAGCCGGGGTTGCAGGTGTTAATAACCGTTGCCAATCCTTAATTAATTCCCTGGCGGTACTATAGGCCACACTTTCCTTGGGAATGGCCCGGGCCAAACGAATCGCCTCCGACAGTTGGGATACACTGGCTTTTTCCTGGGCAATGGAGAGCAGTTGATAACTCCAGGTATTGATTACCTGGGTACGTTGACTACCGGCATCGGTGCTACTGGGGAGTTGGCGAGCTAACCGAATGGCATTACTTAACCCTTCTGGGGTACGACTTTCCGCCAGGGTATTGGCCCGTTGGAGATCCCGTTGCGCTTGGATCTGCTGTTGCCAACGATTCATGTTTTGACGAGCAGAGCGGTATAAACTCCGTCCCGAACGAATTTGAGAGGCAGTATTAATGGCTCCTTGGTAATCTTGATTGCTGGCGAGGCTACTAGCCTGGTCGAGGAGGGGTTGATCCTCTTGACGTTCCACCATCTCTTGCCATTCCCGCATTTGCTTTTTCGCTTCCCCGTACAGGGCCCGGTCATTGGTAATGGTGGCGGCCTGTTGAATGGCCTGTTCTAGGGCAACGACATTACCCCCTGCCGCGATTTCCTTTGCCTTAGTGAGAATCGGTTTATCTTCATAGATTTGCACTTGTTTTGTCCAGGTGTTAATGTCCTGGAGCGCATCCCGATACCGGGGATTTTCCTGGGGAATGGTGCGGGCCTCGGCGATCGCCGTATTCAAATCCACTAAGCTACCAGAAGCCGCCTTTTCCCTGGCTTTAGCTAACTGGGTGAGGGCCTTTTCTTCTTTTTGCCAACCCGTCATTAATTCCTGGGCCAGACTGTAATACGGACGAGTTTGATCCGTCATACGTCCCAACGTGGCGATCGCTGTTTGAATCCCTTCCAGGGTTCCCGATTGGGCATCACTACCCGCGTCCCCTAACATTTGCCAATCATTGAGGTCTTCGGTCGGGAAAACCTCTTCAGGAATCCGGTTGGTAGTACTAGCCAGAGTCTGCCAATCTTTTTTCTCAATCAGGGATTGTACATAATCTTGAATTTTTTCCTTGGCTTGATCCACTAAGCCCTGGGATTCCTGATAGGCATAACTGGTTTTGGGAATCTTCTTGGCTTCTGCGATCGCCTTGAGCCAGTTATCTACCCCACCCTGACGCAAAATGCGATAAGCCGTATCTAACTTACTGCTTTCTTCCTGAGCTAACTGAATATTTTTCAGACTCTCATTGTATTTGGTTGTTGACCAGTAACGGCTATCCAAATTTAATAACTTCACCGCATCCCGAAACGCGCCATTCCAGTCGGCCTTGCGTAAATTGGCTTCCACTTCTGCATAGATGGCTTCCCCCTCTTTCCAGGTTTCTTGCCAGGTCGCAATGCGTTTTTCCACTAACTTGTAGGCTTCGACATGATCGGGAATCCGCCGGGCTGTGGCGATCGCTTCCTCCAAATTCCCCGCTTGATAGGACTCTTCCGCCAAATCTAACAACTCATTGGCCCACATTTCGATATTTTGACTGCCTTCCCGATAAAGGGGATGATCCTTCGGTAAAGCCGCCACCAACTCAATAGCTCGTAATAAACTATCCGTTGTCCTTTCTTCTGCTAAAACCTGTCCACAATATAACCGTAACGAAGCCGAGGCGATCGGCCAAAAAATCTGCGAACACTGGGGACTTTTTGGAAGTCGAAAGAGCATCGTCGTCGCCGTGAAGCCCAAGCCCCCAGACAGCAAAATCAAAACAATGGCCCAAAATTGCCAAGGGAATCGTTCTGCTTGCCGTTGAACGTGTTGTAAGGTTTGACGACCGACGGATTGCAGATTATTCATTGCAGGAGGACGACTTTGATCAGGAGGAGTGGAAAACACAGCGTTAGGCTTGAAAGGTAAGAGAACAAGATGGCGTGACTTTACCGGCATCTTAGCGCGATCAGGGGGCTATCAAAAGAGAACCCCGATTTTCCTAAGAGACGCTCAATGCGGCCAAAAAGTTTGACCTATCTTAAACATTCCTACGCTAAAAGGCAACCAGGCGAAACACCGACTCCATCCCCAGCTTTCGCCTAAGACTTTTATCGGTGTTCTTTAAGGTTGGACTCAATTAACGGGCTTGGAGGGACTCGAACCCCCGACCTTGTGGTCCGTAGCCACACGCTCTAATCCACTAAGCTACAAGCCCTGGTTGTTGATAAGCCATCTATAGTAATAGTCTATAACTAAGCGTCAGACACCTATTTAGACTGAACTTGACGTTTTCTCAACAGTTAAACATCATAACATACTCAACCGAAACGATGCAAGCCCCCTCCTCAAATTCCTCCCTGAGTCATCTCAATGAAGCGGGGGAGGTGCAAATGGTAGATATTTCCGCTAAGGCTGTGACCCGTCGAGAGGCGATCGCCCAGGGGCAAGTCACGATGCAACCCGAAACTTTTGCCCAGTTAGAAGCGGGTAATGCTCCCAAAGGGGATATTCTGAGTACCGCAAAAATTGCCGGCATTATGGCCGCTAAACAAACGCCCCAGTTAATCCCCCTCTGTCACCCACTCCCGTTACAAAAAATTGTGGTGGAAATTACCCCAGATCCGCAATTACCGGGCTATCACATTCAAGCAACGGTGATCACAACGGCTAACACGGGGGTAGAAATGGAAGCTCTGACGGCGGTTTCGGTGGCGGCTTTAACCCTCTACGATATGGCTAAGGCCCTCGATAAAGGCATTGTGATCGAAAAAATTGCCCTACTCCGCAAAACTGGGGGAAAATCGGGGGATTATA